>ERZ761602.2125-NODE-2125-length-32424-cov-45.365226_pt1 | contig 32424 bp, 33 predicted proteins | sample MGYA00512165_ERZ761602 | MGnify/ENA primary metagenome ERZ761602 (study PRJEB28899, sample SAMN02445085) | bioreactor sludge metagenome | biome: EBPR sludge; isolation source: Thorneside wastewater treatment plant | place: Australia: Brisbane, Thorneside...
GCTCCTGCAACACGCCCATTTCCTCGGCCAGCGTCGGCTGATAGCCCACCGCCGAGGGCATCCGGCCCAGCAGCGCCGAGCATTCGGTGCCGGCCAAGGTATAGCGGTAGATGTTGTCGATGAACAGCAGTACGTCGCGGCCCTCGTCGCGGAAATTTTCGGCGATGGTCAGACCGGTCAGGCCCACCCGCAACCGGTTGCCCGGCGGCTCGTTCATCTGGCCGTAGACCAGCGCCACCTTGTCCAACACGTTCGACTCCTTCATTTCATGATAGAAGTCGTTGCCCTCGCGGGTGCGCTCGCCGACGCCGGCGAACACCGAATAACCGGAGTGCTCGATGGCGATGTTGCGGATCAATTCCATCATGTTGACGGTCTTGCCCACGCCTGCGCCGCCGAACAGGCCGATCTTGCCGCCCTTGGCGAACGGGCAGAGCAGGTCGATGACCTTGATGCCGGTTTCCAGCAGCTCGGTCGCGCCCGACTGATCTTCATAGCTGGGCGCCGGCTGGTGGATGGCCCGATAGGCGTCGGTTTCCACCGGACCTTTATGGTCGATGGGCACGCCCAACACATTCATGATCCGGCCCAGGGTCGGCTTGCCGACCGGCACCGTCACCGGCGCGCCGGTGTTGGATACCGCCATGTTGCGCTTCAATCCTTCGGTCGCGCCCATGGCGATGGTGCGGACCACGCCATCGCCCAACTGCTGCTGGACTTCCAGGATCAGCCCGTTCTCATCGAGCTTGAGCGCGTCGTAGATTTTAGGCACCGCTCCGCGCGGGAACTCGACGTCCACTACGGCGCCGATGATTTGCACGATATTGCCAGAACTCATTGGTTGGGTTCCCCTTAAGCTTGTTTCACCGCGCGCCCGCCCTCACAGCGGCGAGCGCTCGCCGCGTTCCCTACACCGCGGCGGCGCCACCCACGATCTCGGCCAGTTCCTGGGTGATCGACGCCTGCCGGGCCTTGTTATAGATCAGTTGCAACTCATCGATGAGCGCGCCCGCGTTGTCGGAGGCGCTCTTCATCGCCACCATCCGCGCGGCCATCTCGCTGGCGACGTTCTCCACCAGCGCCTGATACACCACCGATTCGCCGTAGCGCCGCAACAGCAACTCGATCAAATCCCTGGGATCGGGTTCGTAGATGTAGTCCCAACGGTGGGTCGGGGCGGCGTCATGCACGTCGGAGGTGATGGGCATCAGCCGCTCGATCTTGGGCTTCTGGCTCATCGTGTTGACGAACTCGTTGTACGACAGGTAAATCGCGTCGATCCGTCCCTCGGCGAAGGCGTCGGCCATGACCTTGACCGGTCCCAACACGTCCTCGAACCGGGGCGAATCGCCCAGGTGCGAAACATGGGCGACGATGTTGCCCTTCAACCGCCGGAAGAATTGAAACGCCTTGGTGCCGACGGTGCACAGATCGATCTCGACGCCGCGGCCGCGCCAATCCTGCATGGCGATGATGGTCGCCTTGAACAGGTTGGTGTTCAAACCGCCGCACAGACCGCGATCGGTCGAGACCACGATCAATCCGACCCGCTTGAGCTCGCGCTCGCTCAAGCCCGGACTGCGATATTCAGTATGGGCGTGAGCCAAGTGCGAGATGACGTTGCGGATCTTGGTCGCGTAGGGCCGGGCCGCCTTCATGCGTTCCTGGGCCTTACGCATCTTGCTCGCCGCCACCATTTCCATGGCTTTGGTGATTTTTTGAGTACTTTGAATACTCTTGATCTTGGTGCGTATTTCTTTGGCGCCGGCCATGCTCGATCCCGCCTATCCGACGAATGTGGGCTTGAAATCTTCCGCGATCTTCTTCAGGCCGCCTTCGATTTCATCGTTGAAATCGCCCGAACCGTTGATCTGATCGATCAACGCCGCATGATTGGCCCGCGCGTAGGCCAGCAAGCCGGACTCGAAATCGCCGATCTTGTTCAAGGGCACATCGTCCAGATAGCCCCGGTCCACCGCAAACAGCGAAACCGCCATATCGGCCACCGACATCGGCGAGTACTGCTTCTGCTTCATCAGCTCCGTCACCCGCTGGCCGCGTTCGAGCTGCTTGCGGGTCGCCTCGTCCAAATCGGAGGCGAACTGGGCGAAGGCCGCAAGCTCGCGGTACTGCGCCAGCGCCAAGCGGATGCCGCCGCCGAGCTTCTTGATGATCTTGGTCTGGGCGGCGCCGCCGACGCGCGACACCGACAAACCCGGATTGATGGCGGGCCGGATGCCGGCGTTGAACAAATCGGTTTCCAGGTAGATCTGGCCGTCGGTGATCGAAATCACGTTGGTCGGCACGAACGCGGACACGTCGCCGGCCTGGGTTTCGATGATCGGCAAGGCGGTCAGCGAACCGGTCTGACCCTGCACCGCGCCGTTGGTCAAGCGGGCAACCTCATCGGCGTTGATCCGAGAGGCCCGCTCCAGCAAACGGGAATGCAGATAGAAGACGTCGCCGGGAAACGCTTCGCGGCCCGGCGGGCGGCGCAGCAGCAGCGAGACTTGGCGGTAGGCCACGGCCTGCTTGGACAGATCGTCATAGACGATCAGCGCATCCTGACCCCGGTCGCGGAAATACTCGCCCATGGCGCAGCCGGAGTACGGCGCGGTGTAGAGCATCGCCGCCGATTCGGAGGCGCTGGCGGCCACCACGATGGTATGCGCCATCGCGTCGTGCTCTTCCAGCTTGCGCACCACGTTGGCGATCGACGAGTTTTTCTGGCCGATGGCGACGTAGATGCACTTGATGCCGGTGCCCTTCTGATTGATGATCGTGTCGATCGCCACGGCGGTCTTGCCGGTCTGGCGGTCGCCGATGATCAATTCGCGCTGGCCGCGGCCGATCGGCACCATGGCGTCGATGGCCTTCAGGCCGGTCTGCACCGGCTGGCTCACCGACTGACGCTCGATCACGCCCGGCGCGATGACTTCGATGGGCGAGGAGTGGGTGGAGTGGATCGGCCCCTTGCCGTCGATGGCCTGGCCCAGGGAATTGACCACGCGGCCCAGCAGCGCCTCGCCGACCGGCACTTCCAGGATGCGGCCGGTGCACAGCGCCTTGTCGCCTTCCGCCAGGTGCTCGTAATCGCCCAGGATTACGGTGCCGACGGAGTCGCGCTCCAGATTCATGGCCAAGCCGTAGGTGACTGGATCGCCTTCCCTGGGAGCCGGGAATTCGATCATTTCGCCCTGCATCGCATTGTCGAGACCGTAAATGCGGGCGATGCCGTCAGCCAGGCTGATGATGGTGCCTTCCGTGCGCGCTTCGGCGGTCGCCTCGTAACCTTGCAAGCGCTGCCGGATCAGATCGCTGATTTCGGATGGTTTGAGTTGCATAAAGCGATAGTCCTCTTACTGGCTCAAGGCCGTGGCGAGTTTGTCCAGCCGACCGCGCGCCGAACCGTCGATCACCCGATCGCCGATCCGGATCACCGCGCCCGCGATCAACGCCGGGTCGATCTTGCAATCCAACACGACGCTGCGCTTGAACTTGGTTTTAAGCGCCTTGGTCACGCGCTTGCGTTGGGCGTCGGTTACGGCGACAGCGGAAATCAGCTCGGCGCGCAACACGCTTTCGGCTTCCGCCCGAAACCGCTCGAACAGAACGGCGATGCCGGGCAGCAGATTCAAACGGTGAAATTCGGCCAGCATCTTGAGGAAGGCGACGAAGCTCTCCGGAATCGCGCCGGCATTCTGGCCGCGAAGGTCCCGGCATAAGTCGGCCACCAGTTCGGCTTTCTGTTCGCCTCGCATTTGAGGGTTCCAGGGGCCCAACAAGCGCTGCATCGCCGGATCGGCGGCGACGGCGGCGGCGATCTGCAACAGCTCGGACCAAAGCGGCAGCGCCTTGGCGGCCTGCGCGTCCTCGAAAGCGGCGCGCGCGTAAGGCCGGGCGGCGGAGGTCGGTCGGACGACGGGTGTCGTGTCAGCCATGAGCGTGGTCCATGGGGTTAGAGCTGAGCGACCAAGTCATCCAGCATGGCGGCGTTAGCCGCTTCATCGACTTCGCGCTTGAGCACCTTGCCGGCGCCGGCGACCGCGAGGCTGACGACTTGATTGCGAAGCTGCTCGCGGGCGCGGTTGACCTCCTGCTCGATTTCCGCCTTGGCGGCGACGAGCTGGCGGTCGCCCTCGACGCGGGCTTCCTGTTTCGATTGCTCGATGATTTCGTTGGCGCGCTTGTGGGCTTGAGCCACGATTTCGGCGGCTTGCTGCTTGGATTCCTTCAGCATTTGCGCGGCCTTGGCCTTGGCCAGTTCCTGCTCGCGCACGCCGCGCTCGGCGGAGGCCAAGCCCTCGGCGATCCGCTTCTGGCGCTCCTGCATGGCTTCCATGATCGGCGGCCATACATACTTCATGGTAAAGAGCACCAGCAGGCCGAACGTGATCATCTGCCCTATGAGAGTGGCATTGAAGTTCACGCGATTACCTCCTCGGGTACACGGGGCGAACCTGTCGTAACGTTACGGAACGGACGCTCAATGACCCAGGGCCGCGTTGACGGGACCGAGGAACGGGTTGGCGAAGGTGAAGAACAGCGCCACGCCGACGCCGATCATGGTCACCGCGTCCAACAGACCGGCGACGATGAACATCTTGACCTGCAACGCGGGAATCATTTCCGGCTGCCGGGCGGCGCCTTCCAGGAATTTGCCACCCAACAGGGCGAAGCCGATGGCGGTGCCCAGCGCGCCCAGGCCGATGATCAGAGCCACGGCGATAACGGTCATACCCTGCACGTTGGCAATCAGGCTTGCAGCTTCCATTAGTGTGTCTCCCGTCTAGAGATTGTGGTGTGGATGAAAGAAAACCGATGGCGCGCTCCGCGAGGCTTGCGGGCCGGAGCCGCCGCTTGCGAACCGTTCAATGATCTTCGTGGGCCATGCTCAAATACACGATGGTCAACACCATGAAGATGAACGCTTGCAAGGTGATGATCAGGATGTGGAACACCGCCCACGGCCAGCCCAGGACGAACTGGATCCACCAGGGCAGCAGCGCGATCAGGATGAAGATCAATTCGCCGGCGTAGAGGTTTCCGAACAGACGCAAGCCGAGCGAAATGGGCTTGGCCAGATCCTCGACGATCCGCAGCAAGAGATTGAACGGCATGAACCACTTGCCGAAGGGATGCGTCAATATTTCCATGGTGAAATGGCCGGCGCCCTTCACCTTGATGCTGTAGTAATACAGCAGCAGCAGCACCGAGATCGACAGGCCAAAGGTCGAATTCAAATCGGTGGAGGGCACGCTGCGCAGGTAGGGAACGCCGAACAAGGCGGCGATGGACGGCAACAGATCAACCGGAAGCAAGTCCATGAAATTCCAAAGAAATACCCAGACAAAAATCGTCAGGGCCAACGGTGCGATCACCGGATTGCGGCCGTGGAAGGAATCCTTGACCTGGGTATCGACGAACTCGATGAGAATCTCGCATAAATTCTGCAAGGGTCCGGGCACGTCGCTGGTGGCCGATTTCGCCGCTTTCATGAACAGCCACAGAAAAAAGGAGCCCAGGGCGATCGAGAAAAACAGGGTATCCAGGTGGAGGGACCAGAATCCCTCGCCAATCTTGAGATTGGTTAGATGGTGGATGATGTACCCCGTTGCGGAATGACCGGATTCGCTCATAGCGTCCTCACCGAAGCGTCGAATGTAAAGGGTAAAGCCAGCCAGTAGGCCATCAGCGCGGCGATGTACGCCAGCAGCAGCGGAAGGGGCGAGACATCAAGCCAGAGCAAGGCGACGCTCAGCAGGACGACGGTCAACAGCAGCTTGACGACTTCGCCCAGGTAAAAGGCGCGGGCGATTTTGGCGGCGGGTTCGCCGGCGCGCACCGAAAAAACCCGGCTGGCGAAATAGAGGGTGACCAGCGTGCTGATGCCCCCGCCGATCGAGGCCGAATAAGCGGTCTTGAAGCTACCGAGAACCAAAGAGGCAACCGCGATCAACAGCGTGAGAGACAATTGAATGGCAGTGATTTTTCGGGTGACCTGTTTTGCGCCCATGGCTCGCATTAGTTCTAGTTGTGCAGGCACCGCATTGCGCCGGGCATGTTTTAAAATCGTTATATTCTGTTCTGTTTATTTATTCTTCAGACTGCGCAAAAGGCCGGGCTCCTCTTGAGAAACATCCGTTTTTCGACCTTTTCCCGGCTCCGCAGAGTGCTACGGATTATAGGGAATATAGCGCGGCGGGGTCAACGAAAATCACCTTGTCACTTCACGCGGGCGATAATCCCGTCCAACTCGTCCAAACTGTTGTAATGGACGACCACCCGGCCCTTGCCGGAGGCGTCGTGGCGCAGTTGGACCCGCGCGCCCAGCCGCTCGGACAAGTCGTTTTGCAGCGACTGGATATTGGGGTCCGCCGGTCTGGCGCGCGCCGGCGCGGCGCTCGTCTCCTGTTGTTGCAGCCGCCGCGCCAGATCCTCGGTCTCCCGCGCCGACAAGCCGCGCAGCAACACCTGCCGGGCCGCTTCCAGTTGCAAGGCGGGCGGCAGGGGCAACAAGGCGCGCGCGTGGCCCATGTCGAGCTTGCGCTCCCGCAGCCACTGCCGGAGCTCTCCGCTCAGTTCCAGCAACCGCAGTAAGTTGCTCACCGCCGCGCGCGAGCGGCCCACCGCGTCGGCGGCCTGCTGGTGGGTGAGTTCGAATTCGTCGATCAAGCGCTGCAAGGCCAGGGCTTCTTCCAAGGGGTTGAGGTCTTCGCGCTGGATATTTTCGATCAGCGCCATGGCGATGGCGGCCCGATCCGACGCCGCGCGGATCACGGCCGGCACTTCGCTCAAGCCGGCCAGCTGGGCGGCCCGCCAGCGCCGTTCGCCGGCGATCAGCTCGTAACGCCCATCGTCCGAGGGCCGCACCACCACCGGCTGCACGATGCCCTGCGCGCGGATCGATTCGGCCAGCTCCCGCAAGCTGTCCTCGCGCAAGTCCTGGCGGGGTTGATAGCGGCCCCTGACGATCCGGTCGATGGGCAACGACCGCAGCGTATCCGCGTCTGGAGCCGCCGGATCGGCGCCGGTTTCATGGCGTTGGGCCACCGCCGCCCCCGCGCCGAGCAAGGCATCCAGACCGCGCCCGAGCCCGCCTTTTCGTCTGATCATGGTTTCTTGCCGCTCCCTGTCGTGGTTTTCGCCGCGGGCCGCCGCAGCCGTTTGCGGACCTCCTTCGCCAGATCCCGATAGCTTTGCGCGCCGCGCGATCCGTCGTCGTAATGAATGATCGGCAAGCCGTAACTGGGTGCTTCCGCCAGCCGCACGTTGCGCGGGATCAGCGTTTCGAACACCGCCTTGCCGAAATGCTCCAACAGCTGGGCCGACACTTCGTTGGCCAGCCGGTTGCGGGGATCGAACATGGTGCGCAGCACGCCCTCGATGCGCAGATCCGGGTTGGTGGATTTGCGCACCTTCTCGATGGTGTCGAGCAGCGCCGACAATCCCTCCAGCGCGTAATACTCGCACTGGACCGGAACGATCACCGAATGGGCGGCGGTCAGCGCGTTGACCGTCAGCATGTTCAGCGACGGCGGACAGTCGATCATGATGATGTCGAAGTTCCACTCCACCGGGGCGAGGGCGGCGCGCAACCGCCCCGGCGCGTTTTCCGTTTCCAGCAGGTTGATCTCGGCGGCGGTCAGATCGCCGTTGGCCGGCAGCAGTTGCAATTGCGCCTTTTCTATCCATTGCAGGGCATCGGTCAGGGTCGCCTCGCCCAGCAGCACGTCGTAACTGGTGGCGGCGACCGCGTGCTTGTCCACGCCGCAGCCCATGGTGGCGTTACCTTGCGGATCGAGGTCGATCAGCAGCACGTTTTGCCGCAGCGCCGACAAACAGGCGGCCAAATTGACGGCGGTCGTGGTCTTGCCGACCCCGCCTTTCTGATTGGCGATCGCGATGATGGTAGCCATGACCTCAACCTCGGGAAGCGGGCGCGGGGGCCATATGGACCAAATGGCGCTCGGCGTCCAAGCTCGGAACCCGCAACGGATAAACGTCCACCACGGCATAACCGGCCGGCAGGCGAGCCAGTTCGTCGTCGGGAAATACGCCTTTCATCGCCAGCAGCCGGCCGTCGGGCGCGCACAAGCGGCCGGCGTCGGCAACCAAGTCGGCCAGGGTTGCAAAGGCCCGCGACACCACGCTGTTAAAAAGCGTCTCCGGCCGGTACTCCTCGACCCGGCCGCGCACCACGCTGACGTTATTCAGGCGTAATTCGGCGCTGGCCTGGACCAAAAAACGGGTCCGCTTGCCGTTGCTGTCCAACAGCCAGAATCGATCGTTCGGGCGGACGATGGCCAGCGGGATGCCCGGCAAGCCGGCGCCGCTGCCCACATCCAAAACGCGCGGCCCTTGCAACCAGGGCAAAATCGATAAACTGTCCAATAAATGCCGGACCACCATTGCCTCCGGCGCGCGCACGGCGGTTAGATTATAGGCCCGGTTCCAGCGCTCCAGCAGGATCAAATACTCGCTCAAGCGCCGGCAAGCGTCCCCCGGCAACCGAATTCCGAGCTCCTCGCACCCCTCGATAATGGCTTGTTCGATGCTCATGAAACGCTGTCGCTTGCGATCCGTCAGGCTGAATTTTTAATAAGGTTCGAATTGTAACATGCCTGCCAGCGCCGGCCGGATTACCGCGTCGGCCGGCGGGATAGCGGCCCGGCCTCCTGGAGCCGTTCTGGAGGACGGCTTTCACCCGACCCCGCGCGCGCCGCCGAAACCGAAACCGCCGCCGCGCGGTCAGAACCAACACACGCCGCGATGGCGCTTGCCGGTCGCCGGGCGGTTCGCTTCCCTAGCCGTGGAGAGTGTTTCGATGACCCCCCCACCCAATCCACCGCGTTATACCCTGGGCGAGGAAATCGCCAACAGCGTGATCCACGGTCTGGGGATCGTGTTCGGCATCGCCGGCCTCGCCGTGTTGATCGCCTTCGCCAGCTTGCGCGGCGACGCTTGGCACATCGTCGGTTGCAGTATTTTCGGCGCGGCCTTGATCTTGCTTTACACCACCTCGACTTTGTATCACAGCATCCCGCTCCCCCGGGTCAAGGCGGTGTTGCGGACGCTCGATCACGCGGCGATTTTTCTGCTGATCGCCGGCACCTATACCCCGTTTTTGTTGGTGAACCTGCGCGGTCCCTGGGGCTGGTCGCTGTTTGCGGTGATTTGGGGATTGGCGCTATCGGGCATCGTGTTGCGAATCGCGCGCGGGCGGCGGTCGCCGCGTTGGGCGGTCGGTCTGTATATCGGCATGGGTTGGGTGGTGCTGGTCGCCATCGAACCGCTGGCGACCCGCGTCGCGCCGGGCGGTTTGTGGCTGTTGCTCCTGGGCGGACTGGCCTATACGCTCGGCGTCGGCTTTTACCTTTGGAGGCGGCTGCCCTACCATCACGCCATCTGGCATATCTTTGTCCTGGCCGGCAGCATCTTGCATTTCTTCGCTATCCTGTTCTACGTCATTCCGCTGGCAGAGCCCGTTCAGGGCGGCGGCATCGATTGATCGTTCGCTCCAACCGGTTTGGTTCCCACTGTGTCCGAGTCGTTTGTTGTTGAATTACCCCACGCGCACGGCCGGCCCCGGCTGAAAGGCCGGCTGCGCGCCGCGCCCGAGGATTTCCAGGTTCGAGAGGAATTGAGTTTTACTCTGGACGGCGCCGGCGAACATGTATGGCTTTGGGTGCGAAAGCGCGACGCCAACACCGAATGGGTGGCGCGACGCTTGGCGCAACGGGCCGGCGTGGCGGCGGGCGCGGTCGGTTACGCCGGCCTTAAGGACCGCCACGCCCTGACCGAACAGTGGTTTTCGGTGCATTTGCCCGGCCGGCCGGAACCGGATTGGAGCGTTGCCGAGGGCGATGAGTTTAGCGTGCTGGAGGCGGTGCGCCATTCCCGCAAGTTGCGGCGCGGCGCGCTTTCCGGCAACGCCTTTCGCATCGTGGCGCGCGAAATCGAAGGCCAGCCCGAGGAACTGGCGGAACGGCTGCGCCGCGTTGCCGCAAACGGCGCGCCCAATTATTTCGGCGAGCAGCGCTTCGGCCGGGAAGGCGGCAATCTGGAACGGGCCGAGGCGCTGCTGCGGGGCGAGGAACAGGTGCGGGACCGCCACCGGCGCGGTCTGTACCTGTCCGCCGCCCGCGCCGCCTTGTTCAACGCCGTGCTGGCGCGGCGGATCGCTCGAAGCGATTGGAGCCAGCCGCTGCCGGGCGAGGTCTTGATGCTGGACGGCAGCCACAGCATTTTTACCGCGACCGAACCGGATGCGGCGATCCGCCAGCGGGTGGCCGACCTCGACCTGCACCCGACCGGTCCGCTGTGGGGCGCGGGCGAGTTACTCTCCGAAGGCGAGGCGCGGGAATTGGAGCAGGCCGTCGCGGCGACCCTGCCCGTGTTCCGCGACGGGCTAGCGGCGGAGGGTTTGCGTCAGGAACGCCGCGCCTTGCGGCTGCGGGTCCAGGACGCGGCGCTGGAATGGTCGGATTCCAAAACCGCCGTCCTGAATTTTCGCTTGACGGCTGGTGTTTACGCCACCGCCGTGCTGCGCGAATTGATTCAAGCGACCGACTGAGGCGAGGCGCGGCCGCCATGTCGATCACCACCGCGCCTCCGCTTTCACAATGGCGGCCGCTGGCCGTCAGCGCGCTGCTCGACGCCGCCGGCGCGCTGCTGTTGCTGGCCGGCGCGGCGGCCGGCATCGGCGCGCTGTTTGCGCTGCCCTCGGGCTACACCGGCCAATCCGCGCTCATCTTTGCGGCGCTGTTGCTCGCGCTGCTGCCGTTGTTGCCCCAGCATCTCCCCTTGCGGCGGTTCGGCGCGGCCAACCGCGTGACCTTGCTGCGGGCGGTCATCGCCGCGCTGGCGGCCGGCTTGATCGGCCGCGCGCCCCTCTCGTCCGCTCTGCTCTGGACCATTGCCGCGCTGGCGGGCATCGCCCTGGCGCTCGATGGCGTGGACGGACGGCTGGCGCGCCGGCGCGGCCTGCAAAGCGCGTTCGGCGCGCGGTTCGATATGGAAGTAGACGCTTTTCTGATTCTGGTGTTGGCCGTCTTGGCCTATCAAACCGATAAGGCCGGGGCTTGGGTGCTGCTCTCAGGGGCGATGCGCTACGGCTTCGTCGCGCTCGGCCGCGCGCTGCCCCGGTTGAACCAGCCGCTGCCGCCGCGCAAGCGCCGCCAGACGGTTTGCGTGCTGCAAGGCATCGTCCTGACCGTGATCCTGACGCCGGCGTTGACGCCGCCCTGGAGCGCCGGGCTGGCCGCCGTCGCGCTGGTCGCGCTGAGCGCCTCGTTTGCCGCGGATCTCATCTGGCTGACCCGCCGTCCGACCTCAAAGGAAAACGCCGCATGATTTTCAAGCCTTGCAGTTGGGCCAGCAATACAGCGTAAGCGATCATCGAGTTTGCAGCGCGCCGGCGGTAGGCTCCGACGCTGGAGACGCCCGCTCGCCCAAGATCCGCAACAACAAGGGAGCCAACATTTCGATGCCGCCCGCGGCGCTCGGCCCCGGCGCAAGCCCCGGCGCGAACCCGACTTGCAAAAACCCGGCGATCGGTTCGGGTTGGCGCGAGAAAACATGGACCGGGACGTGCCAGGGCAGATCGCGCCCGCCCACCACCGCCGGCGGTTGGTGATCGCCCAGCGCCAGCAGCACGGCATCGCGCGGAGCGTGTTGGCGCAGATAGCCGCCCAGCACCTTCAGATTGTAACGGACGCTCTCGATATAGGCGGCCGCCAGCTCTTGCCCCTCCAGCCGCTGGCTCAGCGTCACCGGGGCCGGCGCGCCGGTCTCGCCGACATCCCGATCAAACCGGCTCCAATCCGGCTGATAGGCCGGCAGCGGCGCGAAGGGCGCGTGGCTGTTGATGGTCGGGAAAAACACCAACAACGGCCGGCGGCCGGCGACCTCGACTTCGAGTCGGTGCACCCGATGCAAACTGTACTGATCGGGAATGGCCCACCAACCGTAGGCGGGACCTCTATAATCCAGGGACTGCGAATCGTAGATCGCATCGAAGCGGTAAAACGCGCCTTCCGGCCACGCGAATTTCAACCCCGGCATCACCGCCACCGCGCGATAGCCCGCTTCGGTCAGTCGGGCGACCAAGGTGGCTCGGGCGGAACTCAGCAAATCCCGATAATCGCCCTGATCGGCGATCCGCAATCCAGACAAAAAGCTGGAATGCGCAAGCCAAGACGAACCGCCGAAGGTGCTGGATTCGACCCGCGCCGAGGCGCTTTTCCAGCCGGCGGCTTCCAAATCGCGCGCCAGCGCCGCAAACTCGCCCGCGAGCGGTTCGGCAAAGCGCGGATCGTCGAACACCAGCGCGCCGTAGGATTCAAGGAAGAAGACGAACAGATCGCGCGGGCCTCGTCGTCCGGGTTCAAAGGCGGGCAACGGCGCGCGGGCGTCGATCCTACTCGGGTCCCGAAACAGCGTGGCCGCCAGCGCCAGCCGCGCTTGCTCGACAAACACGCCAGCAACGGGCAAGGCAAACCACCGCTCGGTGAGCAGGCGCGGACTTGCCCGACCCGCGCCGTAAAGCGCGAGCAACCCCGCGGCCAGCGCCACCAGCCAGCGCCGGCGCGAGGGTTGCGCCAGCGCGCTCAAAACCACTTTGAAAGACCAATGCAACAACCAGAGCAAGGCGCTCGACCCCGCCAGCAGCATCAAGCCCGCCAGCAGCAACCGCCAACTGGCGACGCCGTCGGCGAACATGGCCGCCACCCGGCCAGCGTGACCGAGGTCCCAATACAGGTTGATGGATCGCCCCAGCAGCGCGGGCGCGGTCACGTCCGCATAGCGCCCCAGGATCAAAACGAAATAGCCAACAACCAGGGCGCGTTGCGCCGCCCGGCCCAGCGCGCCCCGCCGCGCGACGATCAGGGCGAGCGCCAGCAGCAGCACCGCCAGTTCGATGGAAAATTCTGGAACCCAACGCACCCCGAACGTCGGCCAGCGATTTTGCAGGGTCAGCGCCGAATTGAGCACGAACAAGCCGAGCAACAATTTAAAAAACGCCGGCAACCGGCCAAAACCGTTTCGTTCAACCGTCATGCTCGGCTCTTGTTGAGATTTCACCCGCGCTGGATGATGGGCGAGCGCATTTTAAGTTTTCGGAGCTGTCGCCGGATCGTAGCGGATGCGATAAATCAATCTGGCGTGATCGTCGGATAGCAGCAAGGAACCATCCGGCATGACCAAGACGTAAGCCGGTCGGCCCCAAGCCCGCTCGCCGCTCAACCAACCCTCGGCGAACGGCTCGTAACCGACCGCCCGGCCATCGCGCAGCCTGACCGACATCACGCGATAACCGATCTTGGCGTTGCGATTTCAGGACCCGTGTTCGGCGATGAACAGCTGCCCTCGATAGCGCTCGGGAAACTGAGCGCCGGTATAGAACGCCAATCCCAGCGCCGCCACGTGCGGCCAACTGGCGTAAAACCGGCGATTAGCTTACTATTTCGCCAACACTATGAACGTTTTCCCAATTCGCCGTTCAATCGATAGCGCCCATTTCCCAAGTTTATCCTCGGCTTGAGATCCCTGAATGGGACGTCATTCCGAACCCCTGCCCTCATGCCCACCTTTCGCATGGGGTTTTCGTTCAAACCCAACCTTGACCCAGACCGTGGGAGGTGAATCAAGATGAGTCGGTTAGACGAAGAGCAGGAGTTCTCAAACGAGAGCGAGCGCCCGCAAACCAGCGAGCAGCCCAGCGAGGAAATGCAGCGCTGCCTCGACGAAGTCGTCACGGTGTTGCGCAAATATGACATCGGGGTGACGCTGTGCTTGGCCAACGACCGCGAATCGGTGCTGATGTACCGGCTTCCGGAGTGGTGCGCGGTCGAGTTGAACGACGGCTCGCCGGAAGTGAATCAGGAAAAATTATGGCAAACCGACGATCTGGAACAGCTGCTGTCGCGCAGTTACCGGCTGGCGAGCGCCTTGGTTCAAGTCAACGAGCGCCTGCACGCCGAATCCACCCGGCTTGAGGATTTCGTCCGCAACCTCGGCCAGCATTTGTTGGACCCCAATCGCAAGAGCCATTGACCCGAGGCGGGGCGGCGGAGCCGCCGGCCCGCCCGCCTCCGCGCCTTTCAGCCGCTATCCGACCGCCCGTTGCCCCGGCCCATCGCGTCGGGCCCTGCTTGGGCCAACAGCGATTCCAAGTTCATTTCCCTGAGCACGCCGATGGTGTACTCCCAGCGTCCTTCGGCGCACAGACCGCTGACGCCGGCGTCCTGATAAGCCTCCAGCGCCGCGCGCACGCAGGCGGTTCTGACGCGCTCCGCCAGCCGGCGGCTTTCTTCGTTCATCGACCTAGCACCGCCTTCAATTAGTCCGAGTGGCCGATGCCTCGGCCGGCCGCCACGCCCGCGCCAGCTCTCGGGCGCGGGCCAGATTTTCTCCGCTCAGTTGGCTGGCGGCGTATTCCAGAGGTTGGGACGCCCCGACATAGCCTCCAGTCGCCGATAAATTCAGCCAGACGTGCGCTTGAAGCCAATCCTGCTTGACGCCCCGACCGTTGCTGTAAAGCATCCCCAGCCCGTATTGGGCCAAGGGCAAGCCGCTGTTGGCCGCCTTTTCGAAGCCCTCGACCGCCTGTCGGTCGTCGCGCGCCACGCCCCGGCCGGTGGCGTGAATCAAACCCAGCATCAGCTGCCCCAGCGGCAGATTTTGCGCCGCCGCCTTGCGGTACCAGACCGCCGCTTGAGCGTCGTCGCGCGGCAATCCGCCCCGACCGTCGGCATAAAATAGCCCCAGATTCAGTTGGCCGAGCGCCGAACCGCGCTCGGCCGCCTTGCGGTACCACGCCGCCGCCTGGGCGTCGTCGCGCGGCGTGCCGCGACCGGTCGCATGGAACACGCCGATATTGAATTCCGCCTCGGCGTTGTCCTGCTTGGCGGCCTCCCGAAACCATTGCAGGGCCTGCCGGTCATCCTGCGAAACCCCCGCGCCGGTCGCATACATTCCGGCGACCCGCAGCTGGCTTTCGACGTGGCCCTGCTCCGCCGCCTTGCGATACCACTGCGCGGCCTGACTCTCACTGCGCTCGGCCAGCTCGCCCCGGGCATAACACGCCGCCAGCCAATATTGCGCCTCGGCGTCATTCTGTTCGGCCGCCTTGCGCAGCCAATCCAGGGCCGCTTGATTGTCGCGCGGCACGCCTCGGCCGAAGGCATGGCGCTCGGCCAGCCGAAGCTGAGCCCGAGGGCTCCCGCCCTTGGCGGCCAACGCCAGCAACTGCACCCCTCGGGTTTCGTCCTTTTCCACGCCGCGCCCGTTCAAATAGCCGTTGGCCAATTCCAATTGCGCCACGGGCAAAGTCTGATCGGCCGCGCGCCGGAACCATTGCAAGCCTTCCCGCTCGTCGCGGGTCACGCCGCGTCCGTCGGCGTACATCCGCCCCAGATAATATTGCGCCAGGGGCAGGTTCTGGTCGGCCGCGGCGCGGTACCATTTCAACGCTTCCGAATCGTTGCGGGTCGTGCCCCGACCGTCCGCGTACAGCCGACCCACGTTCAGTTGCGCCAAGGCCAAACCTTGCTCGGCCGCCTTGCGAAACCAGACGAACGCCTCGCCGACGTCGGCCGCGACGCCCCGGCCGTTCAGATAGCGCACGCCCAAATTATATTGCGCTTCACGGTGGCCTTGTTCGGCCGCCTTGCGATACCACAGCACCGCATCCCGGTCGCTGACCGTCATCCCGCGTCCGGTCGAATACATCGCCCCGAGCGCGAATTGCGCGCCTCGGTGGCCCGCCGCCGCCGCTTTTTCATACCACTGCACCGCTTCCTTGTCGTCGCGCGACACCCCGCGCCCGCTGGCGTAGAAATTTCCCAGTTCGAACTGCGCCTTGGCGTTCTTTTGAACGGCCGCGCGCCGGTACCAGTTGATCGCTTCCCGATCATCCCGGCCCAGATCCTGACCGCCAGCGTATTTGGAGCCGAGCATGTATTGGGCTTCGGGATCGCCCCGCTCCGCCGACTTGCGCAGCCACAGCAGCGGTTCTTTGACATTAGGCGCCGCGCCGGGATTTTCGACATAAATCATCGCCAAATTGAATTGGGCGGTGGCGTTACCTTGCAGCGCCGCGCGCCGCAGCCACTCGATGGCGTTGCTCTGGCTGCGGGTGACGCCCTCGCCGCGCAGGTACATCAGGCCGACCATGGTTTGCGCTCGCGGATCGCCCTGCTTGGCCCAGGTGAGGTATTCCTCGAAAGCCGCCGCATGATCGCCGCGCTGGTACGCCTCGGCGGCGCTGTTGGTCACGGCGTCGGGCGCTATCGGCCGGTTGTCGCCGTAATGCCAAACACCCTTGTCGTCTTGCCATTTTTTGAGGTTGGCGTCGGGCGCTGGCGCGGCGTGCGCGCCAGCGATCAGAACGCCCAACAACAACGCAAGCTTGCGCATGACCACCTCCGCATCGAGAATGTTGAAATCCCTTGAATTGCCGTAAACTGCCTCAATATCCCTTATCGGACAATAGCGCAACCGCCATTAAGGTCAATCCGCACCCGGCAGCTCGCGACCGTCTGCCCGTCGAACCGAGCCCGCCGGCCTCCATCGAACATCAACCAAACAGCGAGGACTTCCGCATGGCCGTCAATTTGCAGAAAGGACAGCGCATCAGCCTGGAAAAAGAGGCTGGGCGCGGCTTGAATCACGTCGTCATGGGACTTGGCTGGGGCATGAAGCAAGTCCAGTCCCGCGGCTTTCTCGGCTTCGGCGGCGGCACGCGCCAGGAATCCGTCGATCTGGATGCGTCGTGTTTGCTGTTCGACGCCAGCGGCAATCTAGTGGATACCGTCTGGTTCAGGCAACTGGAAAGCCGCTGCGGTTCCATCCGTCACAGCGGCGACGACCGCTCCGGCGGCGGCGAGGCCGGTTCCGACAACGAACGCATCAGCATCGAACTCAACCGGCTTCCGGCGACCGTGCAAACCCTGATCTTTACGGTTAACAGCTTCAGCGGCGAGGGTTTCGCCGGCATCCCCAGCGCCTTCTCGCGGATCGCGGAGGCCAGCGGCGGTGAAATCGCCCGATTTGACCTATCGTTGGAAGGCGGCAACTATACCGGCCTGCTGATGACCAAGCTCTACCGCCACAACAGCGAATGGAAGCTGCAAGCCATCGGCGAACACGCCAGCGGACGCACCTTTCACGACCTGCTGCCCGCGCTGCGCCCTTATCTTTAACTTAACGCGGAACACCCGGCATGGACCTGCAACCCGGCCAAAATTTCTCGATCAGCCGATTGACCCCCCCGCCGGCCGCCGTCGAAATCGCGCTGTCCTGGGAGCCGGCCAGCACGCCGCTGATCCTGGATTCCAGCGCCTTCGCGCTGACCGCCCAGGGTAAGGTGCGCGACGACGGCGATTTTGTTTTCTACAATCAACTCTCGCTCGCCGGCGGCGGCATCCAGCGCGCCGGCGACGGCCGCGCGTTCACCGTGGCCTTCGGCCAACTGTCGGCGGCCATCGAAAAAATCGTGATCGCGCTGACGGTCGACCAGGGCGTCCGGCGCGGTCAGTCGTTCGGGCAATTGAGCCAGGCGCGGGCTGAAATCCGCGACGCGCAAACCAAAGCCGCGCTGGCCGCTTTCCCGTTGGCGACTAAGCTGATGGCGGAGACCGCGCTCATCGTCGGCGAATTTTACCTGCGCAACGGCGAATGGAAGTTCCGAGCCGTCGGCCAGGGTTTCGTCGGCGGCCTGGCCCCACTGGCCCGCCAGTACGGCGTGGATGTCGCCGACGATCCCGACGCCGAAGCGCCGACCGCCGTCCCCGCCTCGTCGCCCTCGCCGCCCTCGCCGCCTTCGCCGCCAGCGGCGGCCCCCGCGCCCGCCAAACCGGTCCGGCTGGAAAAAATCACCCTGGACAAACGCAATCCCAGCATCTCGCTGGAGAAAAAAGGCCAAGGTTTCGGCGAAATCGTGGTCAATCTCAACTGGCATCAAGACAGCGGCGGAGGAGGCAAGGGCTTTTTCGGCCGGCTGACCGGCGCCCGCAAGATCGATCTCGATTTGGGCTGTCTGTTCAAGCTGCGGGACGGGCGCGGCGGTGCGATACAAGCCTTGGGCGACACCTTCGGCAACCTCCACCAACCGCCCTACATCCAGCTCATGGGCGACGACCGCAGCGGCTCGAGCGCGCAAGGCGAGTTCCTGCACATCAACGGCCAACACTGGAACGAGTTGGATCGGGTGGTGTTGTTTGCGATGATCTATGAGGGCGCGCCCAATTGGGCGGAGACCGACGCCGTGGTGACCTTGCAAGCCCCCGGCCAACCGACCTTGGAAATCCGGCTCGACAGCCATCAAAACAACCAGCGGATGTGCGCCCTGGCGCTGCTGGAAAACCAGGGCGGCAACCTCAAGGTCACCAAATTGGTCGAATATTTTCAGGATCACCGCTACATGGACCAAGCCTACGGTTTCGGCTTGCGCTGGGTCGCGGGATCAAAAGATTAAGTCCGCTTTCCTTTCACACCGCATCTGGAGGATGTTACATGGCTCTCGAATGGCTGAAACAACGTTACGCCGAAGTCACCGCCAACCTCAAAACCGAAGTCTCTAAGATCAAGAACAAGACCTTTTTGGAATCGGTGGTGGCCGGCTGCACGCTGGTCGCCCACGCCGACGGCGTGGTCCGGCCCGAGGAAAAACAAAAGATGATGGGCTTCCTGCGCAACTCCGACGTGCTGTCGGTGTTCGACGTCCAGGAGGTCATCGCCATCTTCGATAAATACTCGAAACAGTTTGAGTTCGACCACCAAATCGGTCAGGCCAGCGCGCTGCAGGTGGTCGCCAAGCTCAAGGGCAAGGACTCCGAATCGCGGCTGATGGTGCGGGTCTGCTGCGCCATCGGCGCGGCCGACGGCAATTTCGACGACCAGGAAAAAGCTGTGGTGCGCGCCATTTGCAACGAACTGGGCCTCAACGCCAAAGACTTCGATCTCTGAGCGCGCGCGATTCCATGGAACAACATATCGGTTTTCCGCTGGAAACCATCGCCATCTTCGCGGCGGTGGTGATCTTCTCGGTGTGGCTGGATCTGCGGCTGCACCGGGACGGCAAGGACATCAGCATCCCCAACGCCTTGGCGTGGTCGCTGTTTTGGATTTTTTTGGCTATCGCCTTTTATTTCTACATCAAGATCCACCACGGTGCCGAATTCGCCGAATTGTATCTGGCCGGCTATATCCTGGAAAAATCGCTGTCGGTGGACAATTTGATGGTGTTCGTCGCCATTTTTTCCTCCTTCGGCATCAAGGGCGCCTTGCAACACCGGGTTTTGTACTTCGGCATTCTCGGCGCGGTCGTGTTCCGAATGCTTTTCATCGCCTTCGGCACCACGCTGTTCGGCCTGAGCACCTGGATCGAATTCCTGTTCGCCGCCATCGTGGCCTGGACCGGCTGGAAGATGCTCTCCGGCGTCGGCGGGGATGATGAAATCGAGGACTATTCCGACCATTGGTCGGTGCGGATGACCCAAAAGCTGATTCCGGTCTACCCGCGCTTGCACGGCCACCATTTCTTCGTGGACCGCCAGCACGTCGAGGCCATGACGGCGCAAGATCCCAGCATCGCGGTCGCCCGCAAGGCGGCGCTGTACGCCACGCCGATGCTGCTCTGCCTGGTGGTCATCGAAGTTTCCGACATCATTTTCGCCTTCGACTCGGTGCCGGCGATCATCGCGGTGACCCGCGAGCCGCTGCTGGTGTACTCGGCGGTGATTTTCGCGATCCTGGGCTTGCGCTCGCTGTATTTCGTGCTGGCGGCGGCGCAAAAGTATCTGGTCCATCTGGACAAGGCGGTGGCGGCGCTGTTGTTCTTCATCGCCTTCAAGCTGGCGCTGCAAGCCTCCAACCACATGTTCCATTGGCCCGGCTTTAACATCTCCGCCAATTTGAGCCTGATGATCATCCTCGGCACGCTGGCGGCGGGCGTGATCGCCTCGCTGCTGTTCCCGGCGAAAGACGAGCCGGACGACACGGGCGCGGCGAGACAGGCCAAGGTTGAAGAACGGATCGAGGCCCGCGACCGAGAAATCTGATTGTTGTTATCTGGCGGCGAGACCGGAAAATCGCAGCTTCCGGCTCGCCCGCTTCCAAACCATTCCAACTTTCCTATCCGCATTCACTCACGGGAGGACAACTGACATGGCCATTTCACTCAACAAAGGCGGCAAGTTATCCCTGAGCAAGGAAGCGCCGGACTTAAAGAAAGTCCTGGTCGGCCTCGGCTGGGACGCCCGCGCCACCGACGGCGCCGATTTCGACCTGGACGCCTCGGCGTTTTTGCTGGACGCCGGCGGCAAGGTCCGTTCCGACGCCGATTTCATCTTCTACAACCAACTGAAATCGCCCTGCGGCTCGGTGCAGCACACCGGCGATAACCGCACCGGCGCGGGCGAGGGCGACGACGAGGCGCTGATGGTCGATTTGAGCCGGGTGCCGGCGGAGGTTCAAAAAATCGTCTTTACCGTCACCATCCACGACGCCGACCAGCGCAAGCAGAATTTCGGCCAGGTGCAAAACGCCTTTATCCGGCTGGTCAACGCCGAATCCAACATCGAAGTCGCCCGCTACGATCTCGGGGAGGACGCCTCCACCGAAACCGCGATGATCTTCGGCGAAATTTACCGCCACGGCAGCGAGTGGAAATTCGGCGCGGTCGGCCAGGGCTACGCCGGCGGCCTGGCGGCGATGTGCCGTCAATACGGCGTCAACCTCTAATTCGCGGATTTCTCGACCTTTCGATTTCACTGTTAAGAGGACCACAACATGGCTATTTCACTGCAAAAAGGCGGCAATGTGTCGCTGAGCAAGCAAGTGCCCGGACTGAAGAAAGTGCGCTTCGGCCTGGGCTGGGATTTGCGCAAGACCGACGGCGCGGCGTTCGATCTGGACGCTTCGGCCTTCGTGCTGGACGCCGGCGGCAAGGTGTTGAGCGACCAGCATTTCGTGTTCTACAACAACCCCAAGGCGCCGGGAGGCGCGGTCGAGCACAAGGGCGATAACCGCACCGGCGAGGGTGAGGGCGACGACGAGGTCATCGAGATCACGCTCGATTCGATGGACGGCAACACCGCCAAGGTGTCGTTCGTGGTGACCATCCACGACGCCGAGGCGCGCAAGCAGAATTTCGGCCAAGTCAGCAACGCCTACATCCGCGCCCTCAACGCCGAGGGCGATCAGGAAATCGCCCGCTACGACCTGTCCGAGGACGCCTCCACCGAAACCGCGATGATCTTCGGCGAACTCTACCGCAACAACGACGAATGGAAGTTCAAGGCCATCGGTCAGGGCTACGCCGGCGGCCTGGCGGCGGTCGCCCGCGATTTCGGCGTCAATCTCGGTTAAAACTCGGTTAAAATCAGCGACGCCCGATCAGCGTCGCCTTCATTCGGCCCGCCGGTTTCACGGCGGGCTTTTGCTTTCTGGATAACGACAAATGAGCGAAACCGTCAAATACCTGCTCGACGAGAGCCGGATGCCTAAATACTGGTACAACCTGGTCGCTGATTTACCGAAGCCGCCGCCGCCCGTGTTGCATCCGGGAACGCTTCAACCCATCGGGCCGGACGACCTGTCGCCGCTGTTTCCGATGTCGCTGATCATGCAAGAGGTTTCGGCGGAGCGGGAGATCGAAATTCCGGAACCGGTTCGCTCCATTTACCGGCAATGGCGGCCCAGCCCGCTCTACCGCGCCCGGCGGCTGGAAAAGGCCCTGGATACCCCGGCGCGGATTTATTACAAGTACGAAGGGGTCAGCCCGGCCGGCAGCCACAAACCCAATACCGCCGTCGCTCAGGCGTTTTACAACAAGGAAGCCGGCATCTCGCGGATCAGCACCGAAACCGGAGCCGGGCAATGGGGCTCGTCGCTAGCCTTCGCCGGCGCGCTGTTCGGCATCGAGGTGCACGTGTTCATGGTGCGGGTGTCCTACCAGCAGAAACCGTATCGGCGGGCGCTCATGGAAACTTACGGGGCGCGTTGCGTGGCCTCGCCTTCCGAGGAAACCGCCTCCGGCCGGGAGGTGCTGGCGCGGCGGCCGGATCATCCCGGCAGCCTCGGCATCGCCATTTCCGAAGCGGTGGAAATCGCCGCCCAGCGCGACGACACCAACTACGCGCTCGGCTCGGTGCTCAACCATGTGTTGCTGCATCAAACCGTGACCGGCCTGGAAGCCCTGGCGCAGATGGAAATGGCCGACGATTATCCCGACGTGGTGGTCGGCTGCGCCGGTGGCGGCTCCAACTTCGCCGGCATCGCCTTTCCCTTCATCGGCGCGCAGCTGCGCGGCGGCCCCAAGGTGCGGGCCGTGGCGGTGGAGCCGGCGGCCTGCCCGACCCTGACCCGAGGCCGCTACGCCTACGATTTCGGCGACACCGCGCACCTGACGCCGCTGGTCAAGATGCATACCCTGGGTTCGACTTTCACCGCTCCCGGTTTTCATGCCGGCGGCCTGCGCTACCACGGCATGGCCCCGCTGGTGAGCCATGTCGAGAAACTGGGCCTGATCGAAGCGCGCGCCTACCATCAGACCCGCTGTTTCGAGGCCGGGGTGCAATTCGCCCGGGTCGAGGGCATCCTGCCCGCCCCGGAGAGCAACCATGCGGTGCGCGCGGCCATCGACGAGGCGCTGCGCTGCAAGGAAGAAGGGGTCAGCCGAGCGATCCTGCTCAATCTCTCCGGCCACGGTCATTTCGACATGCAGGCGTACATGGATTATTTCGCCGGCAAGCTGAGCGACCAAAATTACGATGAGGCCGAACTGGCGATGGCTCTGGCCGGATTGCCGTCGGTGGCCGAGGTCTGAAGCGGACGGCGGCCAACCGTCGCTCAAACCAGGGCTTTCAACCAGAACACCATCGGTTTGGGCGATTCCGCCGCCTCGTCCAGATCCCGCCACCAAAAGCTCGCCCGCAATTCCGGATGCTTGATGAAGCCGCGCCGGCTCCAGAACGCATCCAAGGGCGCGTAACCCGCCGGCCGGCGTGGATGGTCGGCGGGCCGCTCCACCGCGCAAAAGCAAACGGTCTCGAAGCGGCCCAGCGCCCGGACGTGCGCCTCGCGCTCCTCGAAAAACCGCTTGCCCAGGCCGAGCCCTCGATAATCCGGCAGCAGCACCGATTCGCCGTAGTAAAAAATCCGGCGCGGGTCGTCACCCCGCGCCACAAAAGGCTCGGCCACCGACGGCGGTTCGGCTTCCAGCGGCAACCCGCTCGATGCGCCGACGACCCGCTCTCGATCCCAAACCAGCACCATGACGCTATCCGGGGCGGCGGCATAGGTCTTAAGATAGCTCTCCTCGTAAGCCGCGCTTCCCTGGTAGAGATAGGGAAAATCCCGAAACACGCGGATGCGCAGCCGCGCCAGTTCGGGCAGATACGGATTGAGATCGAGGCCGGATAGCCGCTGGATGCGAAACCGTTCGGGCATGGCGCTGACTCCGCTGGAATGAACGGGCGGATGGACCCCTCGCCCGACAGGCTTTAAAGTTTAACGTCAATTGGCTTGAGGCGATCCGGCGGTGTTGCCGGGGCGTCTCGCCCCTTGGCCGAATCGTGGGATCGAGCCTCCACGCTGCTTTTCCGATGAGGAACGTTCATGTTGTGGGGTAAAAAGAGCGACAAGAAACCGCCGGCCGAGAATCGGGCGCCAGAGCATCCGGCCAGCGGCGATCCGGCGCTGGACGCGGCGGCGGATTTCCTGCGCGTATTCGGCAAACACGCCTTCGATCTCGATCAATACAGCGCTAAAACCATCAACGACTTGTGCGAGCAATGGGCGCGGCATCTGCTGATCGGCTCACCCCCTCCCGGCGCCGGTCCCGACGGCGCCAACGCCGGCGCGGCCGCCGAGCGCGACTGGCAAGGCGCGCGCGATTTCATCGCTCAACTGCGTCAGGGGGAACAGCGCTACGTTTCGAGCAACTTCAAGGAAATCCGCCACGTGCTGGGGGATTTTATCGACACCTTGGGCAAGGTTATCGTCGAAAATCAGGACGATCAGAACAAAATCGCCGATCAGCTCAACCGGCTGAAAAACGCGGTCGAGAGCAACGCGCCGCTGGAAACGCTCAAGCACGAGGCGCTGCGGGCGATCGGAGCGATCGGTTCCATCGCCGAACAGCGCCAGCAGCTGCAACGCGACGTGCTCCACCAACTCGCCGGAAAACTGAAAGCCATGCGCGAGGAACTGAGCGCGGCGCGGCGCGAGATGGAGCTGGACCCGCTCACCCGGCTGTACAACCGCAAGGCCTTCGACCAGCAGCTGCTGCGCACCCACGAATTTAACAAGCTGTCCGGCCAACCCGCCTGCCTGATGATGGCGGATTTGGATCATTTCAAGGAGATCAACGACCGCTTCGGGCATTTGGCCGGCGATGTGAGCCTCAAAAAATTCGCCGACTGCTGCGCGCAAACTTTCCCGCGCCGCAGCGATTTCGTGGCCCGCTACGGCGGCGAGGAATTCGCGATCATCGTCCAGGAAGCCGGACTGGAGGTGGCCACGATGCTGGCGAAACGGCTGCTCGGCGCGGTGCGCGGGCTGCGGATCGCCCACGAAAACCAGGAAATCACGCTGACGGTTTCCGTCGGCATCGCCGAATTGAACCCGCAGGAGTCGCCGTCACAATGGCTGTGCCACGCCGATGAAGCGCTCTATCGGGCCAAACAGGGCGGGCGGGACCGGTTTGCGACCTGAACCGGCGCGATCCGACCGTCGGTCGCCGCCGAGGGCATCGCGGCCGATAGTTGTTACAATGCAGGATCATTCCGCTATAAGCCTCGGCCTGACGCCCGACCGCCCCCACCTTTCGGAACCGACGCCATGACCGCGAACAAAACCGACTACAACATCCAAGTGGCCGCGCAGGCGTTCTATTTGGAAGAACAATCGGACCCGACCCGAGACCGCTACGTGTTCGCCTACACCATCACCATCCAGAATCAGGGCAACATCCCGGCCAAGCTGCTGACCCGGCACTGGATCATCACCGACTCCAACGGCAAGATCGAGGAAGTGCGCGGCGAGGGGGTGGTCGGCGAGCAACCGTACCTGCGCCCCGGCGAGGGTTTCCAGTACACCAGCGGCGCGATCCTGGAAACGTCGGTCGGCAGCATGAAGGGCAGCTATCAGATGCTGGCCGACGACGGCATCACCTTCGACGCGCCGATTCCGGCGTTCGTGCTGTCCATCCCCCGCACCTTGCACTGATCGAGGGTCGCGACGGTGACCCTGCGCACCAGCTACACCCTGCTCGCGCCGGTTTACGACGCCGTCGTCGAACCGCTCACCGCCGCCGCGCGCCGCGAAAACTTGGCCTTGCTGCCGCAAACCCCGGACGCCGATGTGCTGCTGGTCGGGGTCGGCAGCGGTCTGGATCTTCCGCTGTTGCCGCGCGGGCCGCGCTACACCGGCCTCGATCTGACCCCGGCGATGCTGGCGCGCGCCCGGCGCAAGGCCGCCGCCGCCAACCTCGCGATCCAGCTCGATGAGGGCGACGCCCGCCAGCTTCCCTATCAGGATACCCTCTTCGATGCCGTGGTGCTGCATCTGATCCTCGCGGTGACGCCGCATCCGGAACGGGTGTTGGCGGAAGCGGCGCGGGTGTTGTGGCCCGGCGGTCAAATCCTGATTCTGGATAAATTCCTGCGGCCCGGCCAAATCGCGCCGCTGCGCCGTTGGCTCAGCCCGCTGGCGGGCTTGCTGGCCAGCCGCACCGACGTAGTGTTCGAACAGGTGCTGGCGAAGACGCCGGGACTGGAGATCGTATCCGACCAACCGGCGCTGGCCGGCGGCTGGTTTCGGCGGATCGTGCTGCGCAAGCGGGGGAGCGCCTGAAGGCGGCGGCGGTCCGCATTGCTCCGGCCGGGGCCTCGCCCCTTGATAATTCCTTAGCTCGCCCGCATTTAGGGGTCAATTCCTTCAGCCGCGAGAAACAGCATGAGCGATCACGAAATCGAGGCGCTTGAAGCGGAAGTCGTGCGCGAAGACAGCGCCCCGGAGACCACCGCCGATCACACCATCGTTGCCGCCGCCGACATCCTGCCCGGCACCCTCTACTTATTGCCCCTGTCCGAGCGGCCGTTTTTCCCCGCCCAGGCGCTGCCGCTGCTGCTCAACGAAGAGCCGTGGCTGCCGACCATCGAGGCCGCCGCCCAGCGCGAACAACGGGTGATCGGGTTGATGCTGGTCAAGCCCGACAGCGCCGAAAAAGCCGAAAGCCCCGCCGATTTTTACGAGGTGGGCACCGTCGCGCGGATGCACCAGCTGGCCCGCAATGAAGGCCGCTTGCAGTTTATCGCCCAGGGCTTGAAGCGGTTCCGCATTCAGAGTTGGCTGTCCGACACGCCGCCCTACCTGGCTCAGGTGGAGTACCTGAACGAGGAGGACGAAGCCGGCGTCGAGGAGCTGCGCGCCTATTCGCTGGCGGTCATCAATACCCTGAAAGAGCTGATTCCGCTCAACCCGCTGTATTCGGAGGAGTTGAAGTTTTTCCTCAACCGCTTCAACACCCACGATCCCTCGCCGCTGGCCGATTTCGCCGCCAGCCTGACCACCGCCAGCAAGGAGGAATTGCAGGACATCCTCGCCACCGCGCCGATTCTGGAGCGGATGAAGAAGGTGATCGTGCTGATCAAAAAGGAGCTGGAAGTCGCCCAACTCCAGACCCACATCCGCAAGCAGGTCGAGGAGAAAATGAGCGAGCACCAGCGCAAGTTTTTCTTGCGCGAGCAGCTCAAGACCATCCAGCAGGAACTCGGCATCGCCAAGGACGACCGCACCGCCGACGGAGATCGCTTCCGCGAGCGGCTGGCGAGCAAGACCGTGCCCGAAGCCGCCATGAAGCGGATCGAGGAAGAGCTGGACAAGCTGGCGATCCTGGAAACCGGCTCGCCGGAATACGCCGTCACCCGCAACTATCTGGATGTCATCACCGAGCTGCCGTGGGGCGTTTACTCCACCGACAATCTGGATTTGCCGCACGCCCGCACCGTGTTGGACCGCGATCACGACGGGCTGGGCGACGTGAAGGACCGCATCCTCGAATTTCTGGCGGTGGGCGCGCTGAAAGGCCAGGTCAGCGGCTCGATCATTCTGCTGGTCGGCCCGCCCGGCGTCGGCAAGACCTCCATCGGCCGCTCGGTGGCCGACGCGCTGGAGCGCAAGTTCTACCGGCTCAGCCTGGGCGGGATGCGCGACGAGGCCGAAATCAAGGGCCACCGCCGCACCTACATCGGCGCGCTGCCGGGCAAGTTCATCCAGGCGCTGCGCGAGTCCAAGACCGCCAACCCGATCATCATGCTCGACGAAATCGACAAGATCGGCGCGTCGTTCCGGGGCGATCCGGCCTCCGCCTTGCTGGAAGTGCTCGATCCCGAACAGAACACCGAATTCCTGGATCATTACCTGGACGTGCGCTTCGATCTGTCCAAGGTGCTGTTCATCTGCACCGCCAACCAGCTCGATACCATTCCCGGCCCGCTGCTCGACCGGATGGAGACGATCCGCTTGTCCGGGTACATCACCGATGAAAAGGTGCAGATCGCCCGCAATCATCTCTGGCCGAGGCTGTTGGAGCGCAGCGGACTGGAACGCGACCGCATCCAGCTCGACGACGCGGCGCTGCGCCAGCTCATCGAGGGCTACGCCCGCGAGGCCGGGGTGCGCAATCTGGAAAAGCAGCTCGGGCGGATCGTGCGCAAGATCGCGGTGGAAATCGTCGAGGGCCGCGAGGGTTCGATCGCGGTGGACGCGGCGCAACTGGAGCGTTATCTCGGCAAGCCGCCGTTCAAGCTCGAAACCTTAATGTCCGGGGTCGGCGTGGTCACGGGGCTGGCTTGGACCGCGATGGGCGGGGCGACGCTGACCATCGAGGCCACCCGCGTCCACACCAAGAATCGCGGCTTCAAACTGACCGGCCGCTTGGGCGAGGTGATGCAGGAATCGGCCAACATCGCCTACAGCTATATCAGCGCGCATTTGGAGGACTATCAAGCCGACCCCAAATTCTTCGACGAGGCTTTCGTCCACTTGCACGTGCCGGAAGGCGCGACCCCCAAGGACGGCCCCAGCGCCGGCATCACCATCGCCACCGCGCTGCTGTCGCTGGCGCGCGGCCAACCGCCGGCCCGGCCGCTGGCGATGACCGGCGAGCTGACCTTGAGCGGGCAGGTGTTGCCGGTGGGCGGGATTCGCGAGAAAGTGATCGCCGCCCGCCGGGTCGGGCTGTTCGAGCTGATCCTGCCCGAAGGCTGCCGGGGCGATGTCGAGGAGTTGCCGGAGTACATCAAGGAAGGCGTTACGATCCACTTCGTCGAAAAATTCCGGCAGGTGGTCGATTTGGCGTTCGATTCCAAACCAGCCTGATGCGAGGACCGTTGTGATCTCGGCTAGCCGCTCCCCCGCCCTTCCTCCCTTGCTTTGCCTGCTTTTGCTGCATTGGGCCCCTGCCGGTTGGGCCGGTTGCGACGATCCGCCCGCCCGGCGGGTCAACTGGCTGCATTGCGATAAACAGAGCGTCGATCTACAAGGGGCGGATTTGCGGGAGGCGGTGCTGACCCACGTTAATTTAACAGGCGTCAATCTGAGCAACGCGCGCTTGAGCGGCGCGGATTTGGGCGGGGCGACGCTCAGCCGGGCCGATTTCTCCGGCGCGGCGCTGGTCGGTTCGCGCCTGGTTTCGGCGAAGCTGGATCAGGCGATTTTCACCCATGCCAGCATGGCCGGCGCGCGCTTGGAGCGCGCCACCTTAGTTCAGGCCCAGTTGAACCATGCCGATTTAAGCGGCGCGCGACTGGATCAAGCCGATCTGAGCGGCGCGGATTTAAGCGGCGCGAATTTGAGTAAGGCTTCGTTGGCTCAGGCGAATCTGACCGACGCCAAGCTGCCTGACGCGGATTTGAGCGGCGCGACGCTCAGTCGGGCGGTTCTGGAAAACGCGGTGCTGACCCACGTCAAACTGCGGGGCGCCAAACTGGACGGCAGCAATTTATTGGCGGTCGATTTCACCGGCGCCGATTTGGCCGAAGCGTCTCTGGCGGATGCGCGGATCGACGGGACCCGTTTTACCGACGCCAAGCTCGACAGCACGATTTGGGTGAACCGTCAGCGCTGCCAGCCGGGATCGGTCGGCGAGTGTCGTTGAAAAATAGTGAATTCAAGCGACGGCGCTTTGCTTCTCAATAGCGAGGAGTGACCTGTAGCATGTCGACCGTGGACCATCTGTTTATCGGCGAAATCAGGATTCTGGAGGCCACCGGCCATCGAACCGGCCTGTTCAAGGAGCCGGTCGCGCGGGTGATCGCGCGCCGCTCGGGTCTGGTCGGCGACCATCAGGCGGACCGGCGCTATCACGGGGGTCCGGAAAAGGCGGTGCACCAATATCCGCCCGATCATTACGCCCGAATCGCCGCGCGCTTCCCGGCGGCGGCGGGTCACGCCGCGCCGGGCGGTTTAGGCGAAAACCTCGCCAGCGCCGGCATGACCGAGCAAACGGTTTGCATCGGCGACCGTTATCAATTGGGTGAAGCCGAGCTGGAAATTTCCCAGCCGCGCACGCCCTGCTGGAAGATCAACCAGCGCTTCGGCGAGCGGGGCCTTTCGCATTTCATCATGAGCCAGCGGATTACCGGCTGGTACTGCCGGGTGATCCGGGAAGGACCGATTGAATGCGGCGCGCCGATCCGCTTGGAAGCGCGCCCGAATCCGCAGCTCACCCTCGACCGGTTTTGGAGCGTGGTCAACCAGCACCGTCCTCCGCCTCAGGAATTACTGGCGCTGGCGGATGCGGTCGGGCTGACGGCAAGTTGGGTCAAACGGCTGCGCGACCGGGCGGCATTTCTGAGCCGGGCTTGAGGCGGCGGCTTTAGCTTAAGTCCGGACCCGGATGGTCGCAGACGAAGCGGCGCGGCATCCGGCGCGCGCCGCTTGGGACTATCCGCCGACGGGAGCGGCTACACCGGCGTCGGAGGCGTTGCCGCTGCGCCAGTGTAGCCGAGGGGCTAGGAACGTTTCGCGGTGGCGATGCTCGCCGCAGCGGCGAGCGCATCGGCGGTGGTGGTGACCAAATGATCGACCCGCAGCTTGCGGTTCCATTCCTTGAGCAGAGCGCTATCGGTCTTTTGCCAGATGCACAGCATCACCTGAGCCTGAGGCGCGCGGCGTTTGACCTGCCGCGAGAAAGCGCGCAAATGCAGCGTGCTCAGCGGTTCGATAAAGGACAGACAGACCAGCGCCACGGCCTTGGCGTCCTCCGGCGTGGCCTGTCCGGCTTCGGCCAGCGGCAATGCCCGCGCCGACAGCCCGTGCTTGCTCAGCACCTGCCGCAACATCTTCGCCGCCGCGCCATCCAGCGGATGGTTGCCGTGCAGGACGGCGACCGGATGCTCGCTCCGCCAGTCCTCGCGCAGGTCCTCGCGCGCGAACACCACCTTTTCGACCTCGCGGTCGGGCCGGACCGTATCCAGCGCCGCTTCCGCTTCCGCCGTTAGATTGCGGTCGTGGCCGCGCGCCAGCGGCTGCACGTCATCGAGCGAATCGACCAGCGCTTCCGATGAGGCGGTGAGCGCGGTCAGCCGGTCGCCCGCCACCGAACCCCGGACGATATCGAGATGGGCGCGGCGGATCGCCTCCAGGGCGATCTCGTCGTAATAGGTCGACAGACTACGCCCCTTGAGAAATTCCCGCGCCTGAATTTCGGCTTCGCGCGGATCGTTGGCCAGCATCCGCTGGTAGAAAATTTCGTGAGGCTCCAGCGCCGGCCGGTCGCTGAGCAAAACCTCCAGGAATTGCAGGCGCTTGATGTGGCGGCCGACCACCACCACGCAAATGGTGAGCGGAGTCGAAAGCACCAAGCCGATCGGCCCCCAAAGAAACGTCCAAATCATCTCGGCCACGACGATCGACAAGGGCGCCAACCCCGAGCTGCGGCCGTACAAGAACGGTTCCAGCACGTTGGAAAAAGTGGTGTCGGTAATCAAAAACAGCCCGAGGGTCCACAACAGCACGGTCCAGCCGGGATCGATGGCGAACGCGACGAACAGCGGCGCGGCCATGCTGACAAAGACGCCGATATAGGGCACAAAATGAAAGATGCCGGCCAGGATGCCCCACAGAAAAGGGCTGGGCAGTCCGATCAACCACAGGCCCAAGCTGATGATCAGCCCCAAGGTCATGTTGAGGATCAGTTGCATCAACAGCAAGCGGCCGACGCGGAAACCGGCGTCGTCGAACGCCGCCGTGGTTTTCTGGATATCCTCGGTGCCCGCCAAACGGAGGATGCGGTTGCGCAGATCCTCGCGCTCGGCCAGCATGAAGGCGGACAACAGCAGCACCACCAACAGCGAACCCACCGGCCGCAACGCCGGTTCGGCGTACTGATAAAACGCCTCCAAGCCGTGCGCCTGGGTATCCACCCGCACGGTCTGCGCGGCCGGTCCGGCTTCCGCGCCCTTATCGCCGAGTTTTTGCAGGCTGGTCAGCACTCTCTCCAACGCATCGGCGGCGTTGCCGAACACGCCCGGCTCCGCCATCTGTTTTGACAGGTTGGAAATCTTCTGCTGCATCGTGGGCTCATAGGAGGGTACTTGCTGGGCAAGCACGACCGTCTGTCGATAGGTGACATAGGCGATGCCGACGATAAAAACCAGCGCCAGCAAAATGCCGCAAAACACCGACAGCCCGTGCGGCAAGCCTTTGCGCTCGAGCCACACCACAATCGGCGTCAGGGCGAAACTCAACAGCAAGGCGAGCGCCAGATGGACGATGACGTCCTTGCCGACCATCAGGATGGTGGCGATGCCCAAGACCAACGCCACGCCGGCCATGGCGCTGAACAACGGCACGGCCTGCCGCAGCAGCCGGTTGGTGATGATGTCCACGATTTTTCCTCGGGCTTTGCGCCTTCAGCTGGTTGTTATGGCGGTGTCAAATCGGCTCGTTCAGGCCGGTTTGAGCAGGGCGTCGATCTGTTCCAGCAGCTTGGCGAAATCGATGGGCTTGGGATGATAGTCGTCGCAGCCCGCTTGGATGGTCTTTTCCCGATCTCCGGCCATGGCGTGCGCGGTCAAGGCGATGATCGGGATTTTCTGGGTTTGCGGATCGGCCCGGATCGCGCGCGCCGCCGTCCAACCGTCCATGATCGGCAAGTTCATATCGAGCAGGATGATGTCGGGAGCGGCAGCCTTGGCGCTGTTGACGCCCTGTTCGCCGTCATGAGCCATCACCACCGTATGGCCGCGCCGCTCCAGGCGGCGGGATAGGAAGTCCCAAATTTGTTCGCTGTCTTCGACGAGCAGGATTTTCGCCATGATGATGAGGCTCCAATTTTTATAAGTCAGTGGGTCTTAGCCTGCTCCGCGAAGCGGCGCAGATCGGCGACGAGATCGGCGAGCGGCATCG
>ERZ761602.2128-NODE-2128-length-32416-cov-9.757115_pt1 | contig 32416 bp, 25 predicted proteins | sample MGYA00512165_ERZ761602 | MGnify/ENA primary metagenome ERZ761602 (study PRJEB28899, sample SAMN02445085) | bioreactor sludge metagenome | biome: EBPR sludge; isolation source: Thorneside wastewater treatment plant | place: Australia: Brisbane, Thorneside...
TCGCGGCGATGCGCGTTCCCGAAGCGGATTGGCAGCGGGTGCTCGAAGTGGTCAACGCCTTCCCGCAGGTGGCGCATAACTACCGCCGCGAAAGCGACCGCAACTGCGACTTCAACATGTGGTTCGTGCTGGCCACCGAAACGGCCGACGGCATCGCGGCCGCGGTACGCAGCATCGAGGAAGCCAGTGGTTTGCCGGTCTTTCCCTTTCCCAAGCTGCAGGAATATTTCGTCGAGATGAAGCTGGCGGTGCGCACATGAGCGGCGCACCGGCGCGCTCGGTCGATGCCATCGATCGCCGCCTGATCCTGGCGACGCAGAGCGGCTTACCGCTGGTCGCCCGTCCGTATCAGCAACTCGCGGAGCAAGTGGGTATTGCCCCGCAAGAGGTCATGGCGCGGCTGGCGCGAATGCTCGACAGCGGCGTCATTCGGCGCATCGGCGCCGTCCCCAACCACTACGCCATCGGCTACACGGCCAACGGCATGAGCGTCTGGGACGTTCCCGACGAGCGTATCGACGAACTCGGCGCGCGCATTGGCGCACTCGATTTCGTGACCCACTGCTATCACCGTCCGCGCAAACTGCCGGAATGGCCATACAACCTGTTTGCCATGGTGCATGGCACTTCACGTGCCGAAGTGCAGGCCAAGGTTGCCGAAATCGCGGCGCTGCTCGGCGCCGCTTGCCGCGCTTACGACGTGCTTTTTTCGACCAGCATTCTCAAGAAGACCGGCCTCAGAATAGCGGGCTAGGGCCGTGGGCCCTTAATGTGAAAGTCGCGCCAGCGACTCACGAAGCTCCCTTCTCCCCTCGTGGGAGAAGGGTTGGGGAAGAGGGGGGAACGGTCATGACTTTCATGATCCGGGGTGTCTCGACAGGTCATGACCGTTACCCTCGTTCGCAGCGCCCGCAGCTCACTTGCTCTTGTCGCCGCCAAAGAGCCTGTCGAGAAGGCGTTCCGCTTCATCGATCAGCGCGGCGCCGATGTCGTCGCTGTGACGCTTGAGCACATCGGCGGCGACATTTTTCAGGCTGATCGAGTAGCGCAGCTCATTCGCTGGCCCGCTGACCTGTACCGGTATCGGTACGCCCTCCAGCGCGCGCAGCAGCTTCGAGCTTTCGGCAGGATTCGCCGCCATCATGACGCGCAGCGTGTAGTCGAGCTCGTTCGCGAGCAGATCGAACTGGCCGTAACCACCGAGCGCGAGCCTGGGCGCGGCGCCGTCGAGATCGTCATTATGGGCAATGCCTTCAGCCAGTTTGACGGTAGCGCTCAGGTGCGTCAGCCGGGTCAGCCGGGAGGTGTCGATCTTGCCGGACTGCGTGCCGCCGGCGCTCAGGATGTCCTTCACTTGGCCGAGAACCGCGGACAGGTCGATGCCGACCAGCGCGACGTCGCGCAGCGCGAAGCGCGCCGTCCCCTGCGCCGCTCGGGTCAGCTCGACGCGTGACTGGCCGGTGCTCGACAGCTCCAGGTCCACATTGCCGCGGCCTTCGAGATCGCTGTGACCGCCTGCGTCGTGCGCCAAGGCGCCGAAGTCGACATCCTTCAGCGCCAGCTTCAGGGCGAGGCGTGGGCTCTGTCCGTCAAGGGTCAAGTCGCCGTCCGCCTGACCACCGTAAAGCCGCGCGCTCACCGGCGCGAGTGTCGCGCTACCGTCGGCGCTGTGCACGCGGGCGTGCACAACCGCCGCCTTGATTCCGTGTGCCTGTAGCTGGGCGATCTTCAGTTGGCCGTCGAGGCGCAGCTTGCCCAGGGGGGCCAGCTTGAAGGCAGGCTCGGACGCTGCCGATGCCGATGCAGGCGGTGGTGTTGGCGCCGACGTGGAAGTCCGAACGATGTGCACCGCCGGGTTGCGGCCTTTTCCGGGCTCGCTGCTTGCGGCTTGCTCGGCGGCTGCGGGCTCGCGTCTTGCAGCCGCTTCTGCCGTGAGCACTGGGGCGGCTGGCAGGTAGCGATCCAGATTGAGTCGATCGGCCTGCAGGTCGAAACCGACTTCCGGCTTCGCGAAGTTGGCCAGCTCGATGCTGGCCTCGAAACTGGCATCGCTCGCGCGTGAGGCCAGCTTCAGGCTGGCGCGTTCTTGCCTGGCGTCGAGCGTCAGGGCGCCGGAAAGTGGCAGGCGTGCCTGCCCTCCGGGCAAGCGCGGGTCTTCGAGGCCGATCTCTGCGTCGAACTGCGGCAGGCTCAGAGTCTGTCCCTCGATACTCGCGTTCAGTGCACCGCTGACGCGGGCGGAGATGCTTGCCGGGCCATCGCGGCGCGTCGCCGTGAGCAGAAATCCTTCGCCGACCAATGCCGAGCTCGGGCCAGCAATGCTGTCGAGCCTGACGGTGGCATCGAGCGAACGCGTGCCTGCCAGCGCCGCGCCGGCCGCGAGCGTCTCGGCGTCGGCCTGCACAGCGACTTCGACTTGTGAGGCTCTGAACGCTTGGCCATGGCGGAACAGGCTGCTGGCGGTGAGCGAGGCGCGCAAGGCTTGCTCGCCGAGGCTGCCCGTGAAACCGAGTTTGAGGTCGCTGGCGGCAAGGGTCGAGTTGGCCGGATCGTGGCGGTCGATGTCGATGTTTACGCTGGCCGTGATTTCGATCTCGCCGGCAACTTCGGGCTTGCTGACCGCGATGTGCGCCTTCAGCGCCAGCGGCAGTTGCGTCTTCGGCGCCAGGCGGCCGGTTTCGAGATTGATGGCCGAGAGCACGATCGTCTTTCCGCTGAGGCCATCGTGCAGGCTGATCGCGGCGTCGCTGAGCAGCAGCTGGCCGATTTCCCAGTGTGCCTGCCTGCTCGTGTCGCCGCTTGCCGCTGCGCTGACGCTTGGCGCGGTCGGCGTGTCCGCCGTTGTAGCCGGCGCCGCCGTTTCAGCGGGCGCTAGCCGGGCCTCGTCGCCCTCGCTGACCGTGTCGCTGTGCTTTTCCCGCAGCGTCATGGTCGCCCGCGCTCCGCGCAGCTGGATCGACTCGACAAGGACTTCCTGCCACAGCAGGGGGAGCAGGGCGACTTCTATGTGCGCCGACGAAAAGCTGAGGAATTCCGCTTCGCTGTCCCGGGCCGACAAAGTGCTCGCCGGCAGGTCGATGGCCAGCCCGGGAAAGAACGACAGCTCGATATCGCCGTTGACGTGCAGCGTGCGGCCGCTGTGCGCCCTGACCGCTTCTGCGATCTCGGGCTTGTAGCGATTGACATCGAAGAGCGCGATCGAGAGGGCCATGGCCAGCGCCAGGAGCGCCGCCGCAGCGGCAGCCACCAGCAGCAGGCGCCGCCGCCCGCCTGCTCCATCGCTGCGATCTGCACTCAATGCCCGGTGCTCAGCCAAGCACGTGGTAGCCGCCGTCGACGTAGGTGGTATCGCCGGTGATCAGCTTTGCATAGTCGGTGGCCAGGAAGGCCGTGGCCATGCCCACGTCCTCGATGCTCACCAGTACGCGCGACGGCGCGCGCTCGGCGGCCTTCTCCATCAGTTCGTCGAAACGGCCGATGCCCGATGCTGCGCGGGTCGCGATCGGGCCGGGCGAGATCGGGTTGACGCGAATCCCCTTGGGACCCAGTTCCGCCGCCAGGTATCGCGCCGTTGCCTCGAGCGCCGCTTTCACCGGTCCCATCACGTTGTAGTTCTCGACGACTTTCTCGGCACCGAAATAGCTCATGGTGAACAGCGTACCGCCGTTCTTCATCAGCGGTTCGGCCAGGCGGGCCATGTGGATGAACGAATGGCAGGAGACATCCATGGCCATCAGGAAGCCCTCGCGCGAGCAGTCGGTGACGCGGCCATGCAGGTCCTCACGGGGCGCAAAGGCAATCGAATGCAGCGCGAAGTCGAGCTGTCCCCATTCCTTTTCGATGGCCTCGAAGACGCCTTCCAGCTGTCCTTCCTCGCGCACGTCGCAAGGCAGATAGAGCGCGGGTGGAACATCGAGCGCCTGCGCCAGTGGCTCGGTGAACCTGCGCGATTTCTCATTCAGATAGGTGATGCACAGCTCGGCGCCAAGCCCGCGAAATGCCTGCGCGCAACCCCAGGCAATCGATTGGTCATTGGCGATGCCGAGGATGACTCCTTTCTTGCCGGCCAATGGCTGCTCCCCCAGGTCACGCTGATTCCGCAGCTTGTCGAGCAGTCGAGTGTTTGTCGCTTTGTCGGTCATGGCTGACTCCTTCCCTCATTTTTCGCACACACCTTGTGCGCAGGACGATCATGCGTTTGTCGTTGGTCGCTCTCAGCCATGATCGTAACATTTCCGATGTGCTAGCAGGGATGCGCCCCCTGGCGAGCATCAAGCTTCTGCCGGGCTTCATGCTGGACGATCGACTTCGGGCCGTCGAGCCCTACGATCGCCCTGGGTGCTCCTTGGTCGGAGGCTCGGAGAAGAGGGGTTTTCGGAATGGCGGCTGGGCGACGCGTTGAGCAGGCATGGCATCACTCCTGTTACAGTGCCGCTGAAGGCTCATGTGACGTTCGCCGGCGGGCGCCGCTGCAGGACATCGGTCATTCGCCGTGATCACCGGCGAGAGGGCCGGCGCAGAGTGAGCGGGATCACGGCCGGCTACGTTCGTTGCCGGGGGCAGCATGGGGTGCTGGCTGAATGCCATGCGCGGATACGCGCTTCGACAGCGATGACAATTCAGTAAGGGGAGTCGGTCTTGATGAATACCAGCAGCAAACCCGCAGCAATCGGAATCTTGCGATCGGAGATCGGTCTCCTGGGCGGCGCGATGACGGTGGCCTGTCTGGCGATCTTCGGCGGCGATTGGTTGGTCGATCTCAGCGATCCCTTGTGGTACGGCTTCCTCTTTCTCTGGGTGTTCGCGGTCATGCTCTGGCTGGCTTTCGGTGTGGTGCGCCATGCCGACAGTCTGGCTGTCCTGCTCGGAGAACCCTACGGCACCCTGATCCTGACCGTTTCGGTCATCAGTATCGAAGTGGTGATGATCTCGGCGGTCATGCTGACCGGCGAGAATAACCCGACCCTGGCCCGCGACACCCTGTTCTCAGTGTTGATGATCGCGCTCAATGGCATCACCGGCCTGACATTGCTGGTCGGTGCTTTGCGCCACAGGGAACAGGTCTACAACCTCAAAGGTGCCGGCGCCTATCTCGGGGTGATCATCCCGCTTGCGGGACTGGGCATCATTCTGCCGCGCTACACGACCTCCGCGCCGGGCGGGCAGGTGTCGCCGCTGATGGCGGTATATTTGATCATCATGTCGATCGCGCTCTATGGCGTCTTCCTGGCGATTCAGACCCTGCGTCATCGAAGCTATTTCGAGCAACCCAGGGCGACCGGCAGCGAGAACGAGCCGGCAGCTAACGATCACGGCGATCTGGTGGTGCGCTCCTTGGGGTATCACCTGCTGCTGTTGCCGCTCACCATGCTGCCTATCGTCTTGCTGTCCAAGAAAATGGCGATGCTGGTCGACCATGGCGTCAGTACGCTGAGCGCGCCCCAGGCGCTGGGGGGCTTCCTGGTGGCGATCCTGGTGCTGTCGCCGGAAGGCATGGCGGCCGTCAAGGCGGCACTGGCCAACCAGTTGCAGCGAACGATGAACATTGCCCTGGGTTCGGCGCTGTCCACCATTGGCCTGACCATTCCCGCAATCCTTGCCATCAGCCTGTTCACCGGCAAGACGGTGGAACTCGGTCTGGAAAACGCAGAAGCCTATCTGTTGCTGATCACCTTGCTGGTATCGGTCGTCAACATTCAAAGCGAGCGTACCAACGTCTTGCAAGGGGTCGTCCATCTGGTCCTGTTCCTCACCTATGTCGTGCTGATTTTCGACTAAAGTCCGGCAGGCTGCTAGGGGCACACGATGGCCATGTCACCCACCCGAAATGAGGAGAGACCCATGAAAAGGACAAGTGTTGTGCTTGCTTCGCTGACGCTGGCTGCTGCGCTCAGCATGGCTGGCGTTGTTCAGGCGGCGGACGGCGCCGTCAAGCTGACGCCGCTGGGTAGTCACGATGGCGAGTTCTGCAGCCTGGATCGGGCGATCCTCTTCGAAGATCCGGACGGCACCCGCATTCTCTATGACGCCGGCCGCACGGTACGCGGCCCCAACGATCCACGCCTCGGCCGCATCGATGCGGTGCTCTTGAGCCATGTACATGGCGACCATCTCGGCGACTTGATCCAACCGTCTGCGAATGCGGGCGAATGCGGCAAGCCGGATTTCTCGGTCAAGGTGACGCCGAACTCGAACACCGCGAACATCGTCGTGGCGCAGAAGGCCAAGTTGCTGGTCGGTTCCGAGATGGGCAGCTTTTTCGCCAACCGCATCAAGGAGCTGGGCGGTGACGCGAAGCAGGTGCAACTCGTACGCTTCGGCGCCAACGCGAAAGTTGGTGGCGTGCAGGTGACGACGGTTCCGGCCGCGCACAGCAATGGCCTGCACCCGGCGTTTCTTGACCCGGCGCATGGCGATGCTCTGGCCAAGAACGCGCTTACCGCCTACGTCGGGCCGCCCACCGGCTACGTCCTGCGCTTCAGTAACGGCCTCGTCGCCTATCTCTCAGGCGACACCGGAATCACCGCCGAGCAGGATCGGGTGGTACGGGGCTATTACAAGGCGAATCTCGTGGTCATCAACATCGGCGACGTGTTTACCACCGGCCCGATGGAGGCTGCCTACGTGATCAATGAGCTGGTCAAGCCGGCCTCGGTGATCGCTTCGCACGCCAACGAGGCGTCGACCAAGGACGGCAACTTGCTGCCGGAGTCAAAAGCCGCTGCCTTCAAGAAGGCCAGCAAAGTGCCGGTGCACCTGCCGCTCAGCGGCGTGATAATGGCCTTCGATGGCGAGGGCAGGTGCGTAGCTGGTTGTTGAGCGGCGCTGCGGCCTTCGTCCCGACGCCTGGGACAGGACGTTGGCAGCAGCCCGCCGGGCAAACTGGCCGCTTTGGCGGTTCCCGAAGCTGCCAGGAGGCTTGAATGCGCTGCCGATGCCACCATGTAGCTGCTATCGCTTCTGGAGCTACTGTTTGCCGCCATGAGTACCTCGAAAATAGTTGTCTGCCCGCACTGCCACCGCCCGAACCGGCTGCCTGAAGCGCGCCTCGGTGATCAGGGGCGCTGTGGCCACTGCCAGTCGCCGCTTTTTGACGGCAAGCCGATCGTGCTCACGGCAGCCAGCTTCGACCGGCACATAGACCGCTCGGAATTGCCGATTCTGGTCGATTTCTGGGCCCCCTGGTGCGGGCCCTGTCGGGCCATGGCGCCGGCGTTCGCGGCGGCTGCGCAACAACTTGAGCCGGGCACACGCCTGGCCAAGGTCAACACCGAGGAAGAGCAGGCACTCGCCAGTCGCTTCGCCATCCGTTCGATTCCGACCCTGGTGGTGTTCAGAAATGGCAGGGAGATTGCCCGTCAGGCAGGCGCGATGGATACGGCGAGCATTGTTCGCTGGTTGCGGGCGGTGAGCTGACGCCTGTCTCCCGGCGGTTGGCCGTCAAAGCAGCACCAGCGGCAAGTCTTGCGGAAGCGGCGTCAAACGACTTCCGGGGTAGATGGAACGGCATGTTCTGCGACCCGCTTGCTGAGGATCGAGTTTGCGCAGCGGCGTCTGGCCCACGCGGCGGCTCGCGAACGCCAAGGAGCGGCGCTTGCGGCAAGCGAGATTGCTGAGTCGGAAAGCGGCGAACCGGGGCTTGGCGCCGCGCAGTTCGAGGAGCGCGAAGTTGACCTGGCGGCATTGCGCTTTTGCCGGCTCCGAGCGTCGATGAGTGCCCGCCAGGCGGCAAAATTGCCCGCGCTACTTTGCCCGAGTCGCGTGGCCTGAGGCGCTCGGGGAGTGAGGCTACGCGTCCCGAACGATCATTGGCGGGGTTCTTCTGGAGCCGAGGCTTCTGCGCGCAGCGAGGGCGCGAGCGCCTCGGCCCCCAGGCAGTTCCGCTCGCCGAGGGAAACGATGGGCCGGTACTCCAAAAAACGCGCCCCTGTTCAGGCCATCATGGAGCGCGTTCAGTGCGGTCGAAGGGAGCATTATCTGCTGACGGGTCCTGGCGGCGATGGTCTTCAGAGGGGGGGTTGCCAGCGATGATCAGCTGTCGCCGCCGGCAGCTGATCAATCGGAATCGCTGGATTCATCAGATTCCTCGGGGTGCTGGCTTGCGTAGTCGCGGCCGTAGAGGGTGGTCAGATCGGACAGGCGTTCGGCGTGCCATGCCGCAACCTGATCCCAGCGGTAACGCCATTCCCAGGATCCCTCGCCGACACTCGGCTGGTTCATCCGGTGCGCGGTATCGAGGGCCAACGCATCCTGCATTGGTATGACACAGAACTGGGCCACCGACGAAAAAGCGAGCCGGATCAGATACCAGCACAGTTCTTCGCTGTTCTCGCTGCCCACACCCAAGTAGGCGTGCACGCGGTCCTTCTCTTCCTGTGCCAGCGAGTCCCACCAGCCGCAGGTGGTGTCGTTGTCGTGCGTGCCGGTGTAGACGACGGTATTGGCGTCGTAATTGTGCGGCAGATAGGGGTTTCTGGCGTCGTCACCGAAAGCGAAGTGCAGGATGCGCATGCCCGGCAGGCCGACATCCTGGCGCAGCTTGCGGACCTTGTCGGTGATGATGCCGAGGTCTTCGGCGATGATTTTCAGCTTGCCGTTCTCGTCGGCCAGCTCGCGACGCATGGCGGCGAATATTGCTTCGCCAGGTCCCGGTTGCCAGACGCCGTCGATGGCGGTCTCGGCCGTGGCGGGGATTTCCCAGTAGGACTCGAAGCCGCGGAAATGATCGATGCGCACGATGTCGCAGAGTTTCATCGTCTGCCGCATACGTTCTATCCACCAGCCATAGTCTTCGGCGGCGTGCGCCGACCAGAGGTAGAGCGGGTTGCCCCAGCGCTGCCCGGTCTCGCTGAAGTAATCCGGCGGCACACCGGCGACAACGCGCGGATGACCGCTCTCGTCGAGGTCGAAGAGTCCCGGATTGGCCCACACGTCGGCGCTATGCCCGGCGACGAAGATCGGCAGGTCGCCGACGATCTCGACGCGATGGGCGTTGGCGTAGTCCTTGAGCTTGGCCCACTGGGTGAAAAAGCACCACTGCGAGAATTTCCAGAAGTTGATTTCGTCGGCGTGGGTACGTTCCGCTTGGCGCAGTGCAGGGGCTTCGCGGTGCGCGAGCGCTGCCGGCCACTCCTGCCACAGCGTGCCATTGTCGCCCTGGTAGGCGATATCCAGGGCCATGAACAGCGCGTAATCATCGAGCCAGGCACTGGCGTCGGCGCAGAAGGCCGTAAAGTTCGTGTGCTCACGCGTCTTCTTGGCGGCGAAGAAGCGGCCGGCGGCGCGCCGCAAGAGCTTCATTCTGAAAGGCCGTACGCCCGCGTAATCGATGCGCTGTTCCGGGAAAACGGGCGCTTCGGCGAGATCGGCTGGGGTTAGCCAGCCGGCGTCTTGCAGTTGCACGAGGTCAATCAGCAACTCGTTGCCGGCGAAGGCGGAAGGGCTGGAGTACGGCGAGTTACCCGGTCCGAGGCCGGTCAGCGGCAGCAGCTGCCACAGCGACTGGCCGCCGGCGACCAGCCAGTCGACGAAGTGAAAAGCGGCGGCGCCGAGGTCGCCGGAGCCGTGCGGTCCGGGCAGCGAGGTGGGGTGTAGAAGAATGCCGCTTTGGCGGGGAGGTGAGTTCATCCGTGTCCTTTGTTCGGTGAAAGCCATCGCCCGCTTGCAAGCGATGGAGGAAGCAATCGCCAATGGCTGGCGCTGGGAGAGGTACAGAAACTGTCAATGATTACTTGGGCGTCCGGCGAGGCCGTATCGTACGCCATGCCAGTCGGCTGCGGCGCCGCTTTGGGCCAAGGCTGCGCGGCGGCGACCACTATCCGGCACCTGCGCTACTCGTGCAAGGCAGGCGCAGGGCCAAGCCATTTCTGATGGCTCGGCGAAGCCTGATCAGTCCTGGCGTCGGGTGATCTTGTTGCCCTGCAGGCCAATACCGGCCATCAGACCTGTTTGCCCGAAGATCATGGCGTAGATGTCGTCGTTCGCCGTCGTCGAGGTCAGCGACTTGGCCATTCCCTGGTCTACCACGACAATCGACGGGCCAACGCCGACTTCGAAGCCTTCGGCCGTGTTCAGGGTCTGTAGCGCTTGTTCATTCATGAAGAACATCGCATAACCGTATTGCTGCGCACCGGCCTGCAGGCCGTACGAAGCGCCAGAGGTGTTGTAGTAGCCCGCGGCCTTGTCGCCTCGAAAAAGTACCCCGTCGCCATACTGTCCGCCGACGACAAGGCCGGCCTTGATGATTTTCGGAAACACGAGAACGGCGACCGCGTCCTTTGCCAGGCTTTTCGCCACCGGGACCTTGGCGATCAGGTTTTGATACACCTTGCGCGCGTCTTTTTCGAGCGTTGAGTGGTCTGCGGCGCTGCTGGCCGCGGGCGCCAGCAGCGCCGTGAGCAGGGCAAGCTGTAGCCAACGTGACCATTGAGATATCTGTGAGAAAAATGTCCTGTTCATGTCGTCACTCCCTGAAAAGCGTGGTTAATAGGGATCCGCCTGGGTGGCCTGCCTAAGCATCATCATAAGCCAAAGTTAGCCTCGTGACTTTCTCCAGCAACTCGATCGCAACCCGACGTCCAATTCACGAATCGTGGGGGATGGTGACGTTGATGCAGGTGCCTGCGGCGATGGGTGCTGCCGTGCGCGCTTTCGCGTCGATACGCTAGAATGGCTATTTCGGACAGCCACCCAGCCATAAGGCGCTAGCCTGTGTCTGTAGAGCAAGAATGGCGCGAACGGGGGGGGCGTCCTGCCGGCGAAACGCCCAAATCACTATCCACACTGAGTACATGATGACCACCGACACCCTTGAGAACCGTTGTTTCGACGAGATCAACATTGGCGATACGGCGAGCATTCGCCGCACGCTGAGCGTGCGCGACGTGCAGCTTTTCGCGACCGTTTCAGGCGACGTCAATCCGACCCACCTCGACCTCGAGCTCGTTAAACAACTTGGCGCCAACGAGCTGAGTGCGCACGGCATGTGGTTGGGCGCGCAGATTTCCGGATTGCTTGGCAACGAGCTCCCCGGCCCGGGGACGGTGTACGCCGGCCAGGATCTCGATTTCCACGCGCCGCTGGCGATCGGCGAGGAGGTCACAATCAGCATCACGGCAAGTGAAAAGTTTCCCGACACGCGGCGGGTAACTTTCGCTTGCCTCGGCGTCAACGGCCGCGGCGAGAAGATCGTCAGCGGTGTCGCCAGGGTCATCGCTCCGGATACGCGGATCACCATGGACCGCCCGGACGCGGCGCAGGTATCGATCCAGAGTCACGACCACTTCGACAGCTTCGTCGAACGCTGCGCGAAGCTGCCGCCGGTAGCGGTGGCGGTGGTGCATCCCTGTGACGAATCCTCGCTGGGCGCGGCGCTCGAGGCTGCCCGCGAAAGCCTGATCGAGCCGATCCTGGTCGGTCCGCTGGAGCGGCTGCGGGCAGTCGCTGAGCAGTTTGGCTTCGACCTCAGCGGGGTCCGTGTGGAAGATGTAGCGCATAGTCACGCCGCCGCCTTTCGCGCGGTCGAGCTGGTGCGTCTTGGCGAGGCCGCAGCGCTGATGAAAGGAAGCCTGCACACCGACGAATTGATGGCCGAGGTGGTCAGTCGGCAAACGGGATTGCGCACCGAGCGGCGCATCACGCACGCCTTCCTGATGGATGTGCCGACTTACCACAAGCCGCTGATCGTCAGCGATGCGGCGATCAATATTGCGCCGGACCTCGACTGCAAGCGCGACATCTGCCAGAACGCAATTGATCTGGCGCACGTGCTTGGCCTTGAGCAGCCGAAGGTGGCCATCATCTGTGCCGTCGAAGGCATCAACTCGCGGATGGTGTGTACCACTGACGCCGCTTCGCTGTGCAAGATGGCCGACCGTGGCCAGATCACCGGCGCCATTCTCGACGGCCCGCTGGCCCTCGACAACGCGATCAGCAAGGAAGCCGCACGCATCAAGAAGATCGATTCGCTCGTCGCCGGCGATCCGGACATTCTCATCGTCCCAGACCTCGCGGCCGGCAACATTCTCGCCAAGCAACTGACGTTCATGAGCCATGCCGATGGCGCGGGCATCGTGCTCGGCGCGCGCGTGCCGATCATCCTCACCAGCCGCGCCGACAACCGGCGTGCCAAGCTTGCCTCGTGCGCGGTGGCCTGCCTGATGGCCAGCGCCGCGCTGACGCACGACGCAATCAAGGCCGGAGGCTGAAATGGGAAAGGGAATTCTGGTTCTCAACGCAGGTTCCTCGAGCCTGAAGTTCTCGGTTTTTGAGGTCGGCGCAGGTGCTGCTCTGCAGGCCATGGCCGTCGGCCAGGTGGAGGGGCTGGGGACTGCGCCGCGACTCAAGGCGAAGGGTGCCGACGGCGGCGTCATCGCCGATGAATCCTGGACGACGTGCGACGTTGCTAACCATGCGCAGGCCTTGCAGGAGATCGCGACCTTGCTGCGTGCGCGCTTTGCGGGGCAGGATCTGGCGGGCGTCGGGCATCGCGTGGTGCATGGCGGTCCGGATTACTCGGCGCCGCTGCTGGTGACGCCACAGGCCATGGAAACGCTCGCTACCTTCATGCCGCTGGCGCCGCTGCATCAGCCGCACAACCTCGCCGCCATCCGCGCCCTGGCCGAGGCAAGGCCCGAGTTGCCGCAAGTCGCCTGCTTCGATACGGCCTTTCACCGCACGCAGGAGACGGTCGCGCAGCTCTATGGTCTGCCCTATGAGTACTTCGAGCGTGGTATTCGCCGTTACGGCTTCCACGGCCTGTCTTACGAGTACATCGCTGCGACCCTGCCGGAGGTGGCGCCGGAAATCGCCAGCGGGCGTGTAATCGTGGCCCATCTCGGCAGCGGCGCCAGCATGTGCGCGATGCGCGAGGGCCGCAGCGTCGGCAGTTCGATGGGCTTCACCGCGCTCGACGGTCTGATGATGGGGACGCGACCCGGCAACCTGGATCCGGGCATCATTCTCTATCTGCTGCAGCAGGAAGGCATGAGCGCCAGAGATGTCGAGAACATGCTCTACAAGCGCTCCGGCCTGCTCGGCCTGTCGGGCATAGGCAACGACATGCGCGTCCTGCAGGAAAGTGACGCGCCGCGCGCGCGCCTGGCGATCGATCACTTCGTCTATCGCATCAGTCGCGAACTCGGCGGGCTGGCCGCGGTACTCGGCGGCATCGATGCCTTCGTATTCACCGCCGGCATCGGCGAAAACAGCGCCTACATCCGCCGGCTGGTCTGCGAGCAGGCGAAATGGCTGGGCATCGACCTCGACGCGGCAGCCAACGAGCAGGCCGGTCCGTGCATCAGCAGTGCCGGCAGCAAGGTTTCGGCGTGGGTGGTGCCGACCAACGAGGAATTGATGATCGCCCGCCATACCTGCAAGGTGCTCGGGCTGTAGTTGAGTGATCTCGTCAACTCAAGGCCTGGCCGCTGGATAGCAGCCAGGCCATGCTGGCAGGGGAGCGAAGCGCGCGCCGGGAACTGGCACCGGCGGCGCTAGCGGGTCGCTAGCCTGGTATTCCGGAGAGCTCGTCGCCCTGGTCAGTGGGTGGAGGACCTTGTTGCCGACGGGTTGTCGAGTCGCAGCCGGCAGATGACCACCGAAGGGTCGTCGGGGTCCGCGGAGATCGTGAAGCCAAGGCCTTCGGCGAGGCGCAGCATCGGTGTGTTAACCCGCAGCACGAAACCGTGCATTTCCACAAGACCGCGGGCTTTCGCCGCGCCGATCAGCGCGCTCATCAGCGCGTGCCCCAGGCCGGTCCTCCCGTACTCGGCAGCGACGGTGACCGAAAATTCGCCGCTGGCCGGATCGTTGTCGATCAGGAGCAGGGTAGAGCCCACGATGTCGATCCCATCGGCAGCCGGGACGGTGGCCACGAGGCCGGTGCCGCTCTCGGGAAAAGAGGCGAGAAGCTTGCGCAATTTCGTCACGTTGGCTTCGCGGACCACCCGCATGAAGCGCATGTAGCGGGCCCCCGGATCCAGTCGCTCGAAAGCCTGCAGGATTTCGTCCTCGTCCGAACGACGGATTGCACGCAGCTGTACCCTGCGGCCGTCGCGCAGAGTAAGCTCAGTGTCAGCGAAGGAGGAAGGCATCATCGTTTCCCTTTCTTCCCGACCTGCCGGCCAGGAATCAAGCATCGCCGCGCAGCCTTAGTTGAGGTCCGGGTCCACGTAATAGCCAGCAGCACCCCAGTTGGCCTGGAGAGCGAAGCCTTTCTCCGTCAGCTGGTAGACGTCGATGTAGGGATTGAAGGATATCGTCTTGCCTGCGGAGCCGGCGGTCGCGGATGCGCCGACATCGCCACCCGCCTTGCCGCCGACCTTGAACTGATCAAGCGCTTCCTTCGACTTGAAGACGAAGATCTGATAAATGTTCTGGTAGCCTAGGCCGGGGCCGGTACCGGCGCGAATCGCCTGCATGTAGGTTGGCTTGCCCGTCGCATTATCGAAAATCACCCCGGGACCGCGCGCGCCGACGACGACCAGCGCATTGACCGAGGTAATGTCGAAGACACCGTAGCCCACAGCGCCTTTGACGACGCCTTTGGCTTCGGGCTCCTTGGCGTAGAGTTTGTCGAGCGCGGTCTTGGCCATGGCGAGGGTGTCCGCACGCTCCTGCTTGACCTGTGCCGCGTCGAGATTGCGGGACTCCGGTTGCTTTTCCACGCTCGAGCATGCGGAAAGGACGCCGAGTGAAGCGGCGAGAAGGAGGGTGACGAGGCGCTGCGTGAGTCGGGCTGGTGTTTTCATGGCATGTCTCTGGTAGGTGGTCGAGGCCGCGGGGAATCTGTGTCGGCGGGCGCAACTGCGGATTATACGCGGAGCCTGTCCTTGCCCGATGACGGGGCAGCGACCGCGGCGTATTCCGGGGCGTCCGCTGGCAGTGCTGCGCTGCTATCGGCGTAGCGCTCGATGCCGGGCTTGGCGCTCAGCCCATGCGCGACGACGCTGAGCAACACGGTGGCCATCACCGCCAGACGGATGCTGTCTTCGCCTGGCAGGCTCGCCTGTTGTTCTAGATACACCAGGCCGAGGACGATCGACGCCAGACCGCGAGGGCCGAACCAGCCGAGGAAAAGCACGCTCGCCCGACTTAGGCCGATACCGCTAACGGCCACTGCCACGGGCAGCATGCGCACCACCGTCAGGCTGAGAAGCGAATAGAGCATGATGGCTGGCGTGAAATCATGCCAGTTGCGCGCGAAGAGCAAGCCAAACAGGAAGAATACAAAGAAGTTGAACAGCTGTCCCCAGCCTTCGGTGAACTCGACGCTGTGGCGTCCGATCTTCGGGAAGCCGACCTGCGCCGCCAGGCCGGCGACGAAGGCGGCGATGAACATGCTGGCGCCGGATTCCTCCGCAGCCAGGATGCATAGCAGCGGCATCGCCACCACACCCAGCTGGCCAAGCTCGGGCGACATCCACTGCCGACGCTGCGCGAGGCCCATGAGTACGCCGCCAGCAAGGCCGATCACCAGCCCGATTGCCGTTCCATAGCCGATCTGTTCAAGGAGAAAACGCGCCAGCACGCCACGCGTACCCACGCCTTCCTCGATTGCGGCGGCAAGCGCGATGAACAGCATCAGGAAGGGGACCGCCAGCCCGTCGTTGAGGCCGGCCTCAACGTTCAGCGCCTGCCGTATGCGCGGCGGCACGCGCGGGCTGCTGACGATGACCTGCCCAAGGCCGGCGTCGGTGGGCGCGAGGATCGCCGCCAGGATACCCGCTTCCCACCACGACAGGCCGTCGAAGCAGGCCATCGCTGCCGCGGCCCCGAGCAGGATGGTGAGCAGCATGCCGACACTGAGCAAGCGCACCGGCAACCTGTGGTTGTCCTGCAAGGATTTCCGGCTGATGTGCGAAGCGTCGGTGAACAAGGTCATCACCAGGCCAACTTCGGCGATGAGCAGGAGTCCTTTTTGGTCAATGGACAGCTCTCTGGAAGCTTCGGGAATGAGCAGCATCAGCGCCCCAGCCGCGGTAAACAGGATTGGCGCGGTAATCAGCGTGCTTTCCAGTCGGCGCGATACCAAGCTGTAGGCGAAGACAAGGAGAGTGAAGGCGGCAGCGATCAACATGCGGATCCATTTCCCAAGGCGAGCCCAGTCGTGTGGGCAATGCTATCCAGGATGCGAATTGATGATAGCGGACGAGCGCGCGCCAACAATTGCTCAACGCCCGTCTTGGCTTTGCCCCTTCAGCTTCTCTACCGCCTGCGCCCTCTCTTCTCTGGCCTCCATGATCAGCTTGTAGGCGATGTAGTACTTGTAGATATTGCTCACGTAGGTCACCGTTTCCGCGCCAATCTTGTCGGCGGCGACATACTCCACGTTGTGGAACCAGACGTTGGCATCCAGTCCACGCTTGGTGGCCTCCTTGCGCAAAGCTGAAATCCGACCCGCGCCGGCGTTGTAGGAGGCGAAGGCGAACAGGGCCTTGTCCAGATTGGTCATCGGCTCGTCACCGTAGTACTCGTCGATCATCCAGCGCATGTACTTGATACCACCGTTGATGTTCGGCTCGACTTTCCTGATGTCGCCCACATTGAGATCCTTGCCGGTCGCGGGCATGATCTGCATCACGCCGATGGCGCCTACCGGGCTCTTGGCGGATTGATTGAGCCGCGATTCCTGGTAACCCTGAGCCGCCATCAGCAGCCAGTCCACATCGTATTTGTCGCCGTACTTCTGGCAGTACTGGATGAGTGCGAAGAATTTCTTGCGCTCGGCCTCGGAGGCCGCGTTTTTGACGTAGTTGGCGTTCTTGAAGTAGCGCGCGATGATTTGGTTGCCGATACTGGTGCCTTTGGCGTGGCTGGCGGCGAATTCGTCGACTGCCGCCTTGAGCTGCGGGCTTCCCTCGCGAATGGCCCAGGCGACGCTACCGCCGGTGCGCAAGGTGACCCCTTCGTGCACCGCGATATTGGGGAACACCTGTTTCCAGAACGAAGCCACGACGTCGATGGACAGCGTGTACGGAATCAGCCCCGCGTTGACCATCTCGATCAGGTCTTCGTCGTCCAGCGACTCCGGCGCCTCCTTGATGATCACTGCAGGCTGCCGGTCGGCGGCCAAACGTTCGTTCAGAGCCCTCAAGTCCTCGTATTAGACCGAGGACTTGCGGACGAAGACCTGCTTGCCGGCCAGATCGTCGGCGCTGGAAATTGCCGTCGATCCGGGTCCGGATATCAGCACCACGTTGATGTTGGAAACCAGTGGCGAGGAGAAGTCGACCAGTTTCTCGCGTTCTTCGGTCACCCCAATGCTGGAAATGGCGATGTCGCCCTTACCGGCAACCAGCGCTGACAACAACGCGTTTCGATTGACGGGAATGAACACCGCCTGAACCTTGAGGTGCTTTTGCTTCAGCTTCTTGGCCTTGAGCAGCTGCTTGTTCAGATCGGTCACAAATCGGTTGCCGATGTCGTAGCTGCTGCCGCGTTGGTCACCCTTGTCCACGAAGTAGAAGGTCTTGCTGTAGACCGTAAGGATACGAATGATCCTTCGATCGATCATGCCGTCGAGATCGCCGCTCCATGGCTTTGTCGCCTCTTCGGTCGCCAAGGTGAGTTCTTCGTGCGCAGATGCCTGCGATGAGGGTTTGCTCTGTGCTGCAGCATGGACGGCGCCTGCGGCGACAAAACTGGCGATGGCAGCAGCGGCGGCGATGCCTATGAGCGTGTTCAGCCAAGCGCTCTCTGGAAGACAGCTACCGGCCTGCTTGTTTGTCTGCATGCTGTGCTTGCCCCGGCAGGCGATGAGTCCGCTTGTGTATGAGCTGGTGCGCGAAATTGCCCACCTTTGTTGGAAAATCATATACTCTTTCCCGCGTCGTTGGTTTGCCGACCCTGTCGCTCGCCATGAGGCGAAATGGCGCTCAGGGGGCGGTTTCCTCGCTTCCGGAGCGAAGAAGGAGCATGCCAGCGCACAGCCACAAATCCAGTCTGACGACTGCCGGGAGAACACGACATGTTCAAGAAGATCCTTATCCCCACCGACGGGTCGGCCGTGTCGCGCAAGGCGATCAAGGACGGCATCAAGCTTGCGCACGCGCTCGGCGCGAAAGTCATCGGCTACTACGCGATGGTGATGTTGCAGCCTTCTGTTTTCGGCGATGGTGATTCCATCGACAAGGGGATCGAGCGCGAACTCGAGCGGATGGCGCGGACCACGGGAGAGAAGTATCTCGACGAGATCGCCGGGGCCGCTGCCGCTGCCGGCGTCGAGTATTCCGGTTTCATCAGCAAGCCGGCGTCGGCGTACGAGGGCATCATCGATGCCGCGAAGGCGAAGCACTGCGACGCGATCTTTATCGCCTCGCGCGGCCGCAGCGAGATCAAGAAGCTGCTGCTTGGCAGCGTCACGCAAAAGGTGCTGTCACACTCGCAGGTGCCAGTGATTGTCCATCGCTAGCGGCGACCGGTTTTCGGTTTCGGCCGGCATAGGTACGGCAAACGCATCTGCCGGCTGGTCGTCGCCGGGCATTCCTGACTAGCCGGCGACCCAGAGTATCCATGGCGTGCCGATGACCAGGAACACCAAAGTGCAGAAGCCGGTCGTCGCCAAGCCTAGACGATACAGTTCGCTCTGTTTGAGATAGCCGCTGGCGACGAAGATGATGTTCTGGCTGCCACCCTGCGGCGTGATGACCGAGAAGTAGCTGCTGGCAAAGAGCAGCGCGTAAGCCATCAGGGCGACCGGCACCCCCGACTTTACGCCGACATCAAGAAATACGCCGAGCAATGCGAGAACCTGTGCGTTCTGACTGACGAAACCGAAGTGCAGCAGCACGTAGATGACCAGCAGGGCGACGTAGGCCACTGGCCAGGCGAGACCCTCCAGTCCTACCGCCAAGCGCTCGCCGACGTAGCCCATGAAGCCCATTTCGTTGAGCTGGCCGCTCATCCCGAAAAGCACCGCCAGCCAGATGAAAGTGACCAGCGTGCCGCCCTGCTTGCTCATGTCGTCGAGCGTCAGAACGCCGGTGACCATCAAGGTGGCGAGGCCGGCGAGTGCGATTGCCGTCAGGTTCAGCTTGTAGGGCGCTGCCAGTATCCAGCCGGTGATCATGATCGCAAAGGTCACGGCCGTGATCCACTCGTTGCGCGACATCGGCCCCATTGTCCTCAGTTCCTCGCGGGCGTGCCCGGGCGCATCCGGTGTGCTGGTGATTCCGGGCGGGAAGAGGCGGTAGAGCAGCAGCGGCAGCAGGGCGATGACCACCAGGCACGGTACCGACGAGGCGAGCAGCCAGGAGCCGAAATCGATGTTCAGCCCTTGCTCGGCGGCCAGCGAGGCGCCGACCGGGTTGCCCGAGGTGGCAGTGAACCACAGCGCGGAAGAGATGGCCAGGCTGGCCATACCGCAAAACATCAGATAACCGCCAAGGCGTCGCTTGTCTTCGTCGTCTGGCGTCGACCCGCTGTTCTGCGCCAGTGACAGGATGATCGGAAAGAGCACGCCACCGCGTGCGGTATTGCTCGGGAAACCGGGGGCGATCAGGGTGTCGGTAATGAAGATGCTGTATGCCAGGCCGAGCGTCGATTTCCCGAAAGCCGAAACCACGTACAGGCTGATTCGCTTGCCGAGTCCGCTCTTGACCACTGCCTGCGAAACGAGGAAAGCGGTGACTACCAGGAGCACGATGGCGTTGGCGAAGGCGCCGTAGGCCTTGTCCGGAGTCAGCGTATTGGTGAGCACGACAATCGCGCAAGCAAGCAGCGCCGACGTGAATAGCGGGAAGACATTGAGCACCACCGAGGTGATCGCCGACGCGAAGACCGCGAAGAGATGCCAGGCCTCAACCGTCAGGCCGTCGGGAACCGGCGCAAACCAGAGGCCGAAGAAGACAAGCAGGAGGCCCACCAACTTCACGATTCTTGCCGTGCCGAAAGCCGCTGCACTCATTGCTGACCTCCTGAAGTGGTGGGAGCGACCGCCTCGGGCGAGCCGAGGCGCGCCCAACCATTCAGACCGACGACTCGCCCTGTCAATTCATTACCCTGGATGCTGCCTATGCGTTGCCATCTGAAGCTGTATTCACCGCTGAGCCCGGAATAGCGGCCGGTACCGCCAGTGAACTTGCCATCGATCAGTTTGCCGGGGCCGACGCCTTCGCCGCGCAGCTCGCTGAACACCTTGTCGCCCCTATCGTCGGTCCACACGCTGCGACCCACCAGACCGGTCATCGGGTCGGAGAAGCCAATGACTTCAGCGCGGAAAGCAAGATTGAGCCGCTGTTTGCCGCTGAGCATCATGGCGCCGCTAAGCTGGAAGGTGCCTGTTTGCCTTCCCGGCCCGAGATCCAGAACCTGTCGAGTGCCGGTGGCTGTCCAGTTCCCAGTGAAGGCGCGCATATCGTCGGTGAGAGCGCTTGCTGGTGGCGGCTCCGGCTGGCCGCAGCCTGTCACCACGAGCGCGCTGAACAGGACAATGGCCTTCGCGGAATGGCGCTTCAATGACTCCATGGGTAAACGCATGACCGTGCCTCCAGTAGGAATAGAAGCGGCGAAAGGCGAGCATTTGGTCTGCCAAGGACTCGGCGAGCGGCGCATACGAAGTCCGTAGGCAAGACTAGCACTTTACTTTCTGCATGGTGAAGCACTATTTTCTAGGGCGTTGCAGGCTCCAGGCAGAAGTTGATTGCTGCCGCCGGCCGCCCTTTGTCCTATGTTGATCGAGTTCGTCATTTATGGGAGTAATACGCCATGGGTATTCTCGACTGGTTCAAGAACCGGCCGGCCCAGTTTGACCCCGAGCGGGTTTCTGAGGAGATGGTTCGCGGGGCCGTTGACAAGGCGATCACACTGACCAACCCGCGTCTCAAGCTGCTGCCGAATTGCCACAAGCGTTTGCGGCCATCGGTAGAAACGACGGTCGAATTCCTGCGTACGCTGGTCAAATCCCTGCCTGGAGCACGACCACTTTCGTCGGGCGTCTGGTCTTCTGATCCGGCCTGGCGGGCATTCTTCGTCGCCCCATCGGATATCCCGGCCATGCTCGGCCGCTCGGACAATCTGCGCACGCTCTTCGGGAAGTTCCCGGAACTGGACGAGGCCTGTGTGGTTCTGGGGATGGCGCTCAAGGAACAACGGGTCTTTGGGATGGCTCTACAGGGGGAAATGGTGCAGCGCGACGTGGCCCAGACCAGTGTCAGTTTTTCGGACCACCGGGCGCGCATCTGCGGCCGTGATGATTTGCGTCTACGCCGCGTCGCGGGAGTCGCGGTATACGAATACCTGCTTGGCCAGGCCTTGTCGGAGATTGGCGAGGAGCGTGTTGAAAGGCAGGAACTGCAGGCAAGTCGTTCGTTGATCCGGGCGCGCCTGAGACTCCTTCAGCAACACGGACCGGGTTTGGGGTCGGTGTTCGGCGAGGCGCCAGCAGCGGCAGGCGATCAGGCCGGTTTGCAGGCGCAACTGCTGGAAAACGAGCGACAACTGGCGAGCAAAGGGGGCAGTGAGTCGGTGCTGGAGGCGGAACTCGAATGCCTGAAGGCGGTGCTCGACAATCCGCAGCGTTATCTGCACGTCGAGCCGCGCCACCTGCGGCTCAGCAAGATGAATGTGGTGCTCGATGAAGCCAGCCCGGAATCCGCTGCCGATGTCGATTTCTGCTTTGCGGAGCTGAGCGGTTCCCCACCCATGCGCCGGGCCTTTGTGCTGGCGAGCGTTGCGCGCAGCGAACTGCCGCCGCCGCGCGCGGTCAATTTTGCCGATGCCGGTCGTTATCTCTGACTGCCAAGAGCGCGCTGGCAGGATCGCTTGGCGGCCTGTAGCCGCGAGCACGGGCCCGAGGGGCACCGAGAAGGGCGGTTCGCGGCTGGCAACCGCCCTGGCAGCAAGGCTTCAGAACACTTCCGGAATGTACTTTACGGGATGGTCGCTTTCCTCGTACTTGCCGGGGCTCTGCCGTTTGGGCAAGGTGATCTTGGCCGGTTTTGGCACCTCGTAGGGGATGCTCTTCAGGATGTGCCTGATGATATTCAGCCGCACCCGTTTCTTGTCGTCGGATCGCGCCGCAAACCACGGTGCCCATTCGGAATCCGTGGCCCTGAACATGTCGTCCCGCGCTCGCGAATAGTCGTACCAGCGGCTGTAGGACTTGAGGTCCATCGGCGACAGCTTCCAGCGCTTGCGCGGATCGGTGATGCGCCCCTCGATGCGGCGCGTCTGCTCGTCCATGTCGACTTCCAGCCAGTACTTGAGCAGGATGATGTCGTTCTTGCTGACCATGAGCCTTTCGAAAAGCGGAGCGCCGTTGAGGAAATCCAGCACCTGCTCGTCGCTGGCGAAACCCATCACGCGTTCGACGCCGGCACGGTTGTACCAGCTGCGGTCGAAGATCACCACCTCTCCGGCTGCCGGAAAATGCGGCAGGTAGCGTTGCAGATACATCTGGGTCTTTTCGCGGTCGGTTGGTGCGGGCAGCGCGACGGTCCTGAAGACGCGCGGGCTGACGCGGCCGGTGATGGCCTTGATCGTGCCGCCCTTGCCGGCGCCATCACGGCCTTCAAAGACGATGATCACCTTGAGGCCCTTGCTGACCACCCATTCCTGCAGGTGAACCAGCTCGGCCTCGAGCTTCTCGAGTTCCTTGAGGTAGGTCTTGTTCGACATCTTCTTTGCTGGCCCTGCCGCGGCGTCAAGCGTCGCGTCGCTCATGGCCTGAGCCGCATGGACGAGAGCGTCCGCCTTGCCCTTCTTTGCCGATTTTCGTTTCTTGCTCATGCCTGTTTCCTCTGCGGTAAGGTGGTGGTCCGTGCTGTGCCTGGATACTCATTGTGCTGCTCGATCTTGATTGAGAGCGGAGCGGTGACTGCCAGCCGGCAAGCAAGCCGGCTTGCCTACTGCGTGCTGATCGCCGGTGATTCGGCGGCGGGCTCTGGCGCCACTGGGTCGGCTGCAGTGGTCAGCTTGTCGGCCTCGTTTATCCAGCCGCCGCCCATCGCCAGATAGAGATTGATCATCGCCTGGAACTGCGTTTGCTGCGTCTGCGTGTACTGCAACTGCACGTTAAACAGGCTGCGCTCGGCGTCGAGAACTTCGATGTAGCTGGTATAGCCGTTATCGTAGCGCAGCCGGGCGGTTGCCGAATATTGCTCCAGCGCCTTCACCTGCTGTTTCTGCGCGCGTAGCTGCTCACGAGTTCGATCCTGATTGATGAGCGCGTCATTGACTTCGCGGAAGGCTTCCTGGATCGTTCTCTGGTAGGCGAACAGAGCCTGCTGCTGCACAGCTTCCGCTTCCTGAACCTGCCCGGCGATGGCCCCGGCGGTAAAGATCGGCATGGTGATCGGTGCCGCGTATTGCCAGGTCTTCGATTGGCTATTGAATAGATTGCTTAGACCGTTGCTGGCATAGCCGAAGAGCCCGGTCAGGGAAATCGTCGGGAAGTAGGCGGCCTTGGCGGCGCCGATCAAGGCGTTGGCGGCGATCAGGTTCTGCTCGGCCAGCTGGATGTCCGGACGGCGTTCGAGAAGATCGGACGGCAGGCCTGCCGGGATCGCTGGCAAGCTCAGTTGATCGATGTTCTTGCCACGCGCGATGGGTCCGGGATTGCGGCCGAGCAGGACGCTGAGGCCGTTCTCCTGCTGGGCAATCGCTTTTTCGATCGGCGGGATGCTGGCCAGCGCCTCATCGTATTGCGACTTGTTTTGGCTAAGCTCGAGCGTCGATATTACGCCACCCATGTACCGTTCCTGGAAGACGTCGTATGACTCCCCTCGACTCAGGGCGGTCGCCTTGGCAATCTCGAGTTGGCGATCGAGGTCGCGCAGGTTGATGTAGGCGCCGGCGACTCGGCCGACCAGTGACAGGATCACTGCGCGGCGGGCATCCTCGCTGCCCAGAAGCTGCGCTCTGGCGGCTTCGCTCTGGCGGCGAATTCGCCCCCAGATGTCGATCTCCCAGCTGGCACCGATCACCGCCTGATAGCTGTTGTACGTGGAGGCGTCGCTTGCACCGGGAAGCGTGCTGCGCTGCCGGCTCGCCTCGTAAGCGGCGCCGACCTGCGGGAAGAGCTCGGCACGCACGATGCCGTAGCGGCCGGCAAATTCCTCGATGCGAGCAGTGGCGATCAGCAGATCGTGGTTGTTGTGCAATGCCGTGCTGACCAGATCGTCGAGTACGGGATCGTCGAACTGCTTCCACCAGGCGGAGTTCGCGAGCGCATTGGCCGTCTGGGCGTCGAGGCGCCAGGCAGGTGGTGTATCCACCTGTGGACGAAGGTAGTCCGGGCCGATCATGCAGCCACTTGCAAGCAGCGCCAGCAGTGCGGCGATCAAGGACTTACGCATGGCTCGGTCCCTCCTTGGCTGCGGCTTGCGTCGGGAGTTCGTCAGCTGTGGCGCCCGCGCCCGGGCCATGTCCGCCACCATCACCATCAGGGTGTTGATAGGGGCCGGTATGCCCCTTGTGCGCAAGCTTCTCGACAACGTAGAAACACACCGGGACGAAGAAGATCGCCAGGAAGGTCGCCGCCAGCATGCCGCCGATCACCGCGCCGCCCATCACCTGCCGTGAAAGCGCGCCAGCGCCCGAAGAAAGGGCAAGCGGCACCAGACCGAAGATGAAGGCGAAGGAAGTCATCAGGATTGGCCGCAGGCGAAGCTGCGCGCCCTTGAGCGTTGCGTCGGCGAGCGACAGCTCGCCTTTCTCGTACTCCATCTTGGCAAACTCGACAATCAGGATGGCGTTCTTGGCGGCCAGGCCAATCAGCATCACCAGGCCGATCTGCGCGTAGATGTTGTTTTCCTGGCCGCGCAGCAGCAGCGCGGCGAAAGCGCCGGCAACGGCGATCGGCGTGCCCAGAAGGACCGAGAACGGCAGCGACCAGCTTTCGTACTGCGCCGCCAGGATCAGGAACACGCAGAGCAGCGAGAAGCCGAAGATGACCGTTGGCGAGACCCCCTGCTGCGCCTGCTTCTCCTGGTACGACATGCCCATGTAGTCGTAGCCCATTTCATTTGGCATGGTCTCGGCGAATACTTCCTCGAGCGCCTGCATGACCTGATCGGAACTGTAGCCGGGGGCGGCCGAGGCATTGATCTGGGCGCTGCGGTAGAGGTTGTAGCGCATGGTGAATTCGGGGCCGGCAATGTTGCGCACCGAGGTCAAGGCCGACAGCGGCACCGACTGTCCGTCCTTGTTGCGCACGTAGAACTGGCCGATACCGTCAATATTCGTCCGGTAGTCGCCCTCGGCCTGCAGGTAGACCTGCCATTGCCGGCCGAAGCGGTTGAAGTAGTTGATGAAGCCGCTACCCAGGAAGCTTTGCAGCGTCTTGTACACGTCGTCGATGTTGACCCCTTGCTTGAGTACCTTGTCGCGGTCGACGTCGACAAACAGCTGCGGGACCGTGGGCCGGAAAGTGGTCGATACGCCGGCCAGTTCGCGACGCTTTCGGGCAGCGTCGACGAACTTGGTGGTGTTCTCGGCGAGAAACGCAATGTCCTTGCCGGCACGGTCTTGAAGAATGAACGTGGCGCCCCCGGAGGTGCCCACACCGGGAATTGCCGGTGGCGGGAACGAAAAGCCGATCGCCGCAGGGATGCCGCCAAGCTGCTTGTTGAGCGCGGCCTTGATTGCCTCGTATTGTTCCTCGGGCGCCTTGCGCGCCCCCCAGTCCTTCAGGGTAATGAAGAAGAAGGCGCTGTAGGTGTTCTGCACCTGGCTGAGCATGTTGTAGCCGATGACCGTCGTCGTGTACTCGACGCCCGGGATATTCATGATCAGCTCTTCGGCCTCCTTGGCGACTTCGCGGGTGCGCTGCAGCGAGGCCGCGTCGGGGAGCTGGATGCCGGCATAGACGAAGCCCTGGTCCTCGTCGGGAAGGAAGCCGACGGGCGTGATCTTGCCGAGAAAACCGGCCGCGACGGCGATGCCGAGCAGGAAAAGGAGGCTGATTACGCTCTTCCGGATGGCCAGCCGGCAGGTGCCGACGTAACCGCCGGTCAGGCGGTTGAAGCCCTTGTTGAACCAGTCGTAGAACTTCTGGGCCGGGCCGGTACCTCTGACCTTGGGTTTGAGAAGCAGGGCGCATAGGGCCGGGCTGAGGGTCAGTGCGTTGAACGCCGAAATGATCACTGACAGTGCAATGGTCACCGCAAACTGCTGATAGAGCTGGCCGGTAATGCCGGGAATCAGTGCGGTCGGTACGAATACCGCCGAGAGGATGACGGCGATGGCGATCACCGGCCCGGTGACTTCGTCCATCGCCTTCATCGTTGCTTCCTTGGGCGACAAGCCGTGCTCGATATGGTGCTCGACGGCTTCGACAACGACGATCGCGTCGTCGACCACCAAACCGATGGCCAGCACCAGGCCAAACAGCGACAGGGTGTTGATCGAAAAACCGAAGACCGGGAAGAGCATGAAAGTGCCGACCAGCGAAACCGGCACCGCGAGCAGCGGGATCAGCGTCGCACGCCAGCCTTGCAGGAAAGCGAAGACGACGATGATCACCAGGACGATGGCCTCGAACAGGGTGTGCTGGATGGCCGTGATGCCTTCGGTGACCGACAGGGTGGTATCGAGCGCGACGACGTAATCAAGGTCAGGCGGGAAGCTCTCCTTGATCGTTTCCATAAGCGCCTTGGCACCGTCCGCTGCCTCGAGCGCGTTGGCGCCGGGCATCTGGTAGAGGGCGATCAGCGTCGCCGCCTTGCCGTTGAGCCGGCCTTCCATGTTGTAGGTCTGAGCGCCGAGTTCGATGCGCGCCACATCGCTGACGCGGACGATCGATCCGTCCGGGTTGGCGCGCAGCACGACCTTGCCAAACTCCTCGGCACTCTCCAGCCGCCCCTGCGCGCGGACCGCGTAGGTGAATTCCTGCCCCGCCGGGGCCGGCTCGGCACCGACCGTTCCGGCCGGGTTGACGGTGTTCTGCGCGTTGACCGCGTTGATGATCTCGGGAATGGTGATGTTCAGCTTGGCGAGCTGGTCGGGCTTGACCCACAGGCGCATCGCGTACTGGCCGGCGCCGAAGACGGTGACGCTGGCGATACCCTTGACGCGCGTCATCTGGTCGTTGATGTTGATGTAGGCGTAGTTGGAGAGGAAGACGCCGTCGTAGGTGTTGTTCGGCGAGTAAAGTGCGAACATCACCAGTGGCGAGGCGGTCGACTTCTGCACCGTGACGCCGAAATTGCGCACGTCGGCCGGCAGTTGCGAGTCGGCCTGGTTCGAGCGCATCTGGGTGAGAATCTGGTCGGTGTTGACGTCGGTGGCAATGTCGAAGTTGACCGTCAGTGTCGATTGGCCGTTGTTGGCGTTGATCGAATACATGTAGTTCATGTTGTCGACGCCCGACATCTGCTGTTCGATCGGGGTGGACACTGCCTGTTCGACGGTCAGCGCGTCGGCGCCGGTGTAGGTGGAGTTGACCTTGATTTCCGGCGGCACGATATTCGGGAACTGGGCAACCGGAAGGCCGGCCATGGCCACCAGACCGATCAGCGTCATCAGGATCGAGAGAACCATGGCGACAATCGGCCGATTGATGAAAAACTTGGCCATGGCTGCTTACCCCTTGCTTTCGGGCGCAGGCGCCGCTGGCTTTTCCGCGGGCCCAGTGGCCTCCTTGCCGTCAGCCGGCGCCGCCGCCTCGAAGGGCTGCGGATTGACCGTGCTGCCATCCTTGACCTTCTGCGTGCCTTCGGCGATCACCTTGTCGCCGGGCTTCAGGCCGCTGGCGATGATCCAGTCCGATCCGATACGGTTGCCGACAGTCACCGGGCGGATGGCAACTTTGTTGTCGGCGCCGACGACGGCGAGCAGGTATTTGCCCTGGATTTCAGTAACCGCTCGCTGTGGTACCAGCAACGCTCCTTTTTCGATCGCCATCCTCGCTCTGATGCGACCGTATTGACCCGGGCGGAGCAGCCTGTCGGGGTTCGGGAAGAGGGCGGCGCCTTTGAAGGTGCCAGTCGTGGTGTCGACCTGTCGGTCGAGGACCGAGAAACGACCCTCGTGCGGGTAGGTCGAGCCGTCTACCAGGATCAGTTCCAGGGGGACCTGCTCCGGTCTCTTGCCTTCGGCCTGGACTGCCCTGGCGAGGACGAGATACTCGCGTTCGCTGATATTGATATAGACCTTGATCGGGTCGACGGTCGATACGGTCGTTAGCTCGGTTGGCATGCTCGGGCTCAGCAGGTCGCCGATTTGCGCCTTGGCGATGCCGGCAATGCCCGCGATCGGGGAGGTGATGCGGGTGAAGCTGAGATTGAGTTTCGCGTTCTCCAGCGAGGCTTCGGCGGCTTCAAGGGAGGCCTTGGCCGACAATTCGGCGCCGGTAGTGTCGTCCAGATCCTTCTGGCTGAGGGCGTTCTTGGCCGCCAGAGGTTTGACTCGCTTGAGATTTGCCTTGGCCGTCTGGTAGAGCGCGCGCTGTTGAGCCCGCAATCCCTTGGCCTGGTCGACGGCCGCCTGGAACGTGCGTGGGTCGATCTGGAAAAGCAACTGACCCTTCTTGACCCAGTCGCCTTCGGTGTAGTTCTGTTTTATCAAGTAGCCGGTGACCTGCGGACGGATCACGGCATTGACATCCCCGTCCAGCGAGCCGATCCACTCCTCGTAGATCGGCACGTCCTTCTGCGCTACGGTGACGACTTCGACGTTCGGCGGCGCGGGCGGTGCTGCCTCTTCCTTCTTACCACAGCCTGCCGCGAGTAGCAGGGCGACGCTGGCCAGGCCGGCAGCCGTAACCCCGAGGGCACGACGACGCGCGAGTGAGAAGTAGAATGGGGTAGAGGTCATGACGGCTCCTGCTTGGGGACAGTTGTAGTGGCTGGCTGTTGCTCAGGAACTTCCCGAAGTCACCGAGAATGATCGATAGGGCAAGCCTCGGCCACGTTTCCTGCTGGTCGCGGGAAGGGAAACTGCCCGCGAAAAGCGCAAGTATAAGGGGAAAACTAGGGAAGAATTATGCAGCCTGCGGGCCAGGCAAGCCAGGCCCACAGGCTTTTGGCATGTCTGGTCGGCCCGCCGCGCGTGCGCGTTGCGGTGTGGCTACGCTCGGCGAGGGGCGGGTCAGAGCGCATCAAGCATGGCTTCATGTACCCTGGCGGCGAGAAGCTCCGACCCTCAATGTAAAAGGCGCGTAGGCGACTCGCGAACCTTGCTTCTCCCCGTGTGCGACAAGGGCCGGGGGTGAGACGAGGAATTCAGGGCGCATGCGCCTTGCCCGGCGCGCGATTCCGGTGTGCAAGCCGGCATGCGCACTGCAAGCGAGAGGGGAAACGGCCATGACTTTCATGATCTGGGGTGTGTTCATGTGTCATGACCGTTCGCGGCAAATGCGGCCAAACGAGCTGCCTACTTCTGCGTTTCGACCATCACCAGTGGTTCCTCAGCGGCTGCGACCGCGGGAGCGCGTTTGCGGCGTGGCTTGCTGGCCGCTGCCGCTTCGGTTGCTTCCTCGGCTTGCCATGACTGCGCCTTGTCGGTGTTCGTTTCGATCATCACCAGCTCACTGCGCGCGTCCGCTGCCGAGATGGCTGGTGCCTGCGAAGCGGACTCGAGCAAGTCGGGTGCCAGCGCCGGGCTGTCTAGCACCGCCGGTACTTCTGCTGCCGGCGACGGCTCAGCGCTCACCGGCACTTCAGCCACGGAGGCCGCTTCGATAACGGGCGTTGCTGTGAGCGCGGGCGTTGCTGCGAGCGGTTGTTCGACGGCCGCTGGCGTTTCGGCCACGGCGGCGGCTCCGGGGGCGCTTGTCGCGGCTGTGGTGGTGCTTGCTTCGGGCGAACTCGCGTTGAGCCCGTCGCTCGCGGCCTGGGGGGTAGGCGCGACGTCTTGCTCTACCGCAGCGACTTCAGCTTCGCTGGAGGTGGTTGGCAAAGATGCCGGGGATGCGTCAAGCTCTGCCGCCACGGCCGGCGAGGGGGCGGCGGGAGCCGTCGGAGCCGCCGGGGCCGCCGCGGCGGGGGGGGCGTCGGCAGCGACCGCTGGGGCGACCGGGGCGACGACTTCTTCGGCAAGCGTCGGCCGGGTTTGTTCGGTGGCGACCGGCACGACCGCGACGCTCTCGGGCGCTGCGGTGCTTGGCGCGCTGGCGGCTTGTTGTTGCTCGGCGGCTACGGGTGCAGTGCTTACGGGCGTCGCGCCAGCGGCTACGGCGCTGTTTGCTGACTTTTCGCTGTTCGCGAGATCGACTTGGTTCTCGGTTTTCTCGCCGCGCTCGCGGCGCCCACCGCGACGCCCGCGGCGACGGGGGGTGCTAGCGCTCTCGCCGTTCGCCTGTTCAGGAGCGGGACTGTTCGGGCGCGGTGCGTGCACTGCTTGTACCGTGGCCTGGGCCTCGGCATCCTGAGGCGGGGCCGTCTGGTCCTTGCGCTCGCCGCGTGCGTCGCCACGCCCGCGACGGGGCTCACGGGGCTCACGGGGCTCTCGCGGTTCGCGAGTGCGCGGCGGTTCCGACCGTGTCTGCGGCGCGTTCTGTTGCACCGCAGCTTCGTGCTGCTCACGATTGGCGCGTGGCGCAGGCGCTTCGCGCGTTTCGTCGCGACGGTTGGTGCGAGCGTTGCGGCGGGGTTCGCGCTGCGAGTCGCGTGCTGAGCTAGCCGTACGGGCCGGCCTTGCCGGTGCCGGCGCCGGTTCGGCTGGTACCGCTTCCGTCTTCCGCTGGAACCAGGAAACAATTCTGTTCAGGAAGCCACTTGCGGTGCTGGCTGGCGTTTCGCTTGTCGGGGGCAGCACTTCAGCACGCATCGGGGCTGGCTGCGACGAGGTAATGCCCTTGATTGCAGCCTCCGGGCGCGATGCCTTGGCGTCAGCGGCGGCGGCCGTCACGCTGCTGTCGTCTGCGGTCGGCATGTCCACCATGCGGTACGAAGGCTGCAGCTGTTCGTCGTTGACCATTTCATCCTGGCGCACGCGGACGATGGTGTGCTGTGGTGTCTCGAGGTGCATGTTCGGAATCAGCAGGATGGTTACCTTGTGCCGCTGCTCGACCGCCTGGACATCGGTGCGCTTTTCGTTGAGCAGGAAGGTGGCCACGTCAACCGGTACCTGGGTATGTACCGCTGCCGTGTTGTCCTTCATTGCTTCTTCTTCAAGAATCCGCAGGATATGCAGGGCCGCCGATTCGGTGCTGCGGATGTGGCCAGTCCCCGAGCAACGCGGGCAGGCGATGTAGCTGGTTTCGGCGAGCGCCGGGCGCAGGCGCTGACGCGACAGTTCGAGCAGGCCGAAGCGGCTGATCTTGCCGGTCTGCACGCGCGCACGGTCAAAGCGTAGCGCGTCACGAACACGGTTTTCGACGTCACGCTGGCTGCGCTGGCTTTCCATATCGATGAAGTCGATGACGATAAGGCCGCCGAGGTCGCGCAGGCGCAACTGGCGGGCCACTTCTTCGGCTGCTTCGAGGTTGGTTTTCAGCGCCGTTTCTTCGATGTCGGCGCCACGTGTCGAGCGTCCCGAGTTAACGTCGATCGACACCAGGGCCTCGGTATGGTCGATGACGATGGCGCCACCCGACGGCAGGCCGACCTGGCGCGAGTAGGCGGATTCGATCTGGTGCTCGATCTGGAAGCGCGAGAAGAGCGGCACATCGTCGTGATAGCGCTTGATGCGGTTGACCGTCCCGGGCATCACATGCGCCATGAACTGACCCGCCTGTTCGAAGACATCGTCGGTATCGATCAGGATTTCGCCAATATCCGGTTGAAAGTAGTCACGAATGGCGCGGATCACCAAGCTACCTTCCTGGTAGATCAGGAAGGCCCCCTTCTGCTGCTGAGCGGCGCCCTCGATTGCTTTCCACAACTGCAACAGGTAGTTGAGATCCCATTGCAGTTCTTCGGCATTGCGGCCGATGGCCGCCGTGCGGGCGATAAGGCTCATGCCCTGCGGCACGTCCAGCTGATCCATTACCTCGCGCAGTTCGGCGCGCTCGTTTCCCTCGACACGGCGCGAGACGCCGCCGCCGCGGGGGTTGTTCGGCATCAGTACCAGATAGCGGCCGGCGAGACTGACGAAGGTCGTCAGCGCTGCACCCTTGTTGCCACGCTCGTCCTTATCAACCTGGACGATCAGTTCCTGGCCTTCGCGAAGTGCTTCCTTGATCGTCGCGCGGCTCGCTTCGACACCCGGCTGGAAGAAGGCGCGGGAGACTTCCTTGAAGGACAGAAAGCCGTGCCGTTCGGAGCCGTAATCGACGAATGCCGCTTCTAGGCTGGGCTCGATGCGGGTAATGACCGCTTTATAAATGTTGCTCTTTTTCTGTTCCTTGGCGGCCGATTCAATGTCGAGATCGATGAGTTTCTGACCGTCGACAATGGCAACACGCAGTTCCTCGGCCTGTGTCGCGTTAAAAAGCATGCGTTTCATAATAATTTTTGGCTCCCACGCGCTCTCACGAGGGCTTTGCCTGCTCCAGGCAGCGACGGATTAGTTGTTTGGTGGGTTGCTTGAGGGGCTC
>ERZ761602.2129-NODE-2129-length-32414-cov-8.847399_pt1 | contig 32414 bp, 31 predicted proteins | sample MGYA00512165_ERZ761602 | MGnify/ENA primary metagenome ERZ761602 (study PRJEB28899, sample SAMN02445085) | bioreactor sludge metagenome | biome: EBPR sludge; isolation source: Thorneside wastewater treatment plant | place: Australia: Brisbane, Thorneside...
TCGTCCGCGACAAGGCGGACAATTGCATCATCATCTGCTCGATCGAAAACATCGATCCGATGGGCGTTCATACCGGCGACTCCATCACCGTGGCGCCCGCGCTAACACTCACTGATCGTGAGTATCAGATCATGCGCAACGCCAGCATCGCGGTGCTGCGTGAGATCGGCGTCGAGACCGGCGGCTCGAACGTGCAGTTCGCGGTAAACCCAAAGAACGGACGCATGGTCGTCATTGAGATGAACCCGCGCGTGTCGCGTTCGTCGGCGCTCGCGTCAAAAGCGACCGGGTTTCCAATCGCCAAGGTCGCGGCCAAACTCGCCATCGGCTACACGCTCGATGAAATCGCCAACGACATCACCGGCGGCGCCACGCCCGCGAGCTTCGAGCCGACAATCGATTACGTTGTTACGAAAATACCGCGCTTCGCATTCGAGCGCTTCTCCGGCGCGGACACAACGCTGACCACAAGCATGAAGTCGGTCGGCGAGGCGATGGCCGTCGGGCGCACGTTTCAAGAATCCCTACAGAAAGCGCTGCGCTCCTTGGACACCGGCCTTAGCGGTCTCGACGAAATCCAGATCGAAGGCGCCGCGGACGAGGACGCTGGCCGCGCCGCCGTTCGCGCGCGCCTGGTAACGCCCAAGTCTGATCGCCTTCTTGTCGTCGCCGAGGCGTTGAGGCGCGGGCTTTCGGTCGACGAGATCTGCGCGGCGTCCCACTATGACCCGTGGTTTGTGCGGCAAATTGCTGAAATCATCAGCACTGAAGCAAACGTACGCGCGAACGGCCTGCCCAAGGACGCGCCCGCGTTTCGCGCGCTCAAGGCGCAAGGGTTCTCCGACGCGCGTCTAGCGAAGCTGACCGGACAGCGTGAGCGCGATGTGCGCGCCGCACGGCGCAAACTCGGCGTACGCCCCCAGTTCAAGCGCATCGATTCTTGCGCGGCGGAATTCCGGGCGACGACGCCGTACATGTACTCGACCTATGAATTCCCATTTGGCGACGCGCCCGAGTGCGAATCCGAACCGAGCGGCGCCAACAAGATCATTATCCTTGGCGGCGGTCCAAATCGGATCGGGCAAGGCATCGAGTTCGACTATTGCTGCTGTCACGCCGCGTTCGCGTGCGCCGAGATCGGCGTCGAGTCGATCATGGTCAACTGCAATCCTGAAACCGTATCGACCGACTATGACACATCGGACCGTCTCTATTTCGAGCCGCTTACGACCGAGGACGTCCTCGAAATCCTAGAGACCGAGAAAGCGCATGGCGAGGTCATGGGTCTCATCGTCCAGTTTGGCGGCCAGACTCCGCTGAAACTCGCGCAACCGCTCGCCGATGAGGGCGCGCCGATCCTGGGCACCAGCGTCGACGCTATCGACCTCGCCGAGGACCGCGACCGTTTCCAGTCACTCTTGCGTAAGATCGACCTCAAACAACCCGACAACGCCATCGCCGCTTCACCCGACGCAGCGCGCGCCGCAGCAGCCAAGATCGGGTATCCGGTCATGCTGCGCCCCTCTTATGTGCTCGGAGGGCTGGCGATGCGCATCGTTCACACGGAAGAGGAACTGGATGACTATGTCATCCAGATTTCGCGCGCGTTGGGCGGTCCCTCGGAGTTCGCCGTCTCGGAAAAACGTCCCCTGCTTGTCGATCGCTACCTGCGCGACGCGATCGAGGTCGATGTCGACGCGATCTGCGATGGCGAGGATGTTTTCGTCGCTGGCGTGATGGAGCACATTGAAGAGGCTGGCGTTCATTCTGGCGACAGCGCCTGCGCGCTTCCGCCGTATTCCTTGTCCAAGGCGATCATCGCCGACATCGAGGCGCAAACGAGGACCCTGGCCCTGGCGCTCGACGTGCGCGGCCTCATCAACATTCAGTTCGCGGTGAAGGACGGCGACATCTTCATCCTGGAGGCCAACCCGCGCGCCTCGCGGACCGCGCCTTTCGTCGCCAAGGCCATCAATCGCCCGATCGCGGCGGCGGCGGCGAAAGTTATGGCGGGCGCGAAACTGAGCGCGCTTAAGCTCGATCGCCCCTCCAAGGGCCATGTCGCGGTCAAGGAGGCCGTCTTCCCGTTCGCGCGCTTCCCAGGCGTCGACCCGGTGCTCGGCCCGGAAATGCGCTCCACTGGCGAGGTCATGGGGCTCGATGCGAACTTTGAGGCGGCGTTCGCGAAGAGTCAGATCGCGTGCGGGGTGAACCTCCCCACCGCGGGGGCCTGCTTCATATCGGTGAAGAGCGCCGACAAGCCGAGCGCCGTCGCGCTCGCGCGCGACCTGCTGGCCCTGGGCTTTCGCGTGCTCGCCACCGGCGGCACCGCCGATTACCTCAAAACCAAGGGAGTCTCGGTTGAGAGAATCAACAAGGTCGCCGAGGGAAGGCCCCATATTGTCGACGCCATGAAGAATGGAGACGTCCAGCTGGTCTTCAACACCACCGAAGGCGCCCAGTCCTATCGGGACAGTTATTCGATCCGGAGAACGGCGCTCACGCAAAATATCCCCTACTACACCACCGTCTCCGGCGCCCGGGCCGCTATTCAGGCGATCCGGCTGCTCAAGTCCGGCGCCCCTCTAGGCGTTCGGGCGCTTCAGGCCTATGCTTGACGTCAGGCGGGACCCTTTTATCTTCCTCATTCGGACATAAACGCACATACCCCCATGGAAAAAATACCAATGACCGCCGAGGGCTATCAGGCCCTCGACGCAGAACTGAAGCGTCTCAAGACGGTGGAGCGCCCGTCGGTGATTCAGGCGATCGCCGAGGCGCGTGCGCACGGCGATCTTTCCGAGAACGCCGAGTACCACGCCGCCAAGGAGCGCCAGGCCTTCATAGAGGGCCGCCTCGCGGAGCTTGAGGACAAGATCGCGCGCGCGCAGGTCATTGACGTCTCGAAACTCGGCGGCAAGCAGGTCAAGTTCGGGGCCACCGTGAACTTGCTCGACGAAGATTCTGGCGAAAAATCAAAGTATAAGATCGTCGGCGAGGACGAGTCCGACGTGAAGGGCGGCAAGATCTCGATCACCTCCCCGATCGCGCGCGCGCTGATCGGCAAGGAGGAAGGCGACGTCGTCGAAGTCATGGCCCCGGGCGGGCCGAAATCCTACGAAATCGTCAAGGTCAAGTACGTCTAGCGCCGGGAGACCTTGATGCGCAGCGTGGGCTACCAGGCCGCGGAGCCGCTGCGCGTATGGGTGGTGACGGACGGTCGGGCCGGCATCGAAAACCAGGCTTTGGGCCTTGCCGAAGCACTCGCGCGTCGCACGCCGGTGCGGGTGCAGACCAAAAGGGTACGCTTGCGCACGCCTTGGACGTGGATGCCGGCCAGCTTCGTTCCACTGCCACGCCAAGCGCTTTCGGTAGGCTCGGACGCGATCGAACCCCCATGGCCAGACTTGCTCATCGGATGCGGCCGCGCGTCGATACCCTTTTCGCTAGGCGTAAAGAGCTGGTCTGACGGCGCGACTTTCGTCGTTCAGCTCCAGGACCCGCGTGTGAACCCGCGCGAGTTCGACATGGTCGTACCGCCTATCCATGATGAGCTGGAGGGTCCGAACGTAGTCCCCATCGTCGGCGCCTGTCACCGAGTGACCCCCGAGCGGCTCGACCAAGAAGTCATGGACTTCGTGCCGCCGTTGGAGGAATTGGCGCCGCCGCGCTTCGCCGTGTTGATCGGCGGCAAGAGTAAGCGCCAAGACATCGGCGCCGAACGCGCGAGATCGATCGCCGACTCGCTCGCGGCGGTGCAACGCGAAACCGGCGGCACGCTGATGGTGACGCTTTCGCGCCGCACGGGCGACGCCGCGCGCATGCAATTTCGAACCTGGCTCGCCCCGCACAGCGCCATTTTCTTCGAAGGCGAGGGCCCGAACCCCTACTTCGCCATGCTCGGCGCCGCAGACCACATCTTCGTCACCGTCGACAGCGTCAGCATGGCGACCGAAGCGGCGGCGACGGCAAAGCCAATCCATCTGCTGGCCGTCGATGGTTCAGCCGGAAAGTTGGACCGCTTCCACCAAAGCCTTATGCGGCGTGGGTGCGCGCGCCCGTTCAACGGCCGACTGGAAAACTGGAGCTACCCGCCCTTGCTGGAAACGGATCGCGTGGCGGCGGCGGTCCTCAACGCTTGGACGGCAAGGATCGGACGCTAAGCGGCCGCCGCGTCTCGCGTCTCGCTGGGCGTCAAAACCTTGTTGAACACCAACTGATCAACCTGCCACTCTGAGAGGCAATCCAGTTCCGCGTAGAAGAACTGGGTCCACCCGCGATCCCTGGTCTGAACCCTTACAGGTACGGTGACGCTCGACCGCTCAGAGAGACGCAGCTGCAAGCCCCAGCCGAAGCCCATGGTTTCTGGGATCTGCACCCAGCCAAGGGGCTGTTTGAAGCGGTAGGCGAGCAATTTTGGCATAGGCGGCCTCATTAACGGGTTACCCCCGTCAAGCTGCAAGGACCGGGCCACTTTCCCCTTTCGCCCGAAAAACCAGTGGCGCGGAGGCCCAAGGCCTCCGCGCCACTTTTGACCCGCAATCGTCGCAGGGCGCTTACGCAACGATCTGAGCGGCTTGGTTAAGGGTGGCGAAGGCGACCGGGGCAAACACGGCGCAGGCGGCGATCAATGCAAACAGCTTGGTCATGACGAGGCTCTCCAACAATCTGTTTCGGATCAAACGATTTGGGCGGCTTGCATCAGAGTGGAGTACGCCACGGGCGCGAACATCAGGGTCGCGATCATCAGGCTCATCAAGCGGGTCATGGGTCTTGCTCCTCGTTCGGTTCGAAACGCCGTCGCTTCGATGAGCAAACTCTACTCACGCCCTCTACGGCGCGATGTGACCCAGGGCACGGGTTAGAGCCAATGGCCTAAGCCTGGGTTTTGGCGGCGCGGGCCGCCATATTGGGCGAACCGATTCCAAATCCGGGACGCTTATGACAACACCCCGCCACGCCCCCATTATCATTATTGGCTCCGGACCCGCCGGCTATACGGCCGCCATCTATGCGGCGCGCGCGCTGCGCAAGCCGATGCTGATCGCTGGGCTTCAGCCCGGTGGCCAGCTCACGATTACGACTGACGTCGAGAACTACCCTGGCTTTGCCGAAGCCATCCAGGGTCCCTGGCTGATGGAGCAAATGCGGGCGCAAGCGCTGCACATGGGCACGGACTTTGTCGAGGATGTTATCGTGAAGGCGGAGCTTGGCGCGCATCCCTTCCGTCTGCTGGGCGACGGCGGCCAAACGTACACTTGTGACGCCCTCATCATCGCCACGGGCGCGCAAGCCAAGTGGCTTGGCATTGATAGCGAACAGAAGTTCTCGGGTTTTGGCGTCTCGGCGTGCGCAACCTGCGACGGCTTCTTTTTCCGCAACAAGGAAGTCGCCGTCATCGGCGGGGGCAACAGCGCGGTCGAGGAAGCGCTTTACCTGGCCAATCTCGCCAGCAAAGTGACGCTGATCCATCGCCGCGACAGTTTCCGCGCCGAGAAAGTGCTGCAGGAGCGGGTCTTCAAGAACGCGAAGATCGAGGTCGTCTGGGACACCGCGCTCGATGAAGTGCTCGGCGACGCCGACCCGCTCGGCGTCACTGGCGTCCGTCTGCGCAACGTGAAAACAGGCGCCGTGAGCGAGCGTAAGGTAGACGGCGTCTTCATCGCCATCGGACACGCACCTGCAACCGCGCTTTTCACTGGGCAGGTCGCAATGAAGGAGAGCGGCTACATCATCGTGAAGCCTGGAACGACGCAAACAAACGTCCCGGGCGTGTTCGCAGCCGGCGACGTAACGGATGACACCTATCGCCAAGCTGTGACGGCGGCTGGCATGGGCTGCATGGCTGCGCTTGAAGCCGAGAAGCACCTCGCCGCGCGTGAGCATGGCGGAGCGACGTAGACTCCCGCTCCTACTCCTGAAGGACCAATCGCAAGAACTCCGCGTCCGACCAGCGCGGCCCGCGATCGCGCCCCATCATGGCGCGCAAGATGCCGCTGGCTTGGCGCGCGATCACAAGCCCCAACTCCGGGACGAGATAGAGGCGTTGATCGCCCGCACCCGCCGCCATCGAAACGCCGCCATAGCGTTGGGCGAAACCGACATCGATCTCCACGCCGCCGCCACGCCGCCCAGGCGGAATCAGCCCATCGCGCAATAGCCACCACGTGAGACCGTATCCCGGATTGGCCCTGCTGGGGGCGAAGTTCGCCGCCAGCGCGCGGGCATCAACCTGACCATCGCCACCGCGCAGGACAAACTCGCCAAAACGCGCCCAGTCCCGCGCCGTGAAATGCGCGCCCTGCGGCATGAATGGATTGCCGTCGCCGCCGCGGCGCCATTGGGTGGGGCGAACGCCAAGGGGGTCGAAGATGCGACGCTGCACATACGCCGTTGGATCACCACCTGTGAGGCGGCGAATGATTTCGCCAAAAATCTGGAATGGCGCCGAATCATAGATGAACCGCTCCCCGGGCGCGCTGGTCGGGTGCAACGCAACGGCGTCGGCGTAGGTCGGCGGTCGCCCGATGCGACCACTTTCCATGCCGCTTGTCAGCGAGAGCAAATGGCGCATCGTGATGCGCCGACGTTCGTCGCCCTGCCACTCGGTCAAGACTTCCGCCGCCGGCTCATCGAGAGTCAGCAAGCCGTCCTGCACCGCGGCTGCGGCCATCACGCCGCAAAAACTCTTTGTGCCGCTCGCCAATTCCCAACCGCGGTCTGGCGCGCCTTCGTTGGGGTAATCTTCGAAGACAAGCCGTCCGCGTTGCATGATGACTAGCGAAACGCCGCGACGCTCTGCCGAATATGCGCCAGCCGCGGCGAGCTCGTTCTCTTGCGCGAACGCCGGTGGCGCCAGAGACCACGCCGCAGCGGCTGCCCCCAAAGTCAAGAAACTTCGTCTGTCCATGCAGATTGAACGCTGCAGCCTGGACATTCCGTCGCTAGAACGCGAAGCGTACGCCCGTCATGCGTTCGCTCAACGCCCAAAGGCGATCGGCCAGCACATCGTCGACCGCCCAGGGACGAACGCCCGAAAAGCCCTTGTCGTCGGCGGGAACCAGCCTGGCGATGTCGCAATCCTCGCAATAGACGCCGCCCATGCCGTCGAGCTGCGCGTTGGTTGCGCACCAGACGCTGGTGGCCGCGCCCTGGCTCGGGGTTTTGAAGCGCGGATCGACATTGCCGTCGGCGTCGATCCAGCCCATGGCGCGCTTCTCTTCCTCCGGCATGTAACGCTGCAGATCAGTCATGATGCCGCCGGGATGAACCGCGAAAGCACGCACGCCATGCGCCTCGCCGCGTTTGTCTAGGCCGATCGCAAACAAGGCATTGGCTGATTTCGCACGCCCGTACGCCATCCACTTGTGATATTCTGCCGTCTCGAAGTTGGGGTCGTCCAGATCAGGCGGGCAGATGCGATGCCCTATCGAGGAGAGCGATACCACACGCGCGCTGTTCGCGGCTTTCAACGCCGGCCACAAGCGCGCGGTCAATTGAAAATGTCCGAGGTGGTTCGTCGCGAACTGCGCTTCGTACCCGCGCGCATCGCGCATCAGCGGTGACGCCATGATCGCGGCATTGTTGATCAGGATGTCGAGCGTCTTGGTACGCGACAGAAAACCACCTGCGAACGCGTCGATGCTGGCGGGATCGGAGAGATCGAGCGCGGCCTGTTCGACATTGGCGATGTCCTTGAGCGCGGCGGCGGCTTTGTCCGGCGTGCGCGCCGGCACGATGACGATGGCGCCGGCGCCCGCGAGCGCCTTGGTCGTCTCCAGCCCAAGCCCAGAATAGCCGCCGGTGACGATGGCGACCTTTCCCGTAAGATCGCGCCCGCCCAGCGCCTCGCGCGCTTCCGTGCGAGCGCCGTAGCCGGAGTTGATCGGCGCTTGTTCTGTTTTCATGTCGCGTCTCCTGTGCGGCGACGCTACAGATCAACGACCGGCTTGACCATCCCAGCCGCGTTCTTGGCGCGTGCACGCGCCTCTTCGCTGTCCGCGCCACGCGCCAATGCAACCCCCATGCGCCGTTTCTTGAAGCTCTCGGGTTTGCCGAACAAGCGCAGTTCGGTTTCTGGCACGGCGAGCGCGTCAGCAACCCCGTCGAAGGCGATGCCTTTCGCCTCCATGCCACCATAGATCACGGCGCTGGCGCCGGGTGCGCGCAATGACGCATCCACCGGCAAGCCGAGAATGGCGCGCGCATGCAGCACGAACTCGCTTTGGTTTTGCGAGACGAGCGTGACCAAACCGGTGTCGTGCGGGCGCGGGGAAACCTCCGAGAACCACACCTCGTCGCCCTTGACGAACAGCTCGACGCCAAAAATCCCGAAGCCCCCCAGCGCCGCCGTCACCTTGCCGGCGATATCGCGCGCGCGGGCGAGCGCTGTCGCGCTCATCACTTGCGGCTGCCAGCTTTCGACATAGTCGCCGTCGACTTGCACATGACCGATCGGTTCGCAGAAATTCGTGCCGGACACCGCGCGCACTGTCAGTAACGTAATCTCGAAATCAAAGTCGATCTGACCTTCCACGATCACCCGCGCCTCGCGTACGCGCCCCGCGCTCAGCGCGTACTCCCAGGCAGGCTCCACATCGGCCTGGGTTCTCAGCCGACTCTGCCCCTTGCCCGACGACGACATCACCGGCTTCACAAAACATGGGAACCCAATGCGATCGATCGCCGCGGAGACCTCTTCGAGCGAAGATGCAAACGCATATGGGGAGGTCGGCAACCCCAGTTCCTCCGACGCTAGCCTGCGGATACGTTCGCGATTCATGGTGATATGCGCGGCATTGGCGGTCGGGATCACACGCGCTAGGCCTTCGGCTTCGATGCGCACCAGTTCATCGGTGGCGATGGCCTCGATCTCGGGCACGATCAGGTGTGGGCGCTCTTGCAGCACCAGCGCGCGCAACGCGGCGCCATCCGTCATGTCGATTACGTGCGCGCGGTGCGCGACTTGTTGCGCGGGGGCGTTGGCGTAGCGATCGACTACGATCGCCTCCACGCCAAGACGTTGCAGCTCGATCACAACTTCTTTGCCCAGCTCGCCGCCGCCCAGAAACATCACTCTCAGCGCCGAGCGCGAAAGCGGCGTGCCAATGCGTGTCATCCGATGTCCTCTTTCGCTTGAACCTGTACAAAGGCCGGATCAGAAAGGCCAGATGATCCCCGCTGACATCATCGCCTTCTGGGCCGACGCCGGCCCGAGCAAGTGGTTCAAGAAGGATTCGACCTTCGACTCACGCTGCCGCGCCTTCGAGGCCGCGCATCACGCCGCCGCGCGCGGAGAGCTCTCGGACTGGGAGGCCTGCCCCGACGGCGCGCTGGCGTTGATCCTTTTGCTCGACCAAATTCCGCGCAACATATTCCGCGGCTCGGCGCATGCCTTCGCCACCGACCCGCTCGCGCAAGCTATCGCCGACCACGCGGTCAACGTCGGGCACGACCGCGTCACGCCGATGCCCCTACGCATATTTTTCTACCTGCCGTTCGAACACGCCGAGGACGTAGCCTCTCAGGCACGCAGCGTCGCGCTCATGGAAGCGACGGGCGACGCCGACTATGCACGATACGCCCGCATCCACCGCGATGTCATCGCGCGGTTCGGGCGGTTCCCGCACCGCAATGCGGCGCTAGCGCGCGTCACTTCGCCCGAAGAGCAGGCCTTCCTCGAAGAGGGCGGCTTCGCGGGTTAGTCGAGGCCGCCATCAAAGGCGAAACGCCAATTGCCTTCGTAGTCGCGCGTCCAAACCGTGACGTAGCGCGTGGGGGTGCGCGCGCCGTCGGGCGCGATGTAAACTGCGTTGCCCCAAGTCCACCCCATGTCACCACGCGCCGAAACACGCCCCGTTTCCGGCGCCCACTCCAACCGCGCTCCTTGCGGCCAATTCTGAAACCGCGTTGTTACGCCCTCGCGGCCGCTGAATATGTTTGTCGACGAAACCATGAGCGCATCCGACGCCGCGAAGTGCGCGAAAGCCGCCGGCACGCCATCCGTCCCCGCCATCGCCGCGAAGGCGCGATCGGCGTCCATCAGTTCAACCACGGCCGCCGCGGCGAGTTCTTCCTCGGTGCGCGAACCTGCAAGTTCGGACAGGCGCAACGCCAAGCGACCAACAGCGTCGGTGTTGGCGACACATGCGCGCGAGGCCGAGGACGCACGCCCTTCCACCGCTATTTCCAGGTACGCTTGTTCGCCATTGGCGCAGATTTCGGTCGCGCCGCCCAACTGGCCGGTGACGCCCGCGACGGCGCGCACCAGATTGGCGATCTCCGTGCGTTGCGCGGCGGTCACCGCGTTGGTGCGCGGCGCATCACCGCCCCAGAGCCACCACCCCGTCGAAGGGTGACCCGTGAACCGCCGGACCGCCAACGAGCCGACATCGCCGCGCAGGTCATAACGAATTACCCGCGCGACGCCTCCACGCGATGGCGCGATGGTCACGCGCGCCGAGAGCGGAACGCCTTCAGCCGCAATCGTCGCGCGACCGCCTGTTGTCGGCGTTACGTCCGCCGAAAGCAGCGCCTGCGCCCATTGCGGCGCACGTAACGACAGGTTCTGCGCGATAGCAGGCGCGGTCACCGCGACGAGCGCCCCGCAAAGCGCGGCTGTGCGAACAATTGATTTCATTGCATTCCCCAAACTCTCGAAGGCAAGCCTAATGCGCGCCGCGCCCACCTGGAAGGCTTTACGTGGGCGGGCGATCCCGCACTGGCTGACCGTTGCGCAACACCCATTGCGCTGTTCCCGCCACACGATCAATTTCGGCCTGCAGTTCGCGTACCGAGGCGGGCATGCCGGCGCTGACGCCGCCATAGTCCAGCACGGTCTTGCGTCGGCCGTTTCGCTCAAGCGTCACCGTCGTTGTGGGCAAGTCGGTCATCTCGCCCCGGTAGGCGTCTTGAAGGCTCTCAAAATTGACCGCGTCGAAGCGTGCGAGCAGGCGTTCAACGTCGGCGCGCGGAATCGTCGCCGACCGTTCGCCGACCACATTGACGAAATCCCGCCCGTGATAACGCACGCCCCCGTCTCCGGTGATGCTCACAGAATAAACCGGGCAGAACCCGAAACAGGCTCCGCGCGTCAAGGTGATCGCGGTCGACGACGGCGCCGGCTGCGCCTCCACGGGCGCACATGCGGCGATGGCGAACACGCACGCCGTCCACAACGCCTGAAGCACCGTCATCGCAAACTCCTCATCGACTGCGCCGCGACATGGCTTCGCGCTCAGCGACCCAGGCCGCGTCGCGGCGGCGTTCCAAGTATCCTGGGTAACGCGCCTCCATCGCCTCGCCCAACTCGGCGGCGATGGCAAACGCGGACTTCTTGTCGTCAACTCGCCCAGTCGCCAGGCGCCGCAGCATCTGCCCACGGCGGCGCGGATCGATGGCGTTCTGCGCCTCGGATACCAGCAGGCGGCGACACTTGGTGAGCAACGTTACCGCGTCCTCATCGGGGCTTGCGGCGTCGTGCGGCAAGCGCTCCAACAAGCCGCACGCGAAAATAACCGCGTCAAGAATGGGGGGGCGATAACCCTGAAACGCCGCTTCCTTGTTCTGGCCGTGCGCGTGGGGCGACTCATTGGGAAAAAACAAACGCCCGCGATCCGCGATGGCCGAGAGTTTTTGCGCTGTTTCGTGCGCTCGACGGCGATACTCGTCCGGCGCATAGGCGACGCCCCGTCCCCGCACCAGCGCGCCAGCTTCAGCCACCGAATCGATCGCCTCATGGACCCACGCGATCACCTCGCCATCCATTTGCGCGCGCAAGGTTTCGAACTGAAGTTCCGTTTGGCGGCGTACAACCACCCAGTTCAGGACGAGCGAGGCAAACGCCAGAAAAGCCGATGCCGCCGCCACCCATTCATTGACGCCCCAGGTCATGCCGGTATCCCCAATCTCGCCCGTTTGATCCCCCTAGAATGAGGCCAAAATGGCGCCAATCAGCTTGGCGCGCACCGTCAGTGCGGGGTCGGAAACGTGCGTCCAATCCCGCATCTGCCCGGCGATCCAGGTAAATTGACGCTTTGCATAGCGGCGCGTGTCGCGCTTGCCGATCTCCGCCGCATCGTCCAACGACAACTCACCACGAAAATGCGCCATGAGCGCCGGCGCGCCATGGGCCTTCAACGCGGGCATCGCGGGATCAAGCGCCTGTGCAGCCAGCGCACGCACCTCCTCCAAGGCGCCGGCAGCCAGCATCTGATCGAAGCGCGCATTGATTTGCTGGTAGAGAGCCTCGCGCGGCGGCAGCAGCGCGACCCCTCGCCACGTCCCGGGCGCCAACGCCGGCTTGGTATGCGCCTGGAAAGCGGCAATGCTCTCGCCCGTTGCTTCCAACACCTCCAGCGCGCGCAGAATGCGCGGAGCGTCGTTCGCTTCGATCCGCACCGCAACGCCCGGATCACGGAGAAGAAGCTCGGCATGCAGCGCAAGCGCTCCCTCCTTGTCCGCTCGCGCGCGTAGCGCTGCGCGTATCTCGGGCGCTATGGGCGGAATTTCCGCCAGCCCTTGCGCGAGCGCCTTGAAATAAAGCCCGGTGCCGCCAACGAGAATCGGCGTTCGCGCGCGAGCTTGCGCGGCGGCTATGGCGGCCAAGGCGTCCGAGAGCCATCGCCCCGTCGAATAGAGATCGGACGCATCGACGTGGCCGTAAAGCGCATGCGGCGCCCGCGCCTCTTCTTCCGGTGTCGGACGTGCGGTCAGTACCCGCAGGTCGCGATAGACTTGCATCGAATCCGCGTTGATAATTTCGCCATCCCAACGCTCGGCCAGCGCCAACGCCAGGGCGGACTTGCCGCTGGCGGTCGGACCCATGATGAGAAGCGCGGGTTTCATGGCGAAGCGAGGTAGCGTATTTGCTCCCCGTCCCCTAGAGCATCGTATCCGCGCCCGCCATGTCCGAACACGCCCTCGTCTTCGTCGCCAAGCCCGACGACAAGCCCGCCTATCGCGAAGCGCTCTTGATGCTTGGGCGCGTCGCCCTCTCCCGAAAGCTGCCCCCGCCGGAGGTGCTTTCGGGTTGGGAAAGCGCCCAATGGATCTATCCCGCCATCGACGCCGATCTGCACCACGAGGCGGCCCAGGCGGTCGCCGGCTTACCAGTGGATTGGGCGCTCGTGCCGGTGAAACGGCGACGCAAGAGACTCCTGGTCGCGGACATGGACTCCACCATCATCAACGTCGAGTGCCTGGATGAGCTGGCCGACTTCGCGGGGATCAAAGCCGAGATCGCGGCGATCACCGAGCGCGCCATGCGCGGCGAACTTGAGTTCGAACCCGCCCTGCGCGAGCGGGTGTCGAAACTGAAAGGGCTCGCGCTGACCGCGCTTCAGCGAACCTATGACGAACGCGTGCGCCTTAACCCAGGCGCCGAAATGATGGCGCGCACCATGGCGAAACACGGCGCCCGCTGCGTGCTCGTCTCCGGCGGATTCACTTTCTTCACCGCGCGTGTGGCCGAAGCCGCCGGTTTCCATGCCAATCGCGCCAACGTTTTGCTTGATGACGGCGCCTCGCTCACCGGATTAGTGCAAGAGCCGATTTTGGGGCGCGCGGCGAAGCTCGGCGCATTGAAGAGTGAAGCCGCCGCGCTTGGCGTCGCGCCTGCGGAAGCGCTCGCCATTGGCGACGGCGCCAATGATCTGGACATGATCAAAGCCGCGGGACTTGGCGTCGCCTATCGGGCGAAGCCCATCGTCGCCGCCGAAGCGCATGCGAAGATTGACCACGCAAGCCTTGAGGCTGCCCTGTTCTTCCAAGGATACCGGCGCTCGGAGTTTGCTTCATGAACTTGCCGCGCGCGGTGCAAGGCGTCGTTTTCGATCTCGATGGCACGCTGATCGATTCAGAAGCGCTTGTGAAGGAAGCTCATCTCGCCGCCTGCGCCGAACTCGGCGTGGCGATGAGCGACGCGCAGTTTCTGTCGCTGGTCGGCATGCACCGCGAAGCAAACGACGCTCAGCTGAAGGCGATGTATGGCGACGACTTCCCGCTCGACACGTTCATTTCGCTCACTCGCGCCCACGTAGGCGACAGGACCGCGCCGCTGAAGCCGGGCGCGGTGGAGCTGATGGACACGCTGGACGACCTCCGCCTCCCGTTCGGCCTTGCTACGTCGTCACGGCGGCCTTGGGTGGAGCGTCACTTCAGCGCTCACGGCCTTCATCGGCGGTTCCGCGCAGTGGTGACGCGGCAGGACTGCATCGAGGGAAAGCCGCATCCGGAGCCCTATCTCAACGCCGCGCGGCTGCTTGGCGCGCCGCCGCCTCACGTGCTTGCCTTGGAGGACTCCCACCCCGGCGTTCGCTCCGCGCATGCCGCGGGCTGCATCACGATCATGATCCCGGATTTGCTCGCACCGAGTGACGAAATGCACGCGAAGGCGCGCGTTTTGAACTCTTTGCACGACGTCGCGGCCGTGCTCAGCTCCTGGCGGCAAGACGCCTAAACGTCGTCGCGCCGCCGCGATTGATTCGAATCACTACGGCGGTCTCGCCTATGGCGGCTTCCCCCGCTATGGCGCGCGCGGACGCGATGGTCTCTGTCGGCTGAAAAGCCATCTGCTCAATCACATCGCCCGCGCGCAGCGCGCCCTCATTGGCGCCGCCAATGTCGACGCCGAGTACAACGAGTCCGCGCACTTCGGGTTCTATTTGGAACTCTTCGCGCAGGCTCGCGTCGAGCTCTGACAACGCCACGCCGAAAATGCGCCCTCCGCGCGGCCCGCCGTCCTGGCGCGGTTGCGGCGGTTCGTCGCCGCGCGCGATCCGTGTCGCCCCGGCGCCCTCCTGCAAGCGCTCGATCGTCGCTGACAAGCTTACAATCTCGCCGCCTCGCACCACATCGATCGCTACCCGCGCGCCGACCTCGGCGTCGCCCACCATGCGGGTGAGCGCGCGGCTATCGGCGACGTCCCGGCCATTGAAGCGCACCACGATATCGCCTGAGCGCAAACCGGCAGCCGCCGCCGGACCGCCGGGCGTCACGCGCGTAATCACCGCCCCTGTCTGTCCCGGATAGCCAGCGCGCTCGGCGGCGGCGGATGAGAGGTTGGCGAGCCGCACGCCGAGCCAGCCCCGACGCGTCTCTCCGTACAGCAGGATCTGGTTCACAACCGGGCGCACGATCGAGGTGGGCGTGGCGAACCCAATGCCAACGGATGCGCCCGACGGCGAAAGGATCGCGGTGTTCACGCCTATGACCTCGCCGTCCGTGTTAAAGAGAGGGCCTCCCGAGTTGCCGCGATTGATCGCTGCGTCGGTTTGGATGAAATCATCATAGCGGCCCGCATCGATGTTGCGATTTCGGGCGCTCACAACCCCAACGCTCAACGAACCGCCAAGGCCGAACGGGTTGCCGATGGCCAGAACGATATCGCCGACGCGGGCGGTGTCGCTATCGCCCATGGCGACATAAGGCAACGGCGTCCGCGTCTGGACGCGCAGCACGGCGATATCAGTCGCGGGATCGCGCCCGACGACGACGGCGTCAAAGCGTTGGCCGTTCTGCAAGGCTACTTCTATCGCGTCAGCAGCCTCGATGACGTGATTGTTGGTGATCACAACACCATCGGGCGAAATGATGAAGCCTGAGCCCAACGACGTGATCTCGGGGCCGTTGTCGCCGCCATTCTGGCGTCCGAGCGGCGAGCCAGGCGGCAGCGCCAGCTCTTCGATCCCCTCCACCCGCTGACTGGTGAAGATATTCACAACCGCGGGCGAGAGCCGCTCGTTCAGATCGGCGAACCCCTGCACGGGCAAGCGTGACTGAGCGAGGGCTGGCGCGACGATCGCGGCGAGTGCAAGGGCGGCAAGGGCGGAGCGCATGGGAGTCGCGCGCATCCTAGCGCGCGCGTACATCTCCGCAATCGCGCTCCCCAGCCGTAACGCGCCTATTGTCCGCGCCGACGCTGCATGTAGCGGAAGAAATCACTATCCGGCGAAACCACGATCGGCGTGCCCTGCTCAAGCGCGGTGTCGTAGGCGCGCATTGATCGATAGAACGCGGCGAACTCCGGATCGCGGCCATAGGCCTGCGCGAAGATGCGCGCCCGTTCGCCTTCGCCTTCGCCGCGCAAGCGTTCGGATTCCTGCCGGGCCGTCGCCCGAATGATCGTGGCTTCCCGGTCGCCTTCCGCCCGGATGCGACCCGCCACTTGCTGCCGCTCGGAGCGCATGCGTTCGTACACCCGTTCGCGGGTTTCGTCAGGCAGATCCGCTTGGCGAATGCGCACATCGATAATGCGCACGCCAAGCTCCGCCGCCGAGCCCGCGTTCATATCCGCTTCAATAGCCTGCATAAGCGCCGCGCGCCGGCCTGAGATGATCTCGTCCGACCCCGCTGCGCCAAGCACCCGCCGCATCGCCGCCTCGGCGAACGTCGCGAGACGCGACGCGCCTCCCTCCTCGGTGAGCGCGCGCTGGTAGAATCGGCGCGGGTCGAGAATGCGCCACCGCACGACGGCGTCCACGATCAAGCGCTCTTGATCCGACGCGACGATCGGTTGACCCTCCAAGGTCAGGCCGATGTTGCGGCGGTCATAATAGATCACGTTCTCGACGAACGGCAGCTTGAAATAGAGCCCGGGCTCATCAGCGCCGGGTTCATTGATGGCGCTGGTGTACTCGCCAAAACGCAGAACGATGGCCTGGCGGTCCTGGCGCACAATGAAGATGGAGTTGAGTGCGATCACAACAATCGCGAACACCACGCCAGCCAGGAAGAGCGGAGAGCGAGACATCAGCGGTTCCCCTCCTGCTGTTGGCCTGTTGGCGCGTTGCGGCGGACCATGCTGTCGAGCGGCAAATAAGGCACCGCGCCCGCACGCTGGTCGAGGATCACGAGGTTGCCGCGTTGATAAACGCGCTCCATCGTTTCGATATACAGCCGGTCGCGCGTGACTTGCGGCGCCTGCCGGTATTGGTCGTACACGGCGGTGAAGCGCTGCGCCTCGCCGGTGGCTTCGCGTACAACTTGTTCGCGGTAGGCTTGCGCCTGATTGACGATTTGAGCCGTTTCTCGATTGGCGTTGTTGATCGCGGTTTCGGCGTCTTGACCAGCGTTGACCACATCGTTGAATGCTTCGATCACCGCCGACGGTGCCGCCGCGCGCAATAGCTCGACCTGCAACACCTGCACGCCGGATTCGTATTCATCCAGGGTCTGTTGCATCAATTGTTCGACTTCAAGCTCAACCGCCGCGCGATCCGTGGTGATGATCGGCTCAAGCTGCCGACGACCGATCACTTCCCGCATGGCGCTTTCCGCGACTTGACGCACGGCGCCGGGTTCGCCTTGCGCGGTCGTAACCGGATTGCGCACGTTGAATGCGAACGCGAACACGTCCTTGATATTGTAATAAATGCGGAAGTGTATCTCGACGATGTTGCGGTCGCCCGTAATCATCAAGCTTTCGTCGGGATTGTCCGTCACCGCATCGCCGCGGCTGACAAAACCGATCTCGTCGGTACGTTGTCCGGTGACGTTGATGACCTGGCGCGCTTCGAACGGCGCCGGCGCATGGATGTGAATGCCAGGCCCAGTCGAGCGGCTGTAGTTGCCAAGCGTCGTGATGACGGCCTGCTCGCCTTCGTCGACCGTATAGACGCCGGTCATCAGCCAACCGCCAACCAGCAGGACGGCGATCAGCGGCCATGAGATTCCGCTCTTGCCGCCGCCACCGCCATTGCGTCCGCCGCCGCCGAAAAACCTCTCGCGCAGATCGCGCAGCACATCATCGAGATCGGGTCCTTGCGGAGGCCGCTGCTGAGGACGCTGTTGTTGCTGACCCCACGGTCGTCGCGGGCCAGAACCCCAAGGTCCTTGACCGCCGCCTTGACCGCCGCCCGATTGATCGTTCCACGGCATCGGAAATTCTTCTCGCCCGTTAACTGAATAGCGCGCGTTCTTGGCGCACCGGATCAGAGCTTGTCGGCCCCGCTCGCGCGCCGATATGTGGGGTCACAGCTAAGGGATCAAGCATGAACAACCGGTTGGCGCTCCTGGAAAACCGCGTCAAAGCGCGCCTGGACGCCATCAAAGACCCCTTGAACGGCGCGGGATTACTGAGCGCAGGCCGCGTTTCCGGCCTGGCCGTGCGTGAGGACGGCAAGATTTCGTTCACTATCGAGGCGCCCGCGAACGCGAGCGAACGCTATGTCGGCGTACGGGCAGAAGCGGAAGCAGCGGTGCGCGCCCTGGATGGCGCGGCCAGCGTGCTCGTGGTTCTCACCTCTCACGACGCCCCGCCCGCGGCCGGCATTGGCCGGGTCAAGTCCGTAATCGCCGTCGCCAGCGCGAAAGGCGGCGTCGGAAAATCGACGGTGGCGGCCAATCTCGCTTGCGCATTCGCCGCGCTCGGAAACAAGACCGGCCTGCTCGACCTCGACGTCTACGGCCCCTCGGCGCCGACGCTTTTTGGACTTCAAGGCCGCAAACCGCTGCCCGGCCCCGAGAAGTCGCTATTGCCCATCGAAGCCTTCGGCCTGGAAACCATGTCGATCGGTTACCTCGTCGATCCGGCATCGCCGATGATCTGGCGCGGCGCCATGGCGACCAGCGCGGTGCGCCAGATGATTGATGATGTGATGTGGGGCGAACTCGACGTCCTTATTCTTGATATGCCACCCGGCACTGGCGACGTTCAGCTCACGCTTCTCCAGCGCGTGCCGCTAGCGGGCGCCATCATCGTGTCGACGCCGCAGGAAATGGCGCTGGCCGACGTGCGCCGAGGCATCGCGATGTTTGAGAAAACGCGCGCGCCGATCCTGGGCGTCATTGAGAACATGGCGTACTACGTCCTGCCCAACGGAGACCGCGCCTACATCTTCGGTCAGGGCGGCGCGCGGCGCACGGCCGAGCAAGCAGGTGTTCCGTTTCTTGGAGACATTCCGATTGATGTGGCGCTGCGTGCGAGTGCCGATGCTGGCAAACCGCTCGTTGCCACCGACGCCAGCCACTCGGTTTCAGCCCAGTTCCTAGACCTTGCCCGAGCCGCGCTCGCAAACGCCGCCCGTTTCGCCAAGCCGGCGCCGTCAATTACCGTTAACTAACCGATCCTAGGCGACCACACGCTTAGGTTACAGTTAAGAACCCCAAGGTACCTTTGGGCGCATGATCCCAGCGCCCACACCAGCCAACGAACTGCAAAGGCTCGCCGCATTGCTGCGGTTGAAGTTGCTCGATTCCACACCGGAAGCGAGCTTTGACGCACTCACCCGCTGCCTCGCGAGAGGTTTGTCGGCGCCGGTCGCGCTGATCTCTCTTGTCGATGAAAAGCGGCAATGGTTCATGTGCCGCGTCGGGCTGGAAGCACGCGAAACGCCACGAGACGTGTCGTTCTGCGGCCACGCTATCTGCGGTACTGAACCGCTGGTGGTTCCAGACGCACTCAGCGATCCGCGTTTCTTCGACAACCCGCTCGTGGTCGGCCCGTCCAACGTCCGCGCATATCTGGGGGCGCCGCTGATCACCCGGGAGGGCCTCGTCTTAGGAACCCTGTGCGCCATCGACACCAAGCCGCATGCTTGGACCCCGGAGGACATCGCGTTCGCGCGCGACCTAGCGATCGCCGCGGCGTGCCTCGTCGACGCCCGCGCCTTCAAATCCGAACTGGGCGAGTCATTCGAGGCAATGGCCTCGTTGTGCAGGCCGCGCGGCGTTTCGCTGGCCGCGTAAGCCCTCGACCCAATCCGCAAGCTATGCAATATCGCATCCCTAACACCGCCGAATTGGGCGGCTTGCAGGGGTCCCCATGGACTGGGACAAGCTCAAAACCTTCCATTTCGCGGCCGAGACCGGCAGCCTCACCGCCGCTGCCGAGCGCTTGGGCGTCTCGCAATCGTCGGTGAGCCGGCAGATCGCGGCGCTCGAGGGCGAGATGGGCGTGCCGCTTTTTCAGCGCCACGCGCGCGGCCTGCTGCTCACGGGGCCTGGCATGGCGCTGCGCGAGTTCACGCGCGAAATGGCGGGCGCCGCCGTGATCGCGGAATCAACGCTGAAAGATGCGCGCGAGAAGGTTATCGGCGACCTGAAAGTCACGGCGCCCGTGGCGTTCGGCTCCACGTGGTTGGCGCCGCGCCTTGGCGCCTTCGCCGACACTTACCCCGAAACCCGCCTTCAAATCCTGCTCGACGATCGCGAGTACGACCTGCTCAAACTCGAGGCCGAATGCGCCATCCGCTTGTGGGCCGCCACGCATGCCGACCTCATCCAACGCAAATTATTCGAGGTGCGCGTCAGCCTCTATGCGTCCGCCGCATACCTGAAGAAGCACGGCGTCCCCAAACAGGTCGAAGACCTCGATCATCACCGCATCATCGCCTATCAGGCGGGCGTTCCAACACCCATGCGAGAACTCGACTGGGCCCAGCGCGCCGGCCGCGAGGACAACAAGCCGCGCGCGCCGCTCCTCGAGATCAACAACGTCTACGGCATGTTGCGCGCGGTTGAGTCCGGATTCGGTATCGCCAGCGTGCCCGACTACATGGCGCGCGAGAGCGCCAACCTCGTGAAAATCTTGCCTGATCTGCCAGGACCGTCGTTCGAAGTGTATTTCATCTACCCGAGCGACCTCAAACGCTCGAAGCGCATCGCCGCGTTCCGTCAGTTCCTCATCGATCAGGCAAACGACTGGGAAGCCTGAATCTTACAGCTGGTTCCCCGGCACGTTGAAGGTGTCGCACTGGCGCGCATCGCCAGAATCGAATCCGCGGCGGAACCAACGCATCCGCTGCGCGGACGAGCCGTGCGTGAACTGGCTTTCGTCGGCGCGACCCTGCGTGAGCGTATCGTCGCCGATCTGGTGAGCCGCGTTCAGCGCTTCACGCAGATCCGCCTCGTCGATTTGCAGCGACGCTTGCGCGGTGTGACCCCAAACGCCCGCGAAGCAATCCGCTTGAAGCTCAACCCGCACTGACGTTTCGTTCGCGCTCTCGCCGCGCACCTGCATCTGCGTCGCACCGATCAAATTCTGCACGTGGTGTCCGACTTCGTGCGCCACGACATAGGCTTGCGCGAAATCGCCGGCCGCCTGCAGCCGCGTCTCCATCACTTGGTAGAAGGATGGATCGATATAGAGCTTGCGATCGCCAGGGCAGTAGAATGGGCCAACTTCAGAGGAAGCGCCGCCGCAGCCTTCAGTCTGAACGCCGCCAGCGTAAACAACCAGCGTCGGCGCCTGATAGTTTCCCGCCTGCGCGCCGTAATTCGGAAGCCGTCCCTGCTGGAATTGCGCGCCCCATACATCCTCTGTTGAGGCCAACACAACACGCGAGAAGTCACACGCCTGAGTCGCTCCCGGCGAGGAGTCGCACACCGTGCCGCCTTCGCCGGTGGACGTGGTTTGCGTCTGGCCGGGCACGCCGCCAAACAGCGCGCCGAACACCGCGTCGCGAATGCCGAAGGGATTGAAGAAATAGATGCCCGCGAGCGCCACGATCGCAATCAAGGTGCCGCGAATGCCGATCCGGCGAATGATCGCGAACAAAACGCCCGCGCCGAGCCCCGCGCCGACCGCCCCGCCCGCGCCGCTGCCGCGGTCTTCGAAGTTGTCAGACCGGCGATGTCCATCCGTGCGCATGCGTGCGTCCTCCTGCCCTCTTTCGGCTCTCCATAACCCGAGGCCGCGCCGCGCGCTACTGCGCCGTGGCCCTCGTATGCGCACCGCTTGCACGAAGCACCAGCGCGAGCGCGACCGCCGACAGCATGGAGGCAAGCAGGAACGCGGCCCCCGGAAAATACACAGGCGCCGACGCGCTTGAAAAGCGCCCCAGGGTTTGGGTGAGCAGGACCGGCCCCAGAATAGTGGTCAGGCTCATCATGCTGGACACCGCGCCCTGAAGTTCGCCCTGCTGGTCAGGCGGCATCTGCTTCGACATGATCGCATTCATCGACGGGTACGCCAGTCCCTGCACCGCGCCAACGAGCAAGGCGGCGTACGCCGCCCAGGTTTGGCTCGCGAACGCCAAACAAATCATGCTGGCGATGCCCGAGGCCATGCCCACCAGCGCGGCGCGGTGCTCGCCGATCCAAGGCACGACCCTGCCGGTCACAAAGCCTTGCGTGAACGCCATCAGTACGCCGACGAACGCGAGCGAAAGCCCGATCTCCGCTTCCGACCAGCTAAAGCGCAGCTTCGCGAAGAACGACCACGTTGCTGGATAAACTTGGTGACCAAGCTGCCATAGCAGCACCGCCCCCGCCATTCCAAGCACCGCCGGATAACGCATCAGCGTCGAGAAAGCGCCCACAGGATTAGCGCGCGTCCACTCGAACGCCCGCCTGCGCTCGGTCGGCAAGCTCTCGGGCAAAGCGATCAAGCCGTAGACAAAGTTGAGCGCCGCGAGTGCGGCTGCTGCGAAGAATGGCGCGCGCGGCCCGAAGGTTCCGAGCAATCCGCCCAGCGCCGGCCCTAGAATAAATCCCAAGCCAAACGCAGCGCCCATCAGGCCGAAGCTCTGCGCGCGTTTCTCGGGCGCGGACACGTCGGCGATGTAGGCCATTGCGGGCGAGTAGACCGCGCCTGCAACGCCCGCGATGGCGCGACCCAAGAACAACCAACCGACTGTTGGCGCGAAGCCCATCACCATGTAGTCCAAGGCGAATGCGGCCAAAGAAAACAGCAGCACCGGCCGCCGGCCGAAGCGGTCGCTGAGATTGCCCAAAACCGGGCCGCATAAGAACTGCAACACCGCATACGTTGTGAGCAGCCAACCAGCGGTCAGCGTGACTCGCGCCATCGGTTGCCCCGTCAACTCGACAAGCAGGCGCGGCATTACCGGCATGATGATGCCGAACCCGATTGTGTCGATCAGCACCGTCAGGAAGATGAAGGCGAGCGCGTGTTTGCCGGGGTTTCGCATGCGGGTCTTTCAGGGCCAGCGCGTTGGTTGAGCAGAACCCGACGGTGCGGTCAAACACCGTCGAAATCGTCGGCGCGCCGCTCCGCCACGCCGCGTAAACGCGGCGCCCCCTCCGCTTCCGCGAATAGGTCGTGCTGCACAACAGCCTCCAGCGGACGGGTGAACTGCGTCTGATCGAGCGGCAGCGTTGGTTTGTTTAGCGCCAACCGCCTGCATGCCGCGGCGAACCGATCCGCAATCAACCGCGCATACGGGCCGGTTCCCCGCTGGCGCTTCGTCCATTCCGGATCATAGTCACGTCCGCCGCGCATGCTCCGCACCAAACCCATGACGCGCCCAGCGCGGTCTGGAAAGTGCGTGGCAAGCCACTCCTGAAACAGATCTTTGATCTCGCGCGGCAGGCGCAAGATCACGTAGCCCGCCGAAACCGCTCCGGCGCGCGCGCATTCGGCCAGAATCGCCTCGATCTCGTTGTCGTTGATCGCGGGTACGATTGGCGCGACCATCACGGTCGTCGGCACGCCTGCGCTCGCCAAGACTCGGATTGCTTCGACGCGCCGATGCGGCGCGGCCGCGCGAGGCTCCATGACGCGCGCGATGCGACGGTCCAGCGTGGTCACCGACACCGCCGCCTTCGCAAGCCCGCGCTCGGCAAGGCGCGACAGCACATCGACGTCGCGGATCACGAGCTGCGATTTGGTGATCAGCGCGACTGGGTGACGCCACCGCTCCATCGTCTCAAGAATGGACCGCGTGATCCCGTAGCCCCGCTCGATCGGCTGATAAATGTCGGTGACGCCGCCCAGCATGATCGTGCCTGGACGATAGCCGGGTCGCGCGAAGGCGCGCTCAAGCAACTCCACCGCGCTCGCCTTGACGAACAGCTTCGTCTCGAAGTCGAGCCCTGGCGACAGCCCCACATAGGCGTGGTTGGGCCTTGCGTAGCAATAGATGCAGCCATGCTCGCAGCCGCGATACGGATTGATCGACTGCTCGAACGATATGTCCGGGCTCGCATTGGTCGAAATGATAGACTTCGCCAATTCCGGCGTGACGATCGTCTCAAGGGGCGTGACCTCGTCGGCGCCCCACCCGTCGTCATAAGCCTCTCGCGCGAACCGTTCGTAGCGGCCATCGGCGTTGGTGCGCGCCCCTCGCCCCCGCAATGGGTCCTTATTCATAGGGATAGGACTATGTTCTTATTTAGAACATTTCAAGAACATTTTGCCTGCGCGGTCTTCTTCGCGGCTACATGAACGCCATGTCGCGCTCGTGGGTTTCAAAGCGGCGTCCGCTATCGACATAGACCGTCTGCCCAGTGATCGCGTCATTTTCCAACAAGAAGCGCACGGCGTGCGCGACGTTCTCTGGCGTTGGGCCGCTCTTTAGCGGCGTGTCGTCATGTAGGCGCTGGAAATCCGACGCGGACTGCCCCGGGGCCGGCAGCACGTATCCAGGCGCCACTGCGTTCACCCGCACCCGCGGCGCCAAAGCGCGCGCGAGAAGCTCAGTGGCCCCCGCCAACGCGTATTTCGAGAGCGTATGGGAGAAGTGATCCGGATAGGGGCTCGCCAGCTTGAAATCGAGGAAATTCACGATCGCGCCACGTGCGCCTTCTGGCAACGCCTCCGCGAACTCACGCGACAGCACGGCGGGAGCGAATGTGTTCAGGGCGATGTGGCGCTGCAAGAGAGCTTCGGTGACGGTGTCAATCGTGTCGTGTTCGAACAACGCCGCGCAGTTGACGAGCGCCGTCGGCGCCGCACCCGCGGCTTCAACCGCGCGCTTTAAGAGCGCGTGGCGTTCGGCGGCCTTCTCCAGGTCGGCGCCAATCGCGACGGCCGCCGCGCCGAACCCGTGCGCGTCACGCACGACCGCCTCCGCCTCGTCTCGCGAATGCCGGTAATGAACCACGACGCTCCAGCCCGCGCGCGCGAGATCCAGCGCGACCGCGCGTCCGAGCCGCTGCCCTGCCCCGGTGACGAGAGCCCAACTCATGGCCGCTGCCTCCGGATCGTCACCGCCGCCAGTCCGTCGCCGGAAAGAACCGAAGGCTTCTTGACCGTAACCTCCACCCAGCGTGCGCGATCGGACAATGAGAGGCAATGTCCCGCCACCCGATCCGCCAAGGTTTCGATCAGATGCGCCGGCGCGCCAAGATCATCGCGGATGAAACGAATGATGCGATCGTAATCGATGGTCGCGCCAATGCGATCATTGGTCACGAAATCCGGAGGCTCGTCGAGCGCCAGCGCCACGCTGACTCGCACTTCCTGCGGCGCCGCGCGTTCAGGTTCCGGCACGCCCACGCGCGCAATCGCCTTGGCGTCCTCGATGCGGATAATCTGCACGTCGCTCATCAGCTGCAAACCTAGCTACGCGAAGGCGATGAGGCCAGCGCCGAACGTCGCGGGCGGCGGCATAGCGTGATTTTTGAACCGCCGCGCGCCCCTCGCCTAGCGAAAACGTTGCGGGGGCCCGCGCCGGCGGTCCATAAGAGCACATGAGCACACGCGAGTTCGACATCATCGTTTTCGGCGCGACCGGATTTACAGGTCGCCTGGTCGCTGAACACTTGATCAAGACGTATGGCGCCGGCGGCGCGGTGAAATGGGCCATGGCCGGACGCGATCCCGCAAAACTCGAAGCCGTTCGCGCCGAGATCGGCGCGCCTGCCAGCGTACCGCTGATCACAGCCAACGCCGCCGACGCCGCCGCGCTCGACGCGCTCGTGACGCGCGCCAGCGTGATTATCACCACGGTCGGCCCCTACCAACTGTACGGCGAGCCGCTGGTGGCGGCGTGCGCGCGCACGGGCACGGACTATGTCGACCTCTGCGGCGAGCCCGCGTGGATGGCGGCGATGATCGCCAAGTACGAAGCACAAGCCCAGCAGAGCAGCGCGCGCATCGTGTTCTCCTGCGGCTTCGACTCGATCCCGTTCGATGGCGGCGTCTGGTTCCTGCAGCGCGAGGCGATGCGCCGATTTGGCAAGCCAGCGCCTCGCGTACGCGGGCGGGTACGCAAAATGAAAGGGACGTTCTCCGGCGGCACCATGGCGTCGATGCTAGCGACGCTGGAAGCGGGCCGGCGCGATCCGTCCATCGTCCGCACGATGACCAACCCCTACGCGCTGGTGTCCGATCCTCCGCAAACACGCCAACCGCGCGGCGACAGCGTTGTGCATGATGAGGGCGTGGGCTGGTCCGCGCCGTTTGTGATGGCGGCGATTAACACCAAGAACGTACACCGCTCGAACGCCCTGCGCGGTTATTCCTATGGACGCGACTTCAGCTACGATGAGATGCAGCTGATGGGCGATGGGCCGGCTGGCGAGAAGCGCGCCAAGGCCGCGCTCGGCCAATCGCGCATGCAAATGGCGCTGCTCGCCTTCGCGCCAACGCGCGCGGTGCTCCGGCGCTTTGCGCTGCCAAAACCGGGGCAAGGCCCCAGCAAGCACGAGCGCGAAACGGGCTTCTACGACGTGCTGTTCGTCGGCGATGTCGATGGCCAGACGCTGCGTGTCGGCGTGAAGGGCGACAAGGACCCCGGCTATGGCTCCACTTCGAAGATGCTCTCCGAAGCCGCGCTCTGCCTGAAGGATACGCCGCGCGAACAAACCCCGGGCGGCATCTGGACCCCCGCCGCCGCGATGGGCGACGCGCTTATTGCACGGCTTCAGGAGAAGGCGGGGCTGAAATTTGAGGTGGAGGGGTGATTATGTACAGGCCCTTGCTTACCGTTGCCGTTGTCGGTGCCCTCTTGAGTTGTGGCGCGCCTGAGACGCCAACTTTCGTGGGCAGCTTGGCGGTCACGTCGTTTCCGCTCTCCCTTGATGCGCAATGCGGCGTCGGGCTGGCGAGGTTGTACGATGAGTGCGGGTCGCAGAGGGTCATATTGGAGCAAGCGCTAGCAGAAGCGCGCGCGACCAATCGTGTCGTGCTCGTTAACTACGGCGCTGGTGTATTTGGTGCCATGTATTCGATGCCCACGTGAGAGGTGGGACTAGCCGATTTCGCTATCCCGTCGAAGGCCAAGATGTCTCCTTAGTGGAGCGGTCCTCCGGGGATCCGCGCGCTGACGCTCGCAGGCTAAACGAGTTCGTCTCGCACAACATTGTGGTCGTGCATATCGAAGGCGACAATGCACCCGATGGTCGTGAGGTGCTCGATATCACAAACGCCTCGGAGCACTTCAGCGAATACTATCCCTTCGTCTTTACCTTAACGCCAGAAGGTCAATTCGCGGCATTGTTCGACCACCAAAGAGCGGAAGTGCGCCGCGACACGGCGGACTGGTATCGCGGGTATGATAGGCGAGCGCTTTTCGAAGAACTCTCACGCATGGTGAGCGAAGCACGCGCGGCGTCTTCCGATCTACAGACGCCTGATTAACTCAACCCCGCGCAAAACCGCTGGATCCGCGCGCAGGCGTCCTCCAATTCCGCGTTAGACGTCGCGTACGAGATGCGAAACGCCGGGCCCAAGCCAAACGCCGTACCATGCACGACGGCGACGCCCTCCGCCTCCAACAGCTCGAGCGCGAACGCTTCGTCGCTCTCGATGACCTTGCCCGAAGGCGCGCGCTTGCCGATCAGCGCCGCGCACGACGGGTAGACATAGAACGCGCCCTCCGGTGTCGGGCACTTCAAGCCATGCGCCTGGTTGAGCATCGACACGACAAGATCGCGCCGCTCCTGAAACAGCGTCTTGTTCCTCGGAATGAAATCCTGCGTCCCGTTCAACGCCTCGACGCTGGCCCATTGCGAAATCGAACTCGGGTTCGAGGTCGTCTGGCTCATCACCGAAGCCATCGCCTTGATCAGCCATTCGGGTCCGCCAGCATAGCCGATGCGCCATCCGGTCATCGAATAGGCTTTGGAGACGCCGTTCATCGTCAGCGTGCGCTCGTAGAGGCGCGGCTCGACCTGAGCGATCGTGTTGAACGCGAAGTCGCCGTAGGTCAGGTGCTCGTAGATGTCGTCGGTGATCACCAGCACATGCGGAAAGTCGAGCAACACCGCCGCCAGCGCGTTGAGCTCGTCGCGCGTGTACGCCGCGCCCGATGGATTGGACGGCGAGTTCAGCAGCACCCACTTTGTATGCGGCGTGATCGCCTTCGCGAGCACGTCCGGCTTAAGCTTGAATCCCTCCTCGAGCCGCGTTTCCGCGAAAACGGGTGTGCCCCCGCAGAGCAGCGCCATGTCGGGATAGCTCACCCAATAAGGCGTGGGGATCACCACTTCGTCGCCCGGATTGAGGGTCGCCATGAAGGCGTTGAAGATCACCGGCTTGCCGCCCGGCGACACATTGATTTGAGCGCGCGAATAAACCAGCCCATTCTCGCGCTTGAACTTGGCGACGATGGCGTCTTTCAGCTCCGGGATGCCGTCCACATCCGTGTACTTGGTCTTACCCTCGCGGATCGCGCGAATGGCGGCTTCCTTGATGTTGTCGGGCGTATCGAAATCCGGCTCGCCGGCGGAAAGCGCGATGCAGTCGCGCCCCGCCGCTTTTAGCGCGCGCGCCTTGGCGCTCATCGCAAGTGTGGCGGACGGCTTTACGCGCTTCAGGGCGCTGGAGACTTGGCTCATGTCGATTCCTCGCGGGACGCACCGTAATCGACTTGTCGCGCCCTTGCCCAGCGCCCAAACGCAAAGCGGCCCGGCGTTTCCGCCGGGCCGTGTCCTTTTGGACGTTTCCTACCCTTGCTTACTCAGCGGCGGCCGGATTACCCAAACGCGCGTCCTCGGCGCGCTCAATCGCCAACTGCGCATCGCGTTCGGCTGCGAGCTTCTGGTAGCGACGCAGCTGCCCGCCCGTACCCGCTGGGATGAGGCGGCCGACGATGACATTTTCCTTGAGGCCTTCGAGCGTGTCCGACTTGCCGTAAGACGCAGCTTCGGTGAGCACACGCGTCGTCTCCTGGAACGAGGCCGCGGAGATGAACGACCGCGTTTGCAGCGACGCCTTGGTGATGCCGAGCAGCATCGGCTGCGCCGTCGCGCCCTTAAGGCCAAGCTCTTTCACGCGCTTGTTTTCGTCCTCAAGATCGAGCGCTTCCACCGCTTCCCCTTTCAGGAATTCGGTGTCGCCCGCCTCCATGACCTCGACCTTCTGCAGCATCTGGCGAACGATCACCTCGATGTGCTTGTCGTTGATCGGCACGCCTTGCAGACGATAGACCTTTTGAATTTCCTCAACGAGGTAATTCGCCAGCGCTTCGACGCCCATGATCGAGAGGATGTCCTGCGGCGCCGGGTTGCCGTCGAGCAGGTAGTCGCCCTTCTTGATGAAGTCGCCTTCCTGCACCGGAATGTGCTTGCCCTTCGGGATCATGTACTCGGTCGGTTCGAGGCTTTCGTCTTCCGGCACCACGCGCAAGCGGCGCTTGTTCTTGTAGTCCTTGCCGAATTCCACGCGCCCGTCGCCTTCGGCGATGATGGCGTGATCCTTCGGCCGACGCGCTTCGAACAGTTCCGCCACGCGCGGCAAACCGCCCGTGATGTCGCGCGTCTTGGCGCCGCCCGTCGGCATACGCGCGAGGTCCTGGCCAGGCGTCACCTCATCGCCGTCAGCGATGGAGAGAATGGCGCCCACCGGCAATGTATAGCGCGCCTCGGAGCCGTTCGACAGCTTCGCTGGTTTGCCCTTGCCGTCGAGCACGACGATGCTCGGACGCAAATCAGAACCTTTCGTCGTCGCGCGCCAATCGATGATCACCTTGGACGAGATGCCCGTCGCTTCGTCGACCTCATCGCGCGAGGACACGCCTTCGACGACGTCCTCGAACTTGGCCTTGCCCGCCACTTCGGTGAGAATCGGCGTCGCATACGGATCCCACTCGGCAATGCGGTCGCCGCGCTTGATCTTCGACTTTTCATCGACCTTGAGGCGCGAGCCGAACGGCAGCTTGAACGATTGCCGTTCCTTGCCGTCCCCATCGACCACGATGATCTGCATGTTGCGGCTCATCACGATCAGGTCGCCGTAGGCGTTCTTCACCGTGTTGCGGTTGACCATGCGGATGGCGCCGTCGTGCGCCGATTCCATCACCGACTGTTCCGCGACCTGCGCCGCGCCGCCGATGTGGAACGTACGCATGGTGAGCTGCGTGCCCGGTTCGCCGATCGACTGCGCGGCGATGACGCCCACGGCTTCGCCGATATTGACCGGCGTGCCGCGCGCGAGGTCGCGCCCGTAGCAAGCGCCGCAAACACCCGTGCGGGTTTCGCAGGTCAACACCGAACGCACCTTCACCGCTTGCACGCCGGCTTTTTCGATCACCGCGACCAGATCTTCATCCAGGAACGAGCCCGCTGGCGCGATCACCTTGCCATTGCCGGGATCGACAACGTCGACCGCCGCCGTACGGCCCAGGATGCGGGTCCCCAACGAGACCACAATGTCAGCGCCGTCGATAACGGCGACCATCTGGATGCCGTCGCGGGTGCCGCAATCCTCTTCGGTGATGATGCAGTCTTGCGCCACGTCAACAAGACGACGCGTCAGATACCCTGAGTTCGCCGTCTTCAGCGCCGTGTCGGCGAGACCCTTGCGGGCGCCGTGGGTGGAGTTGAAGTATTCGAGAACCGACAGCCCTTCCTTGAAGTTCGAGATGATCGGAGTCTCGATGATCTCGCCCGACGGCTTGGCCATTAGGCCGCGCATGCCCGCGAGCTGCTTCATCTGGTTCTTCGAACCCCGCGCGCCCGAGTGCGCCATCATGAAGACGGAGTTGAGATCGCCCGTGCGGCCATCCTTGAACTTGGCCGGCTTGGACGCCTCCTCCATCATCGCGTCGGCGACCTTGTCGGTGCACTTCGACCAAGCATCGACCACCTTGTTGTACTTCTCGCCCTTTGTGATGAGGCCGTCGGCGTACTGCTTTTCGTACTCGTTCACCTGCTTGCGCGTGGTCTCGACCAGATTTTCCTTGGCCTTCGGAACGACCATGTCGGCCATGCCGAACGAGATCCCCGCCTTGGCCGCCTCCTTGAAGCCAAGCTGCATGATGCGGTCGGCGAAAATCACCGTCGCCTTCTGGCCGCAGTGACGATAGACGGCGTCGATCAGATTGCCGATTTCCTTCTTGGTCAACGTCGTATCGAGCAACGTGTGGCTGACCTTCGGATGACGCGGCAACAGCTCGGCGAGCTTCATGCGGCCTGGCGTCGTATCGATCGTCAAGCGCACGGGCTTATTGTTGGCGTCCACCGTTTCGTAGCGCGCCTTGATCTTCGAGTGCAGCGTCACCACGCCCGCCTCGAGCGCGGCCTCGATTTCACCGATGCTGGCGAACAACTTGCCCTCGCCCGGCTCGCCATCCTTCATCACCGAGAGATAATAAAGCCCGAGCACGATGTCTTGGCTGGGCACGATGATCGCCTTGCCGTTAGCCGGGCTGAGGATGTTGTTGGTCGACATCATCAACACGCGCGCTTCTAGCTGCGCTTCGAGCGACAACGGCACGTGGACCGCCATCTGGTCGCCGTCGAAGTCCGCGTTGAACGCTGCGCAGACAAGCGGGTGCAGCTGGATCGCCTTCCCCTCGATGAGTTTTGGCTCGAACGCCTGGATGCCCAGTCGGTGCAAAGTCGGCGCGCGGTTCAGAAGAACCGGGTGCTCGCGGATGACTTCTTCCAGCACGTCCCAAACCTCGGGGCGTTCTTTTTCAACCATGCGCCGCGACTGCTTCACGGTGCCGGAAAGCCCCTTTACGTCCAAGCGCGCGTAAATGAACGGCTTGAACAGTTCGAGCGCCATCTTCTTCGGCAAGCCGCACTGGTGCAGCTTGAGGTCGGGACCGACCACGATGACCGAACGGCCGGAATAGTCGACACGCTTGCCGAGCAGGTTTTGACGGAAGCGGCCTTGCTTGCCCTTCAGCATGTCCGCCAGCGACTTCAGCGGCCGCTTGTTGGCGCCCGTGATCACGCGCCCACGGCGTCCGTTGTCGAACAAGGCGTCGACAGCCTCCTGCAGCATCCGCTTTTCGTTGCGGATGATGATATCCGGCGCGCGCAATTCCATCAGCCGCTTCAGCCGGTTGTTGCGGTTGATGACGCGGCGATAGAGATCGTTCAGGTCCGAGGTGGCGAAGCGGCCGCCGTCCAGCGGCACCAGCGGACGCAGCTCCGGCGGGATCACCGGCACCACCGTGAGGATCATCCATTCGGGCTTGTTGCCCGAGCGAATGAACGCCTCGACGAGCTTCAGGCGCTTCGCGAGCTTCTTCGGCTTCAGCTCCGAGGTCGACTCCGCGATCTCCTTGCGCAGCTGCTCGGCCTCTTTCTCGAGATTGAGCGCCATCAGCAATTCACGGATCGCCTCGGCGCCGATCATCGCGGTGAAGCTATCCTCGCCATGTTCGTCCTGAGCGCGGATGTAGTCTTCCTCGGTGAGCAATTGCTTCGCTTCGAGCGAGGTAAGGCCCGGCTCGATGACGATGTATTGCTCGAAGTAAAGAACCTTCTCGATGTCCTTCAACGCCATGTCGAGCATCAGCGCGATACGGCTCGGCAGCGACTTCAAGAACCAGATG
>ERZ761602.2130-NODE-2130-length-32405-cov-257.334312_pt1 | contig 32405 bp, 35 predicted proteins | sample MGYA00512165_ERZ761602 | MGnify/ENA primary metagenome ERZ761602 (study PRJEB28899, sample SAMN02445085) | bioreactor sludge metagenome | biome: EBPR sludge; isolation source: Thorneside wastewater treatment plant | place: Australia: Brisbane, Thorneside...
CTGACCCTGCTCGACCGCTGCGACGTCTATCTCGACTGCCCGGCCTTCTCCGGCTACACGACGGCCTGGATGGCGCTGCACCGTGGCCTGCCGATCGTCACGCTCGAGGGCCCCGCGCTGCGCCAGCGACTCGCTGCCGGACTGCTGCGCCGGGCAGGACTGCCGGCGGGCATCGCCTCGTCGGCTGACGAGTACGTGGCCATCGCCGCCGGGCTCGCCGCGGGCTGTTGCGACGAGCTTCACCGTCGCGAGCTGCGCGCAGCGATCCGCGCTGCCGCACCGGCGGTCGACGACGACCTGCGCGTCGTCCGCTCCTTCGAGGAGTGCCTGCTGCGCGCGCTGGCGGCACGCGGCGCCGGCGTGCCGCCAGCGCCGGGCGAGACATGAACGGCTGTCGGCGGCAGCGTCCGCCCGGGCAACGGCAGCAAGCCCACGCGCGCTGCCCCCCGGCGCTGTCGCTTGCCGCCGTGCTGGCGCTGGCGGCGAGCATCCTCGCTGGCTGCGGCACCGCGCCGACCGGACCCGCCGCGGGTGTCGTGTCGGTACCGTCGCCGAACCACAACGCCCGTCGACCAAATTTCGTCATCATCCACGACACGACGAACAGCAGCGTCGAGCCAGCGCTGAAGACGCTCACCGATCCGGCGCGCGGCGTCAGTGCGCATTACCTGGTCGGCCGTGATGGCACCCTCTACCAGCTGGTCGACGAGGACCGGCGCGCCTGGCACGCGGGCGCTTCCTACTGGGGCGGAACGACCGACATCAACTCGGCGTCGATCGGCATCGAACTCGACAACAGCGGCGCCGAGCCCTACCCCGAAGACCAGATCGCCCGCCTCCTGCAACTGCTGCACGAGCTGCGCCAAAGTCACCGGATCCCGGCAGGCAACGTCCTCGGTCACGGCGACATTGCCCCGGGCCGCAAGGTCGACCCGGGCCGCCGGTTCCCCTGGCAGCGTCTGGCGGCCGAGGGCTTCGGTCTCTGGTGCCGCGAGCTGCCGGCAGAGCAGGACGTCGTGGCGCTCGATCCGCTGCTCGCGTTGCAGGCGATCGGTTACGACGTCGCCGACCCGGCGGCGGCGCTGGCTGCCTTCCGCCGCCATTTCCTCGGCGTCGATGCGACCGGCGAAGTGGACGCTGCCGAACGCCAGCTGCTGCTCTGCCTGCTGCTCGAGAAGCGTCGCAAGGCGGGTCGCTGAGCGGTCGCGGACGGGCTCCCCGGCGACCGGCAGAGCTGCACGAGGCACGCCCGCCGCAGCGCTTCAGGCCTTCAGGCTGAAGGGCGTGAAGTTGGTCTGCAGGTCATAATAGTCCTCGTTCTCCGCCCGCTTCAGCGCCCGCACGATGCGGTAGGTCAGCGGCGTGAACAGCACCTCGACCATCACCTTGACGACGAACTGCGAGAGCATCACCTGCCACAGGATCGCGTTCGGAATCAGCCCGGAACCGTAGAAGGCCAGCGGGTAGAACAGCGCCGAGTCGACGCCCTCGCCGACGATCGTCGAACCGATGGTCCGCGTCCACAGCCAGCGGCCACGGGTGAGGATCTTCATCTTGGCGAGGACGAAGGAATTGACGAACTCGCCGCAGAAGAAGGCGACCAGCGAAGCCAGCACGATGCGCCAGGTCGAACCGAAAGCGATCTCGTAGGCGGCCTGGTTCTGCCACTCCGGCGCCGGCGGCAGCTGCACGACGATCCAGGCCATCGCCGAGGCGAAGGCCATCGCCGCGAAGCCGGCCCAGATCACCCGCCGCGCCCGCGCATAGCCGTAGACCTCGGTCAGGATGTCGCCAAAGATGTAGGAGATCGGGAAGAAGAGGACGCCGGCGCCAAAGGTCACCGGCCCGAGCAGCGGCAGCGTCAGTTGTGCCGCCTTCGCCGGTCCGATCAGGTTCGAGCAGAGGTAGACCGCGACGAAGGCCGCCATCACCAGATCGTAGTAGCGATAGGTGGCGGCCGGACGCGGTGTCGACGGATGGGCTGGATCGTGCATCGCCCGTCTTATACCACCGAACTCCGCCGACTGCAGCCTGCCGACGCCCGCCGCGGGGCGCATCGGCCAGCGCTGGCGCTGCGTGCGCCGGTGCGGCGCCGGACGAAGGCCCGCGATCCTGGCGCGAGGCACTATAATCTCGCCCTCAATCTCCGCGGACACGACCGTGCTTGAGCGTCTCGCCGTTCTTCCCCAGTACCTGCTGCCGAAACAGGCACTGACCATCCTCGCCGGCAAACTGGCTGCGAGCGAGTCGGGCAATCTGACGACGCAAGTCATCCGCTGGTTCGTCAGTCGCTACGGCGTCGACCTCGGCGAGGCGGCCGACGCCGACCCGGCCAGTTACCGCAGCTTCAACGAGTTCTTCACCCGGCCGCTGCGCCCCGGCGCCAGGCCACTCGCCGACGCCGACTTCATCTGCCCGGTCGACGGCGCGATCAGCCAGTTCGGCGCCATCGCGCGCGACCAGATCTTCCAGGCAAAGGGTCACCACTACACGACGACCGCGCTGCTCGGCGGCGACAGCGGACTCGCCGCCCGCTTCAACGATGGCGCCTTCGCCACGCTCTATCTCAGCCCGCGCGACTACCACCGCATCCATATGCCGGTTGCCGGCCGCCTGACGCGGATGATCCATGTCCCCGGTGCACTCTTCTCGGTCAACCCGACGACGGCACGCGGCGTGCCCGGCCTGTTTGCGCGCAACGAACGCGTCGTCTGCGTCTTCGACTGCGACTTCGGCAGTTTCGTCCTCGTTCTCGTTGGCGCCACGATCGTCGGCAGCATGGCGACGGTCTGGCACGGCACGGTCAACCCGCCACGCAGCGGGGTCCTGCGCGAGTGGTCCTACGACGCGCAGGCGCCCGACCTCGGCAAGGGCGACGAGATGGGACGTTTCCTGCTCGGCTCGACGGTGGTGCTGCTCTTTCCGGCCGACGTCCTGCGCTTCAATCCCGCCTGGTCGCCGGCGCGTCCGGTGCGCATGGGTGAGGCGATGGGCGAGCGCAGCGGGCGTCGTCCATGAGGGCCGCCGGCAGGCGCGCGAGCAGCCGGCGCGACCCCTGGCAAGGGACTGCCCGTAGCCAATTCCGGCGTTGCCACCCTGGCCATGGCGATCATCCGCTGCACTAAGTGCGCTCATCTGGCGGAGCGGGCCGATGCTGAGATTGGTCTGCTGCTCGCCTGTCCACGCTGCGGCAATCCGACACAGGTCTATCCGACGCTTTTCTTCGTCAGCCGGCTGCTCGAGAAGTATTTCGCCGCGCAGCACGAAGTGACTCGCCTGACCGCGACAGGTGGCAGCGGCACGGCAACGGCGGCACCGCCTGCCGACGCCACCGCCCTGCCGGTGGCGGTCGATCGCACGGCGGGCAGCGAGCAGAATCCGCCGATTGCCGAGTGGTTCGGGCACAGGCAGGTCTCGGTCCAGATTGCCGACCACACGGTCGACACGAGCGGCTTCTTCGATGAAGTCGCGCTCCTCATCGGTCGCAATCTGCCGCTGGTGAAGGTGGTTCTCGACCGCATTCGCTGGGCCCAGAAGAAGGGCCACGCCAGCACGGTGATCCCTCTGCACGGCAAGTCACCCGCCGACGCGCAGCGGCTGGGCAACTTCTGCCAACAGCTCTACGACTACTCGTTCGTCACCCGGGCGATCGCCAACAGACAGAAGAACAACGTGCTGCTGGCGATACAGACGGCTCCCACCATTCGCCATTTCTTCAACGGCGAGTGGCTGGAATGGTTTGCCCTGATGAGCTGCCTGCAGCGTGCCACCGAGCGTGGCAAACGGTTCTCGTGCGCGCGCAACGTCCGGCTGACGCTCGCCGATGGCGAGCAGCTGGAGATCGACGTCTTCGTGCTGATCGATGGCCAGCTGCCGATCGTCATCGAGTGCAGGAGCGGCGAGTATCGCCAGGACATCGACAGCCACGTCGCTCTGCGCACTCGCCTGGGGCTGAGCGGCAACAACCTGATCTTCTGCGTCGCCGGTCTCGAAGACGAGATGGCCAGGGGCCTGAGCGCCATGTACGACCTGAGCTTCGTCAGCGAACGCGGGTTGTCGCAGCACCTCGCTCGCCTGCTTTGACCGCCACCTGGCGGCCGCATTGACTGCCGCCGCGCACGGGCCGCGCCAAACGGCGGTTCCGGCGCACTGATGGTTTCGCCGCTGCCGTCGCGTCGTTTCGCGCAACTCAGGCGCCCGGCAAGCGGTAGTCCCTGAACTGCTCGCGCAGACGCAGCTTGTGCAGCTTGCCGGTGGCGGTGTGCGGCAGTTCGTCGACGAAGACGACATCGTCCGGCAGCCACCAGGTGGCGACCCGGTCGCGCAGGAAATCGAGCATCTCGTCGCGGCCGAGTTCATGGCCCGCCTTGCGGACGATGATCAGCAGCGGCCGCTCCTGCCACTTGTCGTGCGCGGCGCCGATCACCGCCGCCTCGGCGACCGCCGGATGGGCGATCGCGGCGTTCTCGAGAGCGATCGACGAGATCCACTCGCCACCCGACTTGATCACGTCCTTGGCGCGGTCGGTGATCTGCATGTAGCCGTCGGCGTCGATCGTCGCCACGTCGCCGGTGTCGAAGAAGCCGTCGCCGTCGACATTGCCGGCGCCCTCGTCGCGGTAGTAGCCGCGGGTGATCCACGGCCCGCGAACCAGCAGATGGCCGGCGGCCTGCCCATCGTGCGGCAGTTCGACGCCGTCGTCGTCGACGATCTTCATCTCGACGCCATAGACCGCCCTGCCCTGCTTCTCCTGCAAGGCCAGGCGCTGCTCGGGCGAGAGGCCGGCGTGCCGCGGCAGGAGGTTGCAGACGCTGCCCAGCGGCGACATCTCGGTCATTCCCCAGGCATGCACGACGAAGGCGCCGAAGTCGTTGGCGAAGCGCTCGCTCATCGCCCGCGGCGCCGCCGAGCCGCCAATCACGACGCGTCGCAGGCAGAGTTCCTCGGCCGGGCGCAGGCCGGCCGACTCGACGTACTGCTGCAGCATCAGCCAGACGGTCGGCACACCAAGCGCCAGGGTGACGCGCTCGTCGCGCAGCAGTTCGTAGACGCTGCGCCCGTCGAGCGCCGGTCCGGGCATCACCAGCCGCGCGCCGCTCATCGCGCCCGCGTAAGGCATTCCCCACGCGTTCACGTGGAACATCGGCACCACCAGCAGCACAGTCTCCTGCGCACTGACCGCCAGCCCGTCCACCGCGCAGGCAGCCCACGAATGCAGGACCGACGAGCGGTGCGAGTAGAGCACGCCCTTCGGGTTGCCGGTCGTCCCCGAGGTGTAGCACAGCGACGAGGCGCTGTTCTCGTCGAACTGCGGCCACGCGAAGTCTGCCGACTGCGCGGCGAGCAGTTCTTCGTAGCACAGCAGACCGGGCAGGCTGCTCGCCGGCATGTGGGCGCGATCTGTGAGGACGACATGGCGGCTGATCCCGGGCGCGCGCGCCGCCAGCTTCTCGACCAGCGGCAGGAAGCCGGGATCGAAGAACAGCAGACGATCCTCGGCATGGTTGACGATGTACTCGATCTGCTCGGGAAAGAGGCGCGGATTGATCGTGTGCAGGACCGCCCCCGTTCCGGAAACGCCGTAGTACAGCTCCATGTGCCGGTAGCCGTTCCACGCCAGCGTCGCGACCCGCTCGCCGGCGCCGACGCCGAGCGCCGTCAGCGCATTCGCCAGCTGGCGGGCGCGGCGGCGGACGTCGGCATAGGTACAGCGATGGATCGGTCCTTCGCTGGTGCGCGAGACGATCTCGCCCTGCGGGTGCAGGCGGGCGGCATGCTCGATCAGCGACGAGATCAACAGCGGTTGCTCCTGCATCAGTCCATTGAGCATCACTCATCCTCCTCTGACGGTCTTGCTGGCAGTGCCTGCAGTGCTCGCATGAGTTCGCTGCCATAGGCCGGGAATTCGTGCACGTCGGCATGCGCGGCGTCCGCCAGGCGCAACAGCCGGGCGTGTGGCGCCACTGCCGCCAGTTGCTCGCTGTGCGCGATGGGGATCAGGCTGTCGCGCTCGCCATGCACCAGCAGCAGCGGGCCGTCGATGCCGGCAGCGTCGGCGCAGGTGGCCAGTGGATAGCGCAACAGCGCGGGTGGCAACAGCGGGTGATGCTGCCGCATCAACTGCCGCATGCTGCAGTAGGGCGAAACGAGGATCGTCAGGTCCGGCTGCACCTCGGCGGCAAGTCCCGCCGCCAGTGCGGTGCCGAGCGAGCGGCCGTAGATCACCAGCCGCCGGCCGGCGTAGGCGGGCGCGACCGCCTGCCAGGCGGCGCGCACGTCGGCACGCAGTTGCTCCTCGCTCTCGATGCGCCCACCGCTCTTGCCATAGCCGCGGTAGTCGAGCAGCAGCAGATCGTAGTTCGCGGCGCGATAGAAATCGGTGCTGCGCAGCCAGTCGGCGGCGTTGCCGCTGTTGCCGTGCAGGAAGAAGATCAGGCCGCGCGGATTCGGCAACCGCAGGTGCAGCGCCGACAGCGTCGCGCCGGCGACCGGTATGGCGACCTCGTGGACATCCGCCAGGGCGAAGCGGTGCGTCGCCGGCAACGGCGCCGGCCGGAAGATCAGCCTTTCCTGGTGGTGGTAGACCCAGGCCAGCAGCAGCAGATAGGCGAAGCCGGCGAGAACGGCCAGCGAGCCAGCGGCCCGCAGCCAGCCGAGCGCGTCGTGCGCTGGCGTCGCCCCTTCGCCCGCCGACGGCGCCAGGAGGCCGGCAGGCACCGCAAAGGGTCGTTCGCCGATCATCGCGGGCCTCAGACGAGCTGCCGAAAGCGGTGGATCAACGGCGGCTGCGCCAGCAGGACGCCCGCCTGCTCGATGGCGCGCGCGACATGCGCCGTCGCCAGGTGGCCATCGGCCGCAGCCTGATCGGACCAGCGCTCGACGGTGACGAACTCGCACGCCGCGTCCTGGTTGTGGAACAGCTCGTAGCCGAGACAGCCGGCCTCCGAGCGGCTGGCAAGCGCCAGCTCGACGAGCACCGCCTGCAGTTTCTCCTCACAGCCCGCGTGCGCGGCAAGCCGCGCCATGATCCTGATCATCTCTCTCTCCTCGTCTCCGCATTCGAACTCGTTTGTGGCTGACCTCGATCAGCCCACCATCAACCATACGCTCCCGGCCCGCCGGTGGATGCAGGCCGGCTGCGCCCAGGCCTCGCCGCCCGGCGCCACGACCACGGCGCCAGCTGGCCCCAGGTCAGCCATCGAACCCCCGCCGGGCGACCGCCAGCTCGCTGTCAGCCACTGCCCGACCGGCGGCCGGTGCCGCCGGACAGGCCGCCCGCGGCGCTGCCGCCGGCCCCAGCGTGGCGATGTCGTAACCGCAGGGATAGGCGGTGCGGGCGACGCGGGTCCGCAGCTTCGGTTGCCGCCGCCGTGGCAGCCAGCGCAGCAGGCGCGCCCGGCCGCGCAGGGCCGCCTCGACGGTCCGCTGCAGCCACCGTGGCGCCGGCTGCAGATCGAGCGCAAGCAGCAGCGGCGGGTCGAGCAGCGCGTGGATGCTGCGGCGAACCAACGGCCGCAACGGCGCCGGGAACCATCCGGCGAACATCTCCCGCGTCGCCAGCGCGACCTGCCGACAGGCGGCCAGAGGGCGGAAGTTGCGCCCCTCGTACTCGCTGCTGAAGGCGGCGAAGTCGGCCAGGGTCGCGGGAATCCCGAGGATCTGCATGCGCTCGCCGACCTCGCGCCAGAAGCGGAACCACGCCAGGCGTTCTGCATCGCTCATCCGCCGCCAGCCGAAACGCTCGTTCCAACGCAACGGCTCGAAGATGAAGGTCGACAGGACATAGAGGAAATCCTCGTTGGCAATGCGAAAGCGCGCGTGCACCTCGTTCATGCGCTCGATCGCGCGCTGCCCGCGCCGGCTGTCGAAGCCGTTCTCGATGATCTCGCTGACGATCAGGTCGGTGTCGTCGTAGCGTTTCTGCGGTCGTTGCTCGAACTCGCCGGTGGCGTGCAGCAGGCCGCCGATGCGCGCCGACGCGAAGCTGCGGAACAGGGCCAGTTCGAGGGCACGCGTCGTATCCCAGGGAAAGACCACGGTCGCCAGGTGGCGAACCACCTGCTGGCAATCGCCGCCATCGTCGGCGTGTCGGTGTGTCGTCATCGCGCCCCTCCTCTTCTCTGCTTGATGCAGCAACATACGCGCTGGCGACGGCACTGGATGCAGCCGGCAAAGCCGAATCTGCCCGGCGATCCGCCCGGACCTGCAAGAAATCCCACGCCTGGATTACAATCTGCCGGCCAGGGACCGCCTCACCGACTGCCGCCAGCGGAGCCGCGCAGATGCCTGTCGGGACAGGCGCGGCAGGCGAAAGTTCTGCTCGCCGGGGAAAACGCCCACCACCGTGACCACCTGCAGGGACAACCGGACCTCGTGATGTATCGGAAGATTTCGCTCATCGTCCAGCCCGGCGACAGCTTCTTCCCGATCGTGCGCGCGATCGATCGTGCCGAGCGCTCGATCAACCTGACCGTCTTTCGCATGGATGATCCGATCATCCAGCGCGCGCTGATCGAAGCCCGCCAGCGCGGCGTCCACATCCGCGTGCTGATCTCGAGCAGCGCCCGCGGCTGGGAGGAGCGCAATCGCAGGCTGCTCAAGGATGCCACCGAAGCGGGCATCGACACCCGCGAGCCTGCCGGCGACAGCAGGCGCGCGCGCTACCACTACAAGGTGATGACCGTCGACGAGACCGAAGCCCTGGTCTTCACCTTCAACCCGACGCGCGACAACCTCCACTACGCGCGCGACTTCGGCGTCGAGGTCTACAGCCCGTCGATCGCTGCCGAGATCAACCGGCTGTTCGACGCCGACTGGGCCGATCAGCCCTTCACCCCAGACCAGGACTCGCCGCTCCTCATCAGCCCGTTCAACAGCCGGCGGAAGATGGAGACGCTGCTCGCCGGCGCGCGCAGCTCGATCGACATCGCCGATGCCAAGCTCGCCGACCCGGCGATGCTCCGCCTGTTGATGAAGAAGGCGCGCAGCGGCATCCAGGTGCGCGTCCTCGGCGACGAAAGCCAGTGTCACAGCTTGCCGCCCGGAGTCGAGTTCCAGGCGGTGCCGCGCTACCGGCTGCACGCCAAGTGCAGCATCATCGACGGCGCGACCGCCGTCATCGGCAGCATGAACCTGCGCACCGAGAGCCTCGACCGTCGCCGCGAGCTGTCGATCATGGTCGACGACGCCGAGCTGCTGCAGGGGCTGAACGCGGTCTTTGCCAGCGACTGGGAACACCGGGCGCCGCTGCCCGACAGCACGGCGACGCAGGTGCTGCGGCAGAGCCAGCTCGGCCCGGCCGGGCCGCTGCCGTCGGCGGCCGGTGGCTTCGTCCTCATCTCGCGCAGCAACCCGCAACTGCGCCATGTCCTGCGCGCCGGGATGAACACCATCGGACGTGCGCAGGACAACGACGTGGTCATCGGCAGCGCCCGCGTCAGCAGGTACCACGCCCGCATCAGCCTCGACGACGGCATCTGCACGCTCAGCGACCTCGCCAGCGGCAACGGCACCTTCCGCAACGGCGAGCGGGTCGACGGCAGCAGCGCACTGAACGCCGGCGATGTCGTGCGCATCGCCGACAGCGACGAGTTCCGCTTTCTCGAACTCTAGGCTTCCTCCACGACCGACCTCGCCCGCCGACGATGGCGATCGAGCGCTGCCGGTGGCGATCGCCGCCAGCGCTGAGAGCGTCCGCAGCGCGTGTCTTTCTCCGTGCGCTTACGCCGCGGCGCTGGCGAACGGGAGGAGTTTGCCGGGGCGCCGTGAGCCGACTGGCGGATTGACACCCTTTGACGCGATCCCTACACTCGGTTCGCTGCGCCGGGATTGCTCATCCGTCGGCGCGAGCCGAGCGCAGACTGCTGCGGGGGGATGCCCGCATGGCTTGCTCGAGCGAGCTGATGGACTTGGCGCGACGCCGCATCGACGTCGGCGAATGTCACCGCGTGGCCGACGCCGATGGGTTCGCGCACCATGCATGACCGAAGTGTGGCTGCCTGAGCTGACAGGCGATGAATTGCCAGTACTTCGCAACGCGGAAGGGAAGACGCGAGCCGTGCCCTTGTGAACCCTCAGCGCATCGCGACACGAATGAACGCCAAGCAAAGGAGCCGTACATGCAAGCGCAACCGCAACGCCCGACCGGAGCCTTCATCGGCGCATCGTGGGCAGCCCTCCTGGTGGGTGCCATCGCCTACCTGACGGGCCTCTGGAACGCCGACATGGCGCTCAACGAGAAGGGCTACTATTTCACGGTCCTCATGTACGGCCTGTTCTCGGCCGTTTCGCTGCAGAAGTCGGTGCGCGACCGGCTCGAAAGCATCCCCGTGACGGCCATCTACTACGGCCTGTGCTGGGTCTCCCTGCTCCTGGCGGTGCTCCTGCTCACCATCGGGCTGTGGAATGCCACGATGCTGGCGTCCGAAAAGGGCTTCTACGCGATGTCCTTTCTCCTCAGCCTGTTTGGCGCCGTCGCCGTGCAGAAGAACATCCGCGACCTCGCCCACTTCAAGGACGAGCCGCCCCAGCAGAGCCCGGCGACGCTGCCTGACGAATGACGTCGCGCCGTACGAGGCCACTGCTCCGCATCCGGCGGATGTCACAGGCTGCACGGTCAGCCGCAACGGTGCCCGACCCAAGGTGGCCGACAAGGCCCCCGACAAGCTCAAGGACCGCGTGCGGGAACTGACCCGTCGGACAAGAGCCGCCACCTTCGCCGCCGTCGTCGCAGAGCTTCGAGAAGCCCCGCTTGGTTGGCAAGCGTACTTCGGAATCACCGAAGTGCCGAGCCCTCTGCGCGTTTTGCGGGTCATGCTTCAGGGCTGCGGTGCGCCTCAGCGGAGAGCTTGAGTTGCTCGCACACGGCATCGGGAATGTTCTTCAAGGTCAGGGTCGTGGGCGTTTCGGTCTCCAACCGCAATGGAACCACTATGGTTCCACCAAGCGGCCTGATCAAGCCGCCATGCGCCATGCGGGCTGTGCCCCTCCATCGAGCGGGCGGGGAATGGCGGCACGGACGCAGGAAAGCTATCTCGGCGCAGTGAGGGAACTGGCGATGTTCTACGTTGATCGGCCCATGAACCGCAAGTTCCTGAGCTTCACGGTCAGGCGCAACGGTGCCCGACTCAAGCTGGCCGGCACTCTCCACCGGCCCCCACGCCACCCGCCATGCGGGCCCGCAGTGGGCGGTTCAACGGGTTGGCACGCTCGACGAAGTGACTTGAGCCGTGGAGCCGTGGAGCCTTGGGCCTTGCACCCCAGGGCCTTGACGCTGGGGAGGCCTTGCGCCTCCAGCCAGCATTGGAAAGGGCCTGCCGTAGCGCCGGCTCTCGCGCCCTGTGCCACTAGTTCCGGCTGCTGTCGCCATGCTCGATCGCCGTCTTCAGGCGGACGCCCAAAGCCAGCAGGTGGCTGATCTTCGTCCGCGCCCGGGCGAATCCATCAGGCGGGCATGAACTTAGAAGAACTTCGTCTTTGCGTGGCAGACTGCAGCGGCTAAGCTTGGTGGCTGCGTGTTCAATGAGTCGTGGCAGGGCGGCCGATCCCGGCAACCTGCCATCCCCACACCCTTTTTCGCCCCAGGAGACCCGCATGTCCAGATGGTATGCAGACAATTCCCTGTCCATCGGCCGTACGCCGCTGGTCAAGCTCAATCGCATGGCCGACGGCGCACCGGCGAGCGTCTTCGCCAAGATCGAGGGCCGCAACCCTGCCTATTCGGTCAAGTGCCGGATTGGCGCGGCGATGATCTGGGATGCCGAGCAGCGCGGTCTGCTGGGCCCGGGCAAGGAACTGGTCGAACCGACCAGCGGCAATACCGGCATCGCCCTCGCCTTCGTCGCGGCGGCGCGCGGCATTCCGCTGACCCTGACGATGCCGGAAACGATGAGCATCGAGCGGCGCAAGTTGCTGGTGGCCTATGGCGCCAGGCTGATCCTGACCGAAGGCGCCAAGGGCATGAGTGGCGCCATTGCCAAGGCGGAGGAGCTCGTCGCTGCCGACCCGGACCGCCATGTGCTGCTGCAGCAGTTCAAGAACCCCGCCAACCCGGCGATTCACGAGAAGACCACCGGCCCGGAGATCTGGGACGATACCGACGGCGATATCGACATCTTCGTCTCCGGGGTCGGTACCGGCGGCACGATCACGGGCGTCTCGCGGTACATCAAGAACGTCCGTCGCAAGCCCATCCTGTCGGTGGCAGTCGAACCCTCCGCCAGCCCGGTGCTCACGCAGACGCTTGCGGGCGAAACGCCGAAGCCGGGGCCGCACAAGATCCAGGGGATCGGCGCCGGCTTCGTGCCGCAGGTGCTGGACCTCTCGCTGGTCGACGTCGTCGAGCAGGTGTCGAACGAGGAGGCAGTCGACCACGCGCGCCGCCTCGCGCGCGAAGAGGGCATCCTCGCCGGGATTTCGTGTGGTGCAGCGGTCGCCGCGGCGCTTCGCCACGCCAGGAAGGCCGAGAACTCCGGCAAGACCATTGTCGTCGTGCTGCCCGACTCGGGCGAGCGCTACCTGAGTTCGGTGCTGTTCGACGGCATGTTCGACGCGACCGGCCAGGCGCTGGCAGGCGGCTAGAAGGCGGCCGCAGCGGCCACCGGCTTTGCAGCCGATCGGTGCCTCGCCCGTTCGAGGCTGGCTGCAGCCTTTGCCCGACGGCAACGCCCGGGTCGCTGGTGATGACCGCGCAAGCGGTGCCGCTGTCGGTGAACACCTCGCGCATCCGCTCGTGCTGCCGCCACCGCTCGCCGGCGCCGGTGGCCTGCCGGCATGCCGCGCTTCGCGCCACCTGTTGACGAACCTGGCGATCGTTGGGAAATTGCTGCCGGCTGCGGCCCGCGTCGCTGAGGCCGGCGCGAATCGGCTGATCGAGGTCGAAGCGGCACAACGCTGAGCGGTCCTCGGCGCCAGAACCGCATGACGCGTCACGCCCTGCTTCCTGAGCTTCCGGCAGGCTGATCAGATGACGGCGACGGCGACGCGTCCGAGCAGCAGACCGGCGACGACCAGACAGAGAACGGCAAAGCCCTGCTGCAGGCGCTCGCCGGCGAGGCGCGCCGCGAGCATGCGGCCGAGCAGCAGGCCGGCGACGGCGCCGCCGGCAAAAGGCAGGGCGAGCGGCCAGACCATGCTGCCACCCAAGGCCGCGGCCGCAACCCCGCCGAACGCGACCAGCGTCATGACGCCGAGCGAGGTGGCGACGACGCTCGCCGGCGGCAAGTCCGAATGTCGACCAAGCGCGGGAATGATGACGAAGCCGCCGCCAACGCCGAGCAGACCGCTGAGCAGGCCGCTCAGGACGCCGGTTCCGGCGAGCACGCGGGCGCAACGGCGGTTCCAGTCGAAGCGCCCGCTCGCCGGGTCCAGCCGACACGGTCTGTCCACCGCCGCCGCTGCGGCACGCGGCGGCGAACGCCTGCGCCACAGTCGGCGCCCGCCCGTCCACGCGAGCAGCAGAGCGAAGGCCAGCGTCAGCGGCAGGTTCGGGATGCGTTGCGCCAGCCACACCCCGGCCGGCGCGGCCAGAATGCCGCACAGCCCGATCAGCCCGGCCGCGCGGTAGCGCAGGATGCCGCTGCGCAGTCCGAGCAAGGCGCCCAACCCGGCAGCGAGGCCGACCGCCAGCAGCCCGATCGGCCCCGCCTGCTGCATTGGCAAGGCAAGTCCGAAGACCAGCAGCGGCACGGCAAGAATGCCGCCGCCGGCACCGGTCAGGGCGAGCACCAAACCGACGACGGAGCCGAGCAGCGGGGCAAGAATGACGGGATCGATCGCCATGGCGGCTCAAAGAACGTTGAGCGGGATCTTCAGGTAGCGTATCCCGTTTGCTTCGGCCTCGGGCAGCGCGCCGCAGCGCATGTTCACCTGCACGGCGGGCAGCAGCAGCACCGGTGCCGCCAGCGTCGCATCGCGGCGGCGCCGCATGTCGACGAATTCCGCCTCGCCGACGCCGTCGTGCACATGAATGTTGCTGCGCCGCTGTTCGCCAACCGTGCTGAAGAAGGCGTTTGCCCGCTCCTGCGGCGGATAGTCGTGGCAAAGATAGAGCCGGGTCTGCGGCGGCAGGGCGAGCAACCGGCGCAGCGAACGGTAGAGCGCGTGCGCGTCCCCGCCGGGGAAATCGCAGCGCGCCGTACCGGTATCGGGCATGAACAGCGTGTCGCCGACGAACACCACCTGCTCATCCCCGTCGGCGAACAGGTAACTGACGCAGGCAGGGGTGTGGCCGGGGGTGTGCAGCACCGTGATGCGCAGGCTGCTGACGGTGATCGTCTCGCCGTCGGCAAGGAGGTGATCGAATTGGCTGCCATCGGTGGCGAAACCGGCGCCGGCATTGAACAGCTCGCTGAAGAAGCGTTGCACGACGGACACCCGTTCACCGATGCCGGTTCGGCCGCCGAGTCTCTCCTTGATGTAGGCAGCGGCAGAGAGGTGATCGGCATGGACGTGCGTCTCGAGGATCCACTCGACGCGGGCGCCGGTCGCGAGAACGCGCTCGATCAACCGATCGGCGTTGCCCGTACTGGTTCGTCCTGCCCGCGGATCATAATCGAGCACGCTGTCGACGACGACGACCCGCGTTCGCTCGGCATCGAAGACGAGGTAGCTGTTGCTGCCGGTCGAGGGATCGAAAAAGGCTTCAATGTGCATCCTGCTGCTCCCGGTTGGGTGCTGGCGATCGCCGATCGGCCCGCACGAAACAATCTATTGACACACATAATACTTCCGCACATAATATTGTCAAGTAGAACTTGTGACGGGGGCGAATCATGCACAGTAGCAGCCTGGACATCGAGTCGATGCGCGCGGCGGCCGGCGAGGCGACCGCGATCCTCGCCGTGCTGGCGAACATCAACCGCCTGCTGCTGATGTGCCAGCTCAGCCAGGGAGAAAAGTGTGTCGGCGAACTCGAGGAACTGCTCGACCTGCACCAGCCGACGCTGTCGCAGCAACTCGGCGTCCTGCGCGGCGCCGGGCTGGTGAACACGCGGCGTGACGGCAAGAAGATCCACTACTCGGTCGCCGACGCCCGCGTGCTGACGCTCCTCGGCACCCTCTATCAACTGTACTGCCCGCAAGCGCGGGACGAGATGCCATGATCACCATCGACTGGCTGCACTTCACCCCCGCCAGCGCCTTCGCCGGCGGTCTGCTGATCGGCCTCGCGGTCGCGTTGCTGATTCTTCTCGAAGGGCGGATCGCCGGCATCAGCGGCATCGTCGGCGGCCTGCTGCAACCGCTCCGTCAAGGCGACGTCGCCTGGCGGCTGGCCTTTGCACTCGGGCTCGTGGCGGCGCCCCTGCTCTACCGGTGGTTGCTGATACTGCCGCCGAGCCACATCGACGCCGGCTGGACCACTCTCGTCGTCGCCGGCCTGCTGGTCGGCTTCGGCAGCCGGCTCGGTTCAGGCTGCACCAGCGGGCACGGCGTCTGCGGGTTGTCGCGCCTGTCGCCGCGCTCGCTGGTCGCCACGATCGTCTTCATGGCGGCTGGTTTCGCGACCGTCTTCGCAGCCCGTCATCTCTTCGCCTAGGAGCCGCGCGTGAGCATCCTGATTCCACTGCTGATCGGTCTCGTCTTCGGCTGCGGCCTGATCGTCTCCGGCATGAGCGACCCGGCCAAGGTGCTCGCTTTTCTCGATCTCGCCGGCGACTGGGATCCCTCGCTGGCGCTGGTCATGGCCGGCGCGATCGCCGTCGGCCTCGTCGCCTTCCGCCTTGCCGGGAGGCGAGCGACCTCGCTGCGCGGCAAGCCGATACAGATGCCAACCGCGCGCCAGATCGACCGCCGGCTGCTCGCCGGCAGCACACTGTTCGGCGTCGGCTGGGGTCTGGCCGGGATCTGTCCCGGACCGGCGCTCGTCCTGCTCGGTACGGGTGCCGCCAAGGGCTTCGTCTTCGTCCTCGCCATGTTCGCCGGCATGGCCATCTTCACCGCCAGCGAGCGCCTGTCGCGCGCGCGTCAGGCAAAATCAGCCCCGGACCAGTGATCCGGGGTCCATCTTGCTCAGGAGAGTTGCATGTATTCAGTTGATGTCGATGATTCGAAAGTGATTACGGTAAGCGGCGGCAGGCATCGGGTGAGCTACGCCGTCGATGGCTCGCTGATGAATCCCCTGGAGGCCTTCTACGCCGTCCTGGCGAGCTGTGCGGCCGTCTATGCAAAGAAGGAGTGCAAGACGATGGGCATCCCTGCCGCCGGCATCAGGATCGGCTGCAAGCCCTTCGCCGGCCATGGCGGTCCGCTGACGCTGTCGCGCTTCCGCACCGAAGTCAGCTTTCCCGAGACTTTTTCCGCCGAACAGCGGCAACGCGTGCTGCAGGCGATCAGCGAGTGCGCCGTGAAGAAGATCGTCCAGGCGGGCGCCGAGATTGCCTTCTCGGTCAGCGAAACCGCAACCACCGCGGCAGCGGCCTGAGGATGCCGACCATGAGATCACCCCTTGCCATCGCCCTGCTCGTCTGCAGCCTGCCGGTCGGCGCCCAGGATCTGGCTACGCTGAGCAGCGAAACCAGGAGCACCGTCCTGCCGGTCATTCCGAAAGTCATCGCCACGATGCAGGAGGCGGTGAGCAACGAGGGCGTCGCCGGCGCAATTCCGGTCTGCAAGGATCTGGCACCGCAGTTGATCGCGAAGAAGCGCGCCGAAACCGGTTGGGACATCCGGCGCGTCAGCCTGAAGACGCGCAACGCCGAGCGCGGCACGCCGGATGCGTGGGAAGCCGCACGGCTTGCCGACTTCGACCGCCGCGCCGCCGCCGGCGAGAAGCCGGAGACGATCGAGGCCAGCGAGATCGTCTCGCTCAACGGTCGTCCGGTGCTGCGCTACATGAAGGCGCTGCCGGTCAGCGAGGTCTGCCTCGGCTGCCACGGTCCCGTCGACGGTCTCGATGCGGACCTGCGCCGGAAACTTTCCGAGCACTACCCCGATGACCGCGCAACCGGTTACGCCAAGGGGCAGATTCGTGGTGCGCTGACGGTCAAGCGTCCGTTGTAAACCACGACGCCGCTTCGCCTGGCGCAGCGAGACCGGCGCCGCCGGCCTCGCCTGCTGGCCTGGGTCAGTGACGCGCCGCGCGGCGGCGTTGCCCGGCCGCGGCAAGACCGAGCGCCGTCGCCAGCAGCGCCAGCGAACCCGGCTCTGGAACCGGTGCGGCTGGGTCACGGATCACGTCGAAGCTGATGTTGTCGATACCGATGTTCCAGTCGGTTCCCCACTCGATATAGGCCGTGCTCGCACCGGGAGTGCCGAGGCCGAAGCCCGAATGACGTGGCGGGGCGGTAATAAAGTCACCCTGCACGGTCGTTGGCGAGAAGGTTCCGGTCACGGGTCCAATTCCGGCGACGATCGTCTGCGCGGGCAAGTCCACGTTCGGCCAGCCGGCCAGCTCGAAAAACACCGAACTGATCAACCAGCCGGGATCGGCGGTGAAGCTGATCCGGGCGAGCGTGCCGTTGGTCGGTGTGAACGCGACCTTGCTCAGATCGCCGTAGTCGTTGTTCCAGAAAAGGAGGTGGTTGGTGACGCCGCTGCTGCCGCTGTAGCTCACACCGACGCGCGCGTCACCGGCGCCGCCGGCGCCATGGTCACCGTAGTTGCTTGGGATGACAGCCCAGTCGGCCAAACTGAGGTTGTCGAAATCGATCGTGCCCGCGTTCGCGAGCGAGCTGGCGCCTGCAAGCAGCAGGGAAGCGAGCAGGGAGGAAATGGTTTTCACTGTTGTTGGCTCCGGAAAAGGCTGGCGGGGGACGGCAAGCCCTGCACTGCCTCCTTGCAGCGGCAGGCTTGCCGCAGTTGGCGGACAGCAAGGCCGACCCAACTGAAGCAAATACTGTGCCTGCACGATGATTCCGGTCCAAGCATCTGCTTTAATGAGCTCCACCAACAGCCTCGGCACGAGTCTGGCGCTCCGCCTGTAAAATCGGCCGACATCGGGCTTTCTTTGGAGCTGGCCGGCACACCGCAGCGACGGCAACGAGGAAACGCATGCAGCGGCAGCCTGGGCCAGACACGGAAACCGGCCGTCGGCTGGCGCCGAGCAACCTTGGTCCAAATTGCCGCCCGGGAAGCCGCCTGGCGCTGCCGGTTCGCACCTCACCGCAGCAACGGCTTCGGCGCGACAGGCCGCCTTCTTCGCTCAGCGTCCCTTCTCCACCTCCGCCACGCCGGCTCGGGCAGCGGCCGCCATGCCTTCCGGCAGCGAGCGGATGTGCAGGTCGCGCTGCGGAAACGGGATCTCGATTCCCCGTTCCTCCAGTGCACGCGAGATTCCCTGGTTGATCTCGTGCTGCACGCGCATCCGCTTGTCGAGCGCGTCGACGAAGGCGCGGATCTCGAAGTCGAGGGAGCTGTCGCCGAAAGCCACCAGGAAAACCGACGGCGCCGGATCGGGCAACACGTCGGGGTTGCCGTGGACGACCTCGAGGATCACCCGCTGCACCAGCGCGATGTCGCTGCCGTAGCCAACACCGACCTTGATCAGCAGACGGATGATCTGGTTCGACAGCGTCCAGTTGACGACGTGGCCGGTGATGAACGACTTGTTCGGAATGATCACTTCCTTGTTGTCGAAATCGATCACCGCCGTCGCTCGCGCGCGGATGCGCGCCACCTTGCCGGACACCTCACCGACGGTCACCACGTCGCCGATGCGGATCGGCCGCTCGGCGAGGACGATCAGCCCGGAGACGAAGTTGGCGACGATCTCCTGCAGACCGAAACCGAGGCCGACGCCGAGCGCGGCGACCAGCCACTGCACGTCCTCCCAGCCGACGCCGAGCAGACGACTGGCAGCGACGATGCCGCCGCCGGCGATCGCGTAACGGGTCATCACGGTGATCGCATAGGTGGCGTCGGCCTGCATGTCGAAACGCCGCAGCAGCACGATGTCGAGCAGCGAGCCGATGCGGCGGACGACGACGGCGGTGATCACCAGGACGACGATCGCCAGCAGCAGGCTGCCAACCGTCAGCGCGTGCGTCACCGCCTTGCCGCCGACCGTTTCGGTATAGCTCCACAGTTTGTGGTCGGTGATCACGCCGAGCGTCGCCACGGCGTCGCGCCAAACCCACCACAGCCCGCCGAACAGCAACAGGGTGACGACGAAGTCGAGCAGCGAGCGCGTCTCCTCGCCCAGCGCAGCGAGATCGAGACGCAGCGCCTGCCGCCTGTCGGCGTGTGCTGCCAGCGCACTCGCTGATGTGGCCGCAGCCGGCGGCGCTTCCGCGCCACCCTCGGCGACCGCCTGCTCGCGCGCCAGTCGCTGCCGCTGCATCTGGACCCACAAAGCCATCAGGCCGTAGAGGACGATGGCGAGCAGGGCGAAGAAGAAGGAATTGACCAGCCGGCCGAAGACGTAGCCGGCGGCAACGATGTAGCCGGCGAGCGCCAGCGCCGCGACGGCGCCGGGCACGCCGACGAAGCCGAGCAGCCACACCGGGCGCAGGCGCACTGCCCAGCTGCGCGGCGCAATCTGCCGCCAGCGGCGCATCGGCACGCTGCCGGCACGGAGCATGTTAAGAAAGAACAGGGCCACCGAGACGGCTCCCAGAGCGAGGGCGACGCGGCCGAGACTCTCTTCGTTGGCAAAGGGTGCATGCGCCGTTCCGTTCATCGCGGCGACGAGCATCAGCGGCACGAAGACGAGGGTCAGTGCGCGCAAGTCGCGCCGCATCGCCACCAGCAGGGTTTCGTCCCAGCCGAAATGGCGGGCGGCAACCCCGCCCGGGTCGAGCAGCCAGGCCGTGATCAGCAGGGCCAGCAGGAGCCGGCCGACGACGAGCAGCGCGTGTCCGAGCGCGCTGGTGAACTCCTGACTCTCGACCGCGCTCGCCAGTGGGCCGGCCGCCGTCCACATCAGGAGCGGCAGCGGCAGCGCCAGCAGGCCGGTGACCGCCAGTGCGCCCAGGGCATGCCGCAAGCGGTAGCGATCGGCAGGCAATGCTGCCGGCGACAGCGCCAGCAGCAGGCGCCGCAGTCTGCCACGCAGGAGCAGCAGGAGGCCGACCATCGACAGCATCGCTGCCGACCACGACGGCATCTGCCCGAATTCGCTGCGCAGCGCGTCGCCTGCCTCGCGCCAGTGGGCGGGCGAGAAGGTCCAGCGCAGCGCGGGCGCGAGTTCGGCCAGCGTCCGTACACCCGGCGGGGCCGGCGTCCAGAAAAGCAGCTCGGTGAGTTTCACCCGCGCGGCGTCGGCGTCCTCCAGCAGCGCGCTCGCTGCCGCGCCTGCCTCGTCCAGAGTCTTGCGCATCCTGCTCTGCTCGGCCGACAGCCGATGCAGCAGGTCGCGCTGCTGGCGCAGCGCCGCTGTCAGCGTACGCAGCCGCTGCGGTCGTTCTTCATCGCTGACCGGCGGCTGCTCCTTCGCCAGCAACCCGGCGCTCGCCGCATCGAGATCGTCAAGCCGGTGCAGTGCGCGCTCGACGGCGAGTTCGGAGTCGCTGGCAGCAGCGAGAAGCTCCATGCGGCGCTCCTTGCCGGCGGCGGCCTGTTCGGCGGACGGCAGCCCGCGCAGATACTCCCGGAGCGTCTCTGCGAATTCCTGCCCAAGCGCCTGCACGCTGGCGCGGCGCTCGACCCAGCGCATTCGCTGTTCGAGCTCGGCCTGATCGCGTCGCAGGTCGGCGAGCGCCTTGGCCGGCTCCTCGATGGCCTGGACCGTTGCAGCGATGTTCGTCGAGATCTGGTCGTTGCGGTCGGCGACGACGCGCAGCGGATCGACCGGCTGCGCCAGCACGGCGCTCGACAGCAGCAGGCACAGCCAGACCAGCCAGCGACGCAGGTCGGCCGTCGGGCGGCTGATCCCTCGCGGCCGCCGCCTCACAGGCCGCCACCCCAGCGGTATTGCCAGGCAATGCCGATCAGGTCGTAGTCGTTGCCGGTACGCGACGCGACGCCCCTGCTGGCATAGATCTTGACGGAGTTGTGGAGATCGACGGGCAGTGCCAGCGTCGCGCCCAGCCGCCAGTTCCGCTGCAGGTCCGAAGCTTCGACCCCGTCGAGCGTCGTGCGACCGCCGGTGAAATAGGTGGCGTCCAGCGAAGCCCAGATGCCGGCAGGAAAGTTGTAGATCGCGTGCCCCTGCAACGAGTAGATCGGAGCCTGCTGTCGCCTGTTGCCGCCGTAGAAGTCGCGGTTGTCGGTGAACACGGTGACTGCCGCCTGTGACTCCAGCGTCCACCGGCCAAACACCTTGGAAACCCCCACTTCCGGCTTGAACGACCAGCGGTTGCTGCCGAGGTTGACCACCCGCGTCGGGTCGTACTGGCCAGCCGGCGCCGACACCTGCAGGCTGACGCCGACGATCAGGTCCTGCTGGTACTCCGAGAACTCGCGCAGCGACAGCGCCGGCGCACCATGGAGATTGACCGAAAGGCGAAAACGCGGGTCGGCCAGGCCGTCGACGATGCGCTCGATCGGCTGGCCGAGCAGCTCGGCGTGTCCCGAAAGCCAGCTGTAGGGGAGGATGGCGTCGAACTTGGCCGACATGCCGGCGAGATCGAGGACCCGCGCGTAGGCGAGAACGGCGTTCGAGGTCCGCATTGCGGCGTTGCGGATCGGCAGTGAAGAATCGAAAGGGACGGCGCCGACCGTGTAGGCATAACCGGCGATCAGGAAGTTGACGCCGACCGGCGCGTTCGAATAGGCGCGCGGCTCGATGTCCTGCGCGCAGGCCGGGCTGCCGGCGACGAATCCGGCCAGCAGGGCGAGAAGACGCAGCGTTGACGACCGCATTCGACAAGTGCCCCCGGCTTGTTCCGCGCGTCGGACGGCGTGCTAGTCCGCAGCCTTGTCGTCAACCGCCACGTCCCTGCCGGACAACAGGGACAGGGTGAGCACGCCGCCGAAAAGGATTCCGTACGTCTTCATCCAGCAACTCCTTTCGCAAGTGACCGCTCGGCCTGAAATCCGGGCATCCTATGCGCGCTGCCGGAGGTCGTCAATGAATACCTGCGGCCACGTCGCTGCGACGGCTGTCACGGCAGGAAGAAGCGTGTATATACTGTTTCCCGCTGTCGACCGGCATCGCCGCTGGCGGCCAGCGGGGATGCGCGGGACGCGGCCGTGCGCACGCTGCTGCGACGGACCACGGCCAGTGGCTTGCCAGAAGCTGGAGACAAAACGGACGTGAACGCGACGCTGACTGATGCCGAAGGTGCCAGTACCGCAGGTTCGGCAAGGGAACTGGCCGCGCAGCTGCCCGAGCGTGGCTTCTTCTGGCTCGACCTGGCGAACGCCAGCGAGGACGAGTACGCCGCGGTGGCCGCCGCGCTGCATCTCGACGACAGCCTGAGTTCCTGGCTGCCGCGCTTTGGTCGATCGGCGCACCTCGAGTCGAGCCCACGATACCTGCGCATCTCGGCCTGGGCCGACGCCGGCGCGCAGGGAATCGTCGAGGGGCACATCATCTACTCCCCAGCTTGGTTGATCACCGCCTTCGACGGCGACGCACTGTGCACGGAAGCGGCGCGCCAGCGCTTTCGTGAGCTGCGCGACAGGATCGCCGCGGATCCCGGTTACGCATTGCTCATCGTCCTCAATGAACTGCTGACGGGTTTCTACCCGCGCCTCGAGCGCGCCGACGAACTGCTCGACAGGCTCGAGGACCAGATCTTCCTCGATCCGGTCGCCGAGCAGTTGCTGAGCCTCGCCGACCTGCGCCGCGAACTGTCCTCACTCCACCGGCTGCTGGTGCCGCTGCGTGATCGGGTGAAGAACGTCGTCACTTCGCTCGGGAAGTTTCCCGGCATCAGTGAGGAAGTGTGGCCAGCATTCCAGACCTACAGCGAACGCCTCGCCGACCTGGTCGAACTGATCGACGATTACCGTCAGCGTACCGCCGACGCGATGGAGGCGCATGCGGCGAACCGGGCGAACCAGCAGTCCGAACAGATCAACCGGCTCACCGTGATCTCCTGGGTGTTTCTGCCGATCAGCTTCCTCACCGGCTACTTCGGGATGAACTTCGACTGGGCGGTCAACCAGCTTCTGTCGACCCGCGACGCCTTTCTCCTGCTCGGCGTCGGCCTGCCCCTGTTGTCCCTCGTCCTGACCCTGCTGCTGTTCAAGAGCCTCGGCTGGCTTGGCGCCTGGCGCCGAAAGAGCAAGCATGCGAAGCGCAACCGCCCGGACTGGGTCCGCCACGCACGGCACCACCGGAAGCACCGGGAGGGCGACACGACGGCAACTGGCCGGCCAGCCAACGGGCGGTGAGCGATCGCACGTCGAGCGCGATGGCGACCAGCGGCCGACCCGCTGCGGCGCCTGCCGGCAGCAGGCCAGCTGCCCGGGATCAGAGCTGCGGCGTGCCGCCTGCCGAGTTCGGCGACGATGCCTCGGCCGCATCCTGCATGTGCTCCCAGGCGTTCACGACGGCGCGCAGCGAACCGTAGAAAGCGTCGGCTCCGAAGACCGCTGTCAACCCATAGCGGTCGAACTGCTCGCGCACGGCTGGCGAGACATGCGCGAAGACCAGGCTGATCCCCTGCCCCTCGAGCAGCTTGCTGGTATCGCGCAACATCGCCGCGGCCGAGAAGTCCACGTCGCCGATCGCCGCGGCCTGTACGCACACGCAACGCAGCGGCACCTCGCCCCGCGCCTTCGCCAGTTGCAGGACCTCCTCGGCGAACTGGCCGGCGCTGGCGTAGTAGAGGCTGTTGGTGAACCAGTAGGCGAGCAACCCGGGCGCGATCTGACGCGCTTCGCCGAGCGGCACCGTCAGCCAGCCCTTGTGTTTCTTGTCCGCCGCGATGACCGAGTTGTTGCCGCGATAGCCGCGCCGCACGTGGTCGAGCAGCGACAGCACCATCGCCAGCAGGATACCCTGCTCGACGCCGACGACGACGACCGTCGCCGCCGTCAGCAGGGCCACCCAGAATTCGGCACGTGCCTGGACGTAGATCCGGCGCATGCCCTGGATGTCGATCATCTTCACCGCCACCAGGAAGACGATCGAGGAGAGCACCGCCGTCGGCAGGTGCGCCAGCGGCCCGGTGAGAAAGAGCAGCACCAGCAGGACGAGAACACAGGTGGTGAGCTGCGCGACCTGGCTGCGGCCACCGCCGCCATCGACCATGGCGGTGTGACAGAAGAGGGGTCTAGCCTGACTTGGCTGTCAGGTACCAGGTGCCGAAGACCCTAGTGATAGAATAAGCAGGAGCATGCCGAGTAATTGAGTTCACTGACGGTGAATATTTGTTGACTCCGATGGCAGCGTGTGCTCTAATCTCGGCAGGCTAGGCGAATCGCCTAGGTCTGTTCTTTAAGAATCTTTTCCTGTTCCCAAGAAGCGAAAGGTCAGTGGTGCATCGCTTGGCTTGTCCAGGCTGCTCTGACTCCAGTGTTGGAGAGTATTCGGTGCCTCTGAGCCAGAAGATCGGCCGGAGCGCAGGGCTCGCAGTACGCGGTGAGCGGTACTGAGAGGGGCTTCTTTAACCGAAAAGACTGGTGTTGGGCTTGCGCATCGGGTTGGCTCCTTTCGGCTGCTCGCTTTATCGGGGCTTCGGCGACGTGCCGAGATTCAGGAAAAAACCCATGGACAACCATGACTTAAAGAAGAGCATCGAGCGGCTTCAACACCTGCGCGATGTGCATCACAGCCAACTCGATGCTGGCGCTCTGGCAGAACTCGATGACGTGCTCCAACAGCTCAAGAGGCTGGCGGAGTCAGGACGGCGGGACATTCAGCTTGGGGAACTCGGATTACGAGTCCTTCGAATCCTCGACGTAGCGCTTAGACTGGTGACAAACCTCACCGATCTGATGCGCTGGTGATAGGGAGCCAAGACGCAGCAAGCCCAATATTTGCGAGCAAAGGCAGAACACCGGACTGCACCATGAATCTAGGACAAGCAATTAAGATGTGCAGAACGCGGCGAGGGGCCTCACAAGGCGATCTTGCCCGCTCGGCTAAGTGCTCGGTCTCGTACCTTTCAATGCTGGAAAACAATCAGCGAGACCCTACACTCTCAACCCTTACCAACATTGCGCTGGCACTGAACGTCCCGATTGGCATTCTTTTCTTTCTGGCATCAGAGCGCGACGAACTCGCCGGTATGGACAAGGAGTTGGCTGGCGAACTCGCGAGAACTGCTCTGGAGCTGTTGAGTGAACCCGTCACCGAGCGACTCCCCTTCGTATAATGGCCGTCCGATTCGTAGCATCCAATCACTAGCCAAGGCAGTGTACTGCAAGCCTCAACGCTTAGCGTTTGTCAGTGAGCGCGCCAGTGATCTTTACCGCGTTGCGAAGGAAGTCCCAAAAGCGGATGGCACGGTGCGACGCACCTATGACGCGAAGAAGCTCCTGAAGGATATCCATCGACTGATCAAGACGGAAATTCTCGATCGCGTCGACTTCCCGCCCTACCTCACGGGTAGCCTTAAGGGACAGGACTACAAGAGCAACGCCGAGATACACGTCGGCGCGGCAATAGTCATAGCAGAGGATATTGGAAACTTCTTCCCGTCCACAACGGCTGAGCGCGTACTCGATATTTGGAGAAATTTCTTCAGGTTCTCGGCAGAGGTCGCGCAATGTCTCACCAACCTGACAACCCGCAACAACGAACTTCCCCAAGGCGCGATAACGAGCCCGCAGCTCGCCAACTTGGTCTTCTGGCGTAATGAACCGCAGCTACACGCTCGATTTAAGGCAGATGGCGTTGATTACTCTCGATTCGTTGACGATGTCGTCGCATCCTCAAAGACACCAATAACTCCCAAAAAAAAGACCGAGATCATTGCAGCGATCTATGGCCTGATGAAGCGGAGCGGCTACCAACCTAAGCGTCGCAAGCATGAACTGAAAACCGCGCGGGAACGGATGACAGTAACAACACTGAACGTAAATGACACAGTCGGCATACCAAAGGAGGAGCGCTCGCGCATCCGGGCTGCGGTCCATCGATTGGAGGGGCTCGTCACCAGTGGACGAGGCGAAGTCGACTTGAAGCATGAGTACGCGGTCGTAGCCGGAAAAGTGAACAACTTGGGTCGTTTCCATCCGGGTGAGGCAAGAACGCTAAGAGAACGACTTGCTGCGCTAGATTTGTGCTGAAGGTGAGGCTGTTTGACGTCTACGAGAGGGCCTCGGTCACGCCTGACAATTCTTCGCGAGACGGTCGGTCGTGTGTTGTCATCTCGAACAACCCCGCGCTAAACCACAGATTGCGCCCACCATTGCTGCCCACAGCCATAAGCTGCCGGAGGTTTGAGCGGCGAAACAGGCCGATGCGGTACAGTGACGCCATTCCGGTGCTTGCCACTGGCCACCAAGAAAAATGACGATGGCCCTCAAGAGCTCCGAACTCTATGCCTCCCTCTGGGAATCCTGCGACGAGCTGCGCGGTGGCATCGATGCCAGCCAGTACAAGGATTACATCCTGGTCGTCTTGTTCGTCAGATACGTCTAAGGATAGGAAAACGAATAGCGTTTATCTGCCGCGCCGAAAGCGGCCGGCCTTGCCGCTGGCACATCCGCGGCAGATATGGATGTCTCAACCGCCCTGGCCGTTTGCCGGCGTTGCCTCGGTCGCATCCTGCATGTGCTCCCAGGCATCCACGACGGCGCGCAGCGAACCGTAGAAAGCGTCGGCTCCGAAGACCGCTGTCAACCCATAGCGGTCGAACTGCTCGCGCACGGCTGGCGAGACATGCGCGAAGACCAGGCTGATCCCCTGCCCCTCGAGCAGCTTGCTGGTATCGCGCAACATCGCCGCGGCCGAGAAGTCCACGTCGCCGATCGCCGCGGCCTGTACGCACACGCAACGCAGCGGCACCTCGCCCCGCGCCTTCGCCAGTTGCAGGACCTCCTCGGCGAACTGGCCGGCGCTGGCGTAGTAGAGGCTGTTGGTGAACCAGTAGGCGAGCAACCCGGGCGCGATCTGACGCGCTTCGCCGAGCGGCACCGTCAGCCAGCCCTTGTGTTTCTTGTCCGCCGCGATGACCGAGTTGTTGCCGCGATAGCCGCGCCGCACGTGGTCGAGCAGCGACAGCACCATCGCCAGCAGGATACCCTGCTCGACGCCGACGACGACGACCGTCGCCGCCGTCAGCAGGGCCACCCAGAATTCGGCACGTGCCTGGACGTAGATCCGGCGCATGCCCTGGATGTCGATCATCTTCACCGCCACCAGGAAGACGATCGAGGAGAGCACCGCCGTCGGCAGGTGCGCCAGCGGCCCGGTGAGAAAGAGCAGCACCAGCAGGACGAGAACACAGGTGGTGAGCTGCGCGACCTGGCTGCGGCCACCGCCGCCATCGACCATGGCGGTGTTGGTCGGGCTGCCATTGACGATGAAGGTCCCCGACAGGCCGGCGCCGAGATTGGCCATGCCGAGGCCGACCATGTCCACGTTCTCGTCGAAGCGATCGCTGTACTTGGCGGCGTAGGCGCGCGAGGTGGCGGCGCTCTGCGCCAGGATGACGACAAAGCAGGCGAAGGCGATCGGCAGCAGCTTCTGCAGCAACGGCCAGCTCCATTCGACATGCGGCAGGCCGAGCGTCGGCAGACCACTCGGGACGGCACCCAGCGTCTCGAGGTGGGCATCGAGACCAAGCGCCCAACTGATGCCGATGGCGCCAACGACCGCGATCAGCCCGCCGGGCAGCCGCTCCGAGATTCGCCGGCAGCCGAGGATCACCGCCAGAACGGCGAGCGAGACGCACACCGCGTAAGCGTTGCTCTCACCGATCAGCCGCAGATCATGGACGATCTCGAGCAGCGGATCGTTGCTCGTTCGCTGCAGGCCGAGCATGCCCGACACCTCGAGCAGCGCCACCTGCACACCGACGCCGGTGAGGAAGCCGACGAGAACGGTACGCGAGAGGAAATCGGCGAGGAAACCGAGGCGCAGGACGCGTGCGGCGAACATCAGCACGCCGGCGATCAGCGCCAACAGGCTGCACAGCGCCAGCCACTCGTTCGAGCCGCGCACCGCCATGCCGGCGAGGCCGGCGGCGACGACCGCCGCCGTCGCCGAATCGGCGCCCACCGACAGATGCCGCGACGACCCGAAAATGGCGAACAGCGCCATCGGGATGAGGATGGTGTAGAGCCCGGTGATCACCGGCGTACCGATGATCTTGGTGTAACCCATGGTGCCCGGGATGGCGAGCGCGGCCAGGGTCAATCCGGCCAGGACATCGCGCGTCAGGCCGGCGCGATCGACCGGCAGAACCCCCTGCAGAACGGGCAGCCGAAAGCGCCGTCCTTCGCCTTGCTGTGTCATCGTCCCCTCGCAATCCATGTCGGCTCTGCCCCGCGGCGCCGGCCTTGCCCGTGCGCTGCCTCTGCGCCGCGCCGGCGGCGTGCTCCTGCGCCACTTCCTCCCGCTGGCGGAAAGGAAACGAGAGTACCGTGGCGCGAGTATCTCCGCCCTGACCCCCCGGCGTCAAGGATCGAGCGCCGCCGTCGGCGTGGACGCAGGCGGTCTGCTCAGCGCATCATCGGTGCGGCAGGCGAACGGCGGGATGCGAGCGCTCGTGACGGCGGAGTGCGCAATATCTTGCTAACATGCCAGCCATGTTTAGAGATGACGTGGAGAACCGCCAATGAAAGCAATCATCGAAATCAGCGCGCGTAACAGCATTTTCGACACGGCAATCGCCGACATCGCAACGGGCGGCAGCGCGGATTTTCATCTCAGCTTCGAGTCCGCCCGCCAGCTCTTTGCCGAAATCACCCCGGTCCGGCTCGACTTGCTGGATACCCTCCGCAAGAACGGCCCATGCAGCATCTACGCCCTCGCCAAGACCGTCGCCCGCAACTACTCGAACGTCCACACGGACATCGCCAGGCTCATCGATCTCGGGCTGGTCGAGCAGACCGATGGCGACATGGTCCACGTTCCGTTCGACGATATCGAAGTGCATTTTCGTCTGGCTCATGCGGCTTGATTTCTGCCGAAACAGGCAGTGCCGATCGAGGATTCCCCAGCAGGCGGCTGCCGTCTACGTCTTCGCGCCGCGCTTGTTGGCTGCCTTGGCGGTGCCCGTTCGCTTCTCCTGCGCCGCCTCGGCGGCGTGGTACTTCGCCGCGATTTCCTGCAGGTTCACCCGCGTCGGCGGCGTCTTGAGTCCCATCGCCTCCATCGTGTCGACGATGATCTGCGAGATCGCCAGGTTGCGGAACCACTTGTGGTTGGCCGGGATGACGTACCACGGCGCTTCCTTGCTGCTCGTCCGGCTCAGCGCCTCCTCATAGGCGGTGACGTAGTCCGACCACAGTTCGCGCTCGGAATAGTCCGACTCGCTGATCTTCCAGTTGCGCGCCGGGTCGTCGAGCCGCTGCTTGAAGCGGGCGAGCTGTTCGTCCGGGCTGATGTGCAGGAAGAACTTGAGGATGCGCGTGCCGTTCTGCGCAAGCATCTTCTCGAAATCGTTGATCAGCGCATAGCGCTTCGACCAGACGGCCTTCGGCACCAGGTCGTGGACGCGCACGACGAGCACATCCTCATAATGCGAGCGGTTGAAGACGACGACCTCGCCCTTCGCCGGCGTCCTCTGGTGCGCGCGCCAGAGGAAGTCGTGCGCCGCCTCGTCGGCGCTCGGCTGCTTGAAGCCGAAGACGCGCGTGCCCTGCGGGTTCATGCCGCTGAACAGGTGGCGCACGACGCCATCCTTGCCGGCCGCATCGAGCGCCTGCAGGACGACCAGCAGCGACTGGCTGCCGTCGGCGTAGAGCAGCGCCTGCAGCTCGTCCATGCGCGCGACGTTCTTCTGCACCTCCGGCAGTGCCGCCTCGGCCGAAGCATGCGGCCCGCTCTGCGACGGATCGATCCTCGCCAGGCTGAGCTTCTCGCCCGGGTTGACCATGAACTGCTTGCGATAATCCATCACTCGACTCCTCTCCTGACAGTGGGACAGGCTCGCCTCAGCAGATTGCCGACCGGATTCTGCGCCAGCTTGGCGAGTTCCTCGCTGCTCATCTCGGCCGCCGCCGGGGCGATCGTGACGATGGCCACCATCTGCCCGGCGCATGCCGGACCCTGACACACCCTCAATCGCCTCGGCATCGCTGTCCGCAGGCCAACGGGCCCCGCGAAATCGTCAGTCGCCATCGCCCCGCCCATCAGGGCGCCGGCACGACACGATAGTAGACGCCGTTCGCGCCGTAGGCGGGCAGGAACCAGGTGTTGCCGACGAGGTAGTAGGTGGTGCCGAGCTTCTGCACCACGGTCGCCCCCGCAGGCAGCGTCGCATAGCTGGTGCCCATCGCATAGGCGGCTGCCGTCGTCGCGCTGCCGGCAGCATAGCCGGAGGCATAGGCGTTGCTCGTCGCCGCTGCGGTATTCGCCGAAGCGACTGCGGCGCCGGCGGCGACACCGACGACGGCGCCCGCGGCTGCCGCACAGCCGACACAGCCAGTCGCCGGGTAGTAGGCCACTGCCGCCGGCGGGTGATACGGATAGTACGGAGCCGGCGGGCGGTAGGCCGCGGCACCGTCGGGGGCGACGTGATAGGCCCCGTCGCCGTAGCGGGCGGCGGTCGTCCCACCATACATGTTGGTGTGCTCGACGCCGTCGCCGTAGCGACCGGCGGTGCTGCCGCCATAGACGTTGGTATGCTCGGTGCCGCCACCAAAGGCATGTTCGGTGCTGCCACCCCAGGCATTGGTGTGCTCGGTGCCGACGCCGGCGACGTGCTCGGTGCTGCCGCCGAAACGGTTGGCGCTGCCCCAGGCGGCCGCTTCGCCGGCCAGCAACAGGGCCCCGGCGAGGCCACCCAGTACGATGATGATTCTTTTCATGCCTTCCTCCCCTTACTGCGATCTGGCCGCTGCCGCGGCTGCCGGCTTCGCTGCCGGATGGGCAAACGGGATGGCCACCCCACTGGCCGCCTTCGCCGTCGTGAAGTCGGCCGCTGCGACCACCGGGTCGATCTTCCAGTTCGACAACTCCATCTGATGGCGCTGGCGCAACGGGTCGCGGCGGTACACCGCGCGCAGCATGCGTGGCAGCTTGTCTTCGGCGCCGATCCACAGTTGCATGAAGACCTCGTTGTTGGCGAAGGCCACCACCTGCGTCGTCGTCCCGCCGACGACTTTCGACTGGCCGACGTGGAAGGCACTGACGAGATCCGCGGCAAGGCTGGCGTAGGGGTCGGCGAGCAGCACGTCGGCGAACGGGAAGTAGATGCCGGCATCGCGGAATGCCACTTTCAGGGCCTCGTCGATCGTTGGCGGCGCAGCCGTCACGGCGACGAAGTTCTCGGCCGGCGAAAAGGCGGTCATCGTCTTGCCGTCGAGGTAGAACTCGGAGGCGGGGCCATCGCCGAGAGTCAGCACACGCAGCTTGTCTGGACGCTGCATGAGCACCTCGGAGATCGTCATGAACGCCAGTGGCGGCCCGAGGCGGCTCGGATGTTCATAGGTCACCTGCGCCGTGAAGGACAGCGAACGCGCAGCCATCAGTCGCTCGCTCATCGCCTTCAGCAGATCGAGCGCGCGCTGCTCGAAAACCGGTTTGCCGGCAGCCGGGGCAGCAGGCTTCCTGCTCGTCGCAGCCGCGGCCCTGGCCGGCTTGGCCGCCTGGCCGCCGACGGGATCGGCCGCCTGCGCCTGCATGCCGGCGACGAGAAAAAACCCGGCAACGAGCATCGCCGCCCGCCGCACCAGATGATGAAGATCGATCATCGACTCTCTCCGCAAAAAAAGGAAACTGGTCCGTCCTGTTGCCGGTCCGGCAGCCGGTCAGGGAATCATCCCGCATTCGAACATCTTGTTGGCGATCGGCGCCGCCACGCGATTGATGAACTCGGTGCGCATCGCCGGATCGTTGCGCAGCATCTGCAGAACCTCCTGCTCGCGCGGCGACTTCGGCTCCGACCGCTGCACCCACAGTTCCTGGCAGCTCGATTGCTGGTACTTCTGAACGACCCTGCCGGCAACCATGTCGAGAAGCGGATACTGCTGCGCCCAGGCGTAGCCGCCGGCGGCCGCCGCGGCAGCCAGCAGAAGAACGGGCAGGGTCTTCTTCATGTCATTCCTCCATCGGTCAATCGCACCGGCGGCGCGGTCGCCGCCCGGCGTCAGAACTTCCAGTTGAAATTGGCGGCCATGAACAGCAGGCCGATGTTGCGGTAAGCGCCCTCGACGTCGCCACGCCCGCCGAGAAGCAACGGCGCCTCGCCGGTCTTCTGCAGGTCGAGCGTGCCGCCATAGACGTACTCCGCCGACAGGCCCCAGTTGAAGCTGCGATCGACCTCGTTCTGCACACCGACGCCGAAGCGCCACGCGCTGTTCGCCGGCAGCAGCGGCGACTGGATGTCACCGCTCTGGAAAGCCGAGTCATAGGCGATGCCGAAGTTCAGCAGCCAGGGTTGCGACATGCGGTACTGGCCGCCGAGCGCGACGTGCCAGGTGTCCTTGAAATCGAGGTCGGTCGTCAGGCTGGCCGGATT
>ERZ761602.2131-NODE-2131-length-32394-cov-6.683447_pt1 | contig 32394 bp, 30 predicted proteins | sample MGYA00512165_ERZ761602 | MGnify/ENA primary metagenome ERZ761602 (study PRJEB28899, sample SAMN02445085) | bioreactor sludge metagenome | biome: EBPR sludge; isolation source: Thorneside wastewater treatment plant | place: Australia: Brisbane, Thorneside...
ACTTCGCTCGGTCTTTGACTGGAAGAATTACTACGCCGCGAATCCGTTCTATACCACTCAGCGGCTCGGCTTTCCCGACAAGAACCCAGAGGCATACAAACGCAGTTCGCCGATCGCCTATGCCGACAAGCTCCAGCGGCCGTTCCTGATACTTCACGGAATGGTCGATGATAACGTCCATGTGCAGGACTCGGTGCAGATGATCGAACAGCTTATCAGGCTTGAGAAGACGGAATATTTCGAAGCGATGCTTTACCCTTCGGAAAACCACGGCTTCGTACGGCCTGAAAGCTGGGCGGATGAATACGAGCGAATTCTGGCCTTTTTTGAAAAGCACCTGGCGGCGAAATAGCTGATGGGACTCGCCGCCACGATCGCCGATTCGCTCCTCGCCGTCGCCTTCCCGCGGGAGTGCCGCTGCTGCGGCAATCAGGTCGAGCGGAAGGCGGATGGCGTCGCTTGCGAGGCGTGCTGGAGCGGTTATCGTTTCTTTACGGGCCGCGAAACGGCCTGTGCAAAATGCGGCTTGTTCCTCGGCGAGTCCGAATCGATGTTCGAGACCTTTTGCCGCAAATGCGACGACCACGCATACGGAATCGCCCGTTCGGCCGGCCCATATCGCGGCCCCGCCGCCGCGGAGGTGATCAGCCTCAAGACCAACCCCTTTCTCTCGTCGCGGATGCAAGATGCGGCCCGCGTCGCCTTTTCCGATAGCTTCCGCGACGGGGCAGACCTTCTCGTTCCGGTCCCGCTTTCGCGGAAGCGTTTTGTGGAACGCGGCTATAATCAGGCGGCACTCATCGCCGAATTTCTCGGCCGCTCAAGCGGCATCGCGGTCGATGAGGCGAGCCTTCAGCGGGTCGTCGATACGCCCCATCACCGTGCCGGCATGGACCGCAAGGCCCGCGACCTCTCGGTCCGCAACGCCTTCAAGGTTGTCCGGCCCAAACTGATCGCGGGCAAGAGCATCATCCTGATCGACGACGTTCTCACTTCGGGTTCGACCGCGTCCTACTGTGCTAAAGCTCTAAAGAAAAGCGGCGCCGCGAGGGTCGATGTTTTCACCCTCGCACGCGCCGCGTAACCCAATTTAATTGCAACTACGGAGCGTCAATCGACGGGACCGGGATGTCATTCTCAAGCCCAAAGGTCACCGCTTGGAGCGTACTGTTCGACGACCGCCTGATGTACCAAACGCCGTTTGACGGACGATAAACCGCGATGTCGTCCGTAAAGTCGCCATCGTAATCGCCGACGACCGGCTTATCGCCGCCGACGCCCCATTGCAGTATCTGCACCGAGCCATTCGAACTTCGGAGGATGTACCAGACGCCATTCGAAGGACGGAAGACCGCAAGGTCGTTCCGAAGGTCGCCATCGAAATCGCCCCTTACAGGAACGTCGCCGTCCTGGCCGAAAGGCAAAGCGACAAACCCGCCGTTCGTGCTATTAAGCCGATACCACACACCGTTCGAAGGACGCCACACCGCGATGTCCACGCGGTTGTCGCCGTCGTAGTCAGCCGGAACCGGGACGTCGCCCGCGACGCCGAACTGCGTGATCGATACGCCCTGGTCACGAGTTCGATATGTGTACCAAACATTATTCGAAGGCCGGTAAACGGTGAAATCCGCAAGCCCGTCCGCGTCATAGTCTCCGGCCAAAGGAACGTCTCCGTCCGCTCCAAACTGCGCTCCGAAGAATGTGTTATCCGTACTCCGCAACACGTACCATGTACCTTCGCTCGGACGAAATACCGCGAGGTCTGAAAGAAGGTCCCCATCGTAATCCTTCGCAACCGGGATGTCGCCTGCCGTTCCGAACTGGTCGATCGCAACATTTCCCGTGCGGCTTCCGAGTCGGTACCAAATGCCGGTCTCCGGCCTGAAGACACCAACATCGGTCCGCAGGTCGCCGTCAAAATCTGCCGAGGTCTTGTTCGGCAGGATGCGGTCGATCGTTCCGCCCAAACCGACAACGTAGAGTTCGCCGTCCTCATCCTCGCCAAACGAAGCGATGTTGCGGCTCGTGTCGAGCACCATTATCTGCTGATTATTGAGCGTCCAGAAAAAGATCTCGCCAGTGCAGTAGTCGGCGTAAACGTATTCACCTTTGAGAAGAGCGTTCTGCACACCGCGATAAACGTAGCCGCCTGTTATGGAGCATCGCCCGCCGGTATGCGTATATTGAAAGAGCGGCATATCATAGTTAGCCGGGATGCAAAGGCTTGGGTCGAGCCCGGTGCAGTTCGTGCCTTCATAAACCCGCCAGCCGTAGTTGCCTCCAAGGCCGATTATCGAGACCTCTTCGATATTGTTCTGCCCGACGTCGCCGGCCCAAAGAGCCCGGTCACCGCCGCGGTCAAACGACCAACGCCATGGATTCCGCACGCCGACGGCAAAGATCTCATCCGCACCGGGAATGCCGACATATGGGTTATCCGGCGGATTCGTATAGGCAGGATTAGGATCCTCATCGGTCACATTCGGGGTTATACGAAGGAATTTGCCTAGGAGGTCGTTTATGTTCTGCGAACGGTTGCCGGGGTCGTTGCCCGAACCGCCGTCGCCCATGCCGATATATAGATTGTGCTGGCCAGGAGCGTCCTCGCGAAACGCGATCATCCCTCCGTTATGGTTAGAGAAAGGCTGAGGGATCGTCAGCACCGGCCGCTCGCTGTTCGGGTCGCCGATACTGTTGTTATTGATCGCCTTGAACCTCGAAACGACGGTCGCACCGTCCGTTTGGCGAGTGTAATTGACAAAGAAATATCCGTTGTTCTCAAAATCCGGATGGAAAGCCAGCCCGAGGAGCCCACGCTCGCCGCCCGAGAGTACTCGGGTCGTGATGTTCATAAAGTTCGAGAATGTCGTCGATCCCGGCGGGGCCACCTTGATGATCCCTCCGCGTTCGACAACGAAGACCCGCCGAGAACCGTCGCCAGCGTGGGTCAAAAGCAGCGGCGAACTGAACCCGGTCGCCCACGGGATCTGATATCGAAACGGCGGCGGATTGCTTTGCCCAAGCGAGCCCGCAGCAAAAACGACTACCAACGAAGAAAGTGCGATCAAGGATCGAAATGTTTTCATAAATTTAGTTCAATGCAGGCTCGGAGCCGCGAGGGCAAACCGCCGGCAAACTGAGGTCCGGCAACATTTCAGAACGGGGACTTTGATAATTATACGGTAGTTTCTGCAGGAAACAATAGTTAAGTTCGAAATCGTTTCCGGCTCCTGGAGACTCCATTCGCCGGTAGGTCGATGTTCTGAAGCCGGAGCGTCACGTCTGCGGTCAGGTCGAGCCCGGCACGGCGACCAGATCTGAGATGAAAATATCCTGCTGCAGCGATCATTGCCGCGTTGTCGGTCGAAAGATGCTTCGATGGGAAATAGACCGGAAGCCCGAGCCTCGCCGCCGCACTTTCGGCCGCCTCGCGAAGCTCCTGGTTACAAGCAACGCCGCCGGCAACGATCAAGGTTCTCGGGTGATATTCGGCCGCCTGCTTTTCCATTGTTGAAACCAATGCGGTTACGACCGACTGCTGAAAACCCGCGGCAATGTCGGCGATGTCCTTCTCGCTTTCCGGAGGCTCTTCACTCAGCCTTCTTGAGACCGCAGTCTTCAACCCGGAGAAGCTGAAGTCCGGCGTGCCGTCCGAAATTTTTGCTTTAACAAATCTATATCGGCTTGCGTCTCCGCCCTTTGCGAGCTTTTCAATGATCGGCCCGCCCGGATAGCCAAGCCCAAGCATCTTAGCCACCTTGTCGAATGCCTCGCCGGCCGCGTCGTCGCGGGTTCGCGAGACGACCTTGTATTTGCCTTCTTCTGGGATGAAAAAAAGATTTGTGTGCCCGCCGGAGACGATCAGGGCCATTGCCGGATACTCGACCACTGGATTTTCGAAAGCGATCGAATAGATGTGGCCTTCAATGTGGTTGACGCCCACTATCGGTATGTTAAGCCCATAAGCAACCGACTTTGCATAAGAGACGCCGACCAGCAAAGCTCCGATAAGGCCCGGACCTTGCGTTACAGCTATCGCATCTATCCCGTCAAGCAAAACCCCGGCCTTCTCAAGAGCCGCATCTACGATCGGGTCGATCTTCGCGAGGTGTTCCCGCGAGGCGAGCTCAGGTACCACACCGCCGTAGGGACGATGAAGTTCGATCTGCGATGAGATGACAGAAGACAGCATCTCGCGGCCATCGCGCACCACAGCGGCGGCCGTCTCATCACAAGAGCTTTCGATGCCAAGAATCAGCACACGAATAGATTATCAGATGACGGATGGGTGTTCTATTTGTTGCAGAGCCAAGCTGCAAAGACGGGCGTCCAAACCGCGGACGCCCCATGCCGCCTTTTGACGGCCAGCATTTCACCTTGCGCTGACGGTGAGGTCCGCAAGTGAAATGTAAACTCTATAGAACTACTGCGCGACCCGATTGCTGACCGCAGGCGAAGGCTGCGGGTCCGGATCGGTAGCGACGCTGAAGATGCCTGAAAGCAACAGCAAACCGGCTATAACGATCATTCCGGCGAGGCTCAGGATCATCCAGTTGATACCCCTGTGCTTTTTGGCCACGTCCTCGCGTACTACTCGTTCTTCGCCGTTAACGTTGATGGTTTCGTATGACATAATTCCTCCCTTTCGTTTCCGCCCTTGGATATCGCAATGACCGTGCCAGAGAGACCTAACCCATTCATATACAACATCTTATCTCTACAGAAGAAAAGGCCCGGCAGTTGCCGAGCCCTTTGAAGTGTATTGATCTGATACGGCCTTATTTCACGCAAAACCCCTGTATCATTTCCATTCGGCGAGCCATTTGTTCATATGGTCGATCTCACCGTTCTGCGCCGCTATAATTGCCTCGGCCAGCTTTTTGATCTCGGGCCGGAGCTTGATCTCGGCCGCTTTGTCGAGCAGCGTTCGCGACATCACGACCGCACCTTGATGGTGGGTGATCATCTGCCGGACGAATTCCCTGTCGAAATCGGCTCCGCTCAGTTCTCCTAAACGCTTCATATCCATCTGTGCCATACTGTCTCTCATCCCGGCAAATTCCACATTGATAGCCGGCTTTGCATCTTTGTACCATTCGCTCCGCCACCGCTTCATCTGGGTTATCTCTCGATCTTGATCGGCGATGATCGCGGCGCCGAATTTCTTGAGGTCATCCCGCGAAGCACGCACCTCCGCGAGCTTTGCCATATCAAGCGCACCTTGGTGATGCACGACCATGGTATCAATGAACTGAAGCACCAACGGCGCATCCGCGGCCCCGGGCGAACTCGTCATCATTGAATGATCCATTCCCGCGTGATCAATGTGGGCCACATTGTTCGCCGTATTCGCATGTGCCGAATGGTCGTGCCCGTCGTGTTCTGAGTGAGTCGAACACCCGAACGAGCAAAGCGATCCGAGAAGCCCGAAGAAAACGACTCGCTTTCTCAAGCTACTTGCCAAGGTCATAAAATCTCCATTTGGTAACGAAATCCCGCTCGAGCGGTTGCTTGGTCAGAATCGCACGGACCATCTCGACCGGTATCGAGCCTTCCTTCAATATCGCATCATGAAACTGCCTGTCCGTCATCTTTTCCGCCCCGACAAGGTCCCTGTGAAGCTGATAGAACTGCAGGCCGCCGACCATGTACGCCATCTGGTAAAGCGGGCCATAGTCGCCCGAAAAAGACCGCCGCACCTCGGCCAGAGCGTTTTCCCGTTCATGCCCGACGCGGTTGACCAATAGGTCAACGCATTCCTCAGGCGTCCATCGGCCGAGATGAAAATTGAGCGAAAAGATGATCCTTGCTGCCCGGTGCGACCGCCAGAAAAGAGCGCCGATCTTGTCCTCAGGCGTCTTGGTAAATCCGCGGTCCCATAGTAAATATTCCCAGTAAAGAGCCCAACCCTCGCCCCAGAACGGCGTCCGGAAAGTACTCCGATATGTCCGATACCGGCGGTTCATGAACTGCTGCATATGGTGACCGGGAATCAGTTCGTGATGCGTGACGGCACGTGCAAAATGCGGGTTGTTGCCGCGGAGCGACATCATCTTCTGCTCGTGCGTCATCGAGTCGGTCGGGTAGGCGACCAATATCGTCTCGCCGCCGAGGAAAAAAGGGGCGACTAACTGCCGCTCCGGCGACATCATCTCCATCCGCCAGGTCTCCTCCGCCTCACGAGGCACGGTCAGTAGGTCGTTCTTCTTTACGTATTCGATCGCCTCAAGCGCAAGATCGCGGATCAACGCCGGCTGCTTCCCGGGCTCGACGTACTTCTGCTTTACTGCCTCGATCGCCTTCATATAATCGTCGCCATGGCCCATCTCGCGAGAGGCTTTCTTAAGCTCCGCGACGCACCACTCGAACTCTTTATTCGCCAGCTCAACCAGCTCTTCGGGAGTGTAAGGGATCATCTCGAACTGCAGTTCGCGGATCAGTGCCTCGCGGCCGATCGGGTCGCCGATGATCGTCGTCCGGTCATCCGCCGCGATGCCGACCAGTTTTCCGGCGACGTATTCCGAATATCGCTGGAGTGCCGCCTCGACCGCTTCATAGGGCTTCTTGTTCCACCAGGTGAATTTGGGATCGTATGCGTTGTGAAAGTTGTACCAATTGCGGAGCGTCGAACGCAGCGAGGCGATCGTGCGCACCGCCCGATACGCGACCGTCCGCTTGGGTTTTTGGTAAGTACCGTTCTCAAAGGCCCGCTGCGTTTCGGTGATCTTGGCGGCGAGTGCGTCGAGCTTGGCCGCCGTCTGCTCGGCGTCGATAGTTTCAAGCCGCCGCCGCTGGTCCTCAAGCTCGCTAATGACCGGTGCGAACTGCACGATCATCATCATCTCCTCAAGCAACACTGCGTTCCGTTCGAGTTCAGCCAATTCCCGCCGCAGGTGATTCTGAAATAGGATGTGGTCAACCCTCTCGTGATGCTCAAGCCGGGCGAAGTCGATTCGGCCCAGTTCCGCTAACCGGTCCGAATAAAGCTGCCGGAACCGCTCCCGCCTTGCCGGCGAGGTCTCCGCCGAATACCAACGTCCGTAAGCTCCACGGTCCTGCTCGTAATTCTCTATCACCTGCCGCAGCCGGGACTGCGCCTCCAAAGCCGGCACCTGCCCGCTTGCCCCAACCGCCATCGCAAAGACAAAAACGATCGCCAGATATCTTTTCATATGGTCTTTTCAGTGGTGTGTTATCAAAAAAGGCTAACAAGGGTACTTTGAAAAGCCCCCGATATTTTCTTCAGTTTGTTTAAAATGGAGGAATGGGGAATGAGCAATTGACGTTGATGGTTGCGGTGTTGAGTATGAGCCGACGGAAGAAGGTGAGCGGTGCGGTGAGGACACTGGAAGAGATCGGGAAGATGGTCGATTGGGAAGGACTTGCCGAGATCGTATCTGGGCTGGACCGGACGCGAGGAAGGAAAGGAGGACGACCGCCGATCAGTTTCAAGGTTAAGCTGAAGATGATGTTTCTGCAGTACACGTTCAACCTGAGCGACGAGGAATTGGAGGATCAGTTGATCGACCGGCTGTCGTTCCAGCAGTTTGTCGGGTTGGGGTACGACGAGGAGATACCGGATTTGACGACGTTTTGGCATTTCAAAGAGGGATTAGTGAGAAACGCTCTGATGGACCAGGTGTTCGAGAGCATTCTCGGTCAGATCGAGTCGAGAGGGCTGATATTAAAGCGTGGGACAATAGTGGACGCGACGATAATGCCAAGCGGGAACCGTCCATTAAGCAATCAGAAGCGGAAGAAACTTGAAAGCGAGCCGTCGAGGCAGATCGATACCGATGCCAGATCGACGGCGAAGGGCGGTAAAAAGCACTTTGGGTATAAAGGCCACATAGGGATTGACGCAGGAAGCAAGGTGATACGAAAAAGAACATTTACGCCCGCCCACGTAAACGACATCCGCGAAATGCACAAACTTCTAAGCGGCGATGAGAAGAGCGTCTTCGGAGATAAGAACTACCGGAAACGAACGGACAAGATCGCGGCCCGCTCGATGGGGATCTACTACGGGGTGCTGGATCAAAGAGCAAGAGGCAAACAACTGTCGAAAAAGACAACTGAAACGCAACAAGCAGAAGTCAAGAGTAAGAGCGGCGGTCGAACACCCATTTGCGTTCATGAAAGGAAAACTAAAAGCCGGGGTGCTGCGGGCTAGAACAAAGCACGAAACTCGCTCTGCTTCGACATGTGGTGCATCGTCTACAACGTGCAGCGGGCATCATACCTGTTAAGACGGCAAACTACATGAAAAGGTAAAAAAGAACCATCTGAAGGTATCCAAATCTTGATACAAAATGAAACCCATGAACGATAGCCCGAACAAATTGAACCACTTCGCAAAAAAATCCCCCCTTTTTCCTATGTGACCACAAATTATTCAAGTTTCTCAAAGTGTCCTGTTAGCTGATTTTCAAAACCCGCCGACCGCCCGTGTCAGAGGACCGACCGTTAGGGAGAAATAAATTCCAATTCACTTGCCCGCACGGAAGTAAGGGCCGTCAAAAAATGCCTTACGATTGATGTGGTATCCAGAATTCTGCCTGACGAAAAATGACCGCTGCTCCACCGCCCTTAACCGCTTCGCGATCACCAACAAATTTTGAACCCTGATTGCCCGGTCAACTATAAACCCCAGCTATAGTAAACCCCGGAAAAGCGAATGCGAATTTTCAACCGTTCCCTGAGTCACTATTCCACTAAAATGAAAAAACCCAAGAATGAGCATTTACATAATAAATCTGACAACACCATCCCCCTTGCCCACACTTTTCCCATTTGCTACTATTTTCGTTCGCCCGCCAGACTAATTTCTACGGGCCGGTGTAGCTCAGTTGGTAGAGCAGTTGATTTGTAATCATCAGGTCGGGGGTTCAAGTCCCTTCACCGGCTCCAGTATTTACGGGCGGTTCAGCGATATTGCCGAAAGCCCGTTTTGCCACTGTAGCGAAAAATGTAGCAACCACCTCTTGTTATGGAGTGTCCTCCGCCGCCCGCTTTGCTTCCATCCTTCGAATCGCCTCAAACTTGTGGCTGTCAGTCGGATGGGCGTATCGGGTGACCATCTGAATATTAGAATGACCGAGTAACGCTTGAAGCGTCACAATGTCGCCGCCAGCTTCTATGAATCGCGTGGCAAAAGTGTGGCGCAGATCGTATAGGCGAAAAGGTGTAACCTTGGATCGTCTAAGGGCTCCGGCATGGGCCGTTTTCAGCGTGGTCAAGGGCTTTCCAGTTGAATCTGACCCGAATGGGTAGTCGGATTCGGTCTCCCGAAGTCGGTTTCGAAGTACCTCGGAAGCACGGACCGTTAACGGAATTTTACGTTTAGCGGCTTTCGTTTTGCCGAATGGAACGAATACGAACCCACTTTCGAAGTTCACATTTTTCCGCTCAATTCCCGAAACTTCTGCCGGTCTCATACCGGTCTCGATCATCACGATGGCGAAATCCCTTAACGGCTGACTTGCTGCTGCAAGATAGAGCCGTTCTTCCTCGATCGATACAACCCGCATTTGTCCGTTGTCTTCGGCGAAGAACTTCACGCGACTGACCGGGTTCGTTACTACAACATCCCGGCGGATATAGAAATTAAAAATGATCTTCAACAGAGCGAGTTCGCGATTGATCGTGGCCGGTCTCAGCACAGTCGGCTTCCACGCCGAAGATTTGGCCTTATGTGCCACTTTCTTGTTGATGCGAGGCCGAGTCAGTTGCTTGCTGCGCGATTCCTTGAACCTTTCGATATCGACTGGCTTGATGAGGTCGATGGGTTTGTCACCAAAGAATTTCAGAAGAGCACGGCTGGTAGATTCATATGAACGGACTGTGTTTGGCTTGGCCTTATGCTCGATTCTTGCCCAGATAAGAAACGTTTCTACGGCCTCCGAAAAAGGAGGAACGTCAGGCTTTTCATCGATGCCGACCTCGCCTTTGGCAAGCTGTGTCCGAAAGGCTCTTTCAACAATTGCGGCCTCGACCTTGTTCCTGCATCTTGTTGATTTCTGGATGTGTCTGTAACCAACCTGAAAACTCATCCACCATACGTTTCCACGTTTATAGAGCGCCATAACCGATTGTTTGTGTAATTTACGCGCGAAAGAAGAACTTTACTTGTCGGAACCCTTTTCGCCGTCGTCAGTACTCAAGTAACGCATGGCTTCTTCTCGCAGGATTATGCGGCGGGAACCTTTCTTCATACTGGCGAGTTTTCCGTTTCGAATGTCTTTGCGGATCTTCGGAGCGGAGAGCGTGGATAAAGTAGCCAGCTCTTCAATTGAATATGCGAGTTTCTCAGTTGTTATGTGATTGTCCATGTACATACCCTCTGCGTCCAGATGTTGCAACCGGCGTGCCGAATGGTTTGTTATTAGAACCGTGGAATTTGCCGGAAGCTTGATCTTTTGACCTCGGCGTTGAAGGACTTTTGCACCATTGGTTCAGGTTTGCACCAAGTTAAACCGCGCGCGATCCCGGCGGTCTTCCCCGTCATTCGACTATGGCCTACTAATAGTCCTCTGGTTTCGCGAACCGCGGTATTCTCCTGCATTTTCTCTCATGGCAACAACGAAAGGACCGTCGATGAGTAGGTCGATATGGGAAAGGATATAGTCGATGCTCGGCGCTCGTTTCTGGATTAGCTGGTCGATCGTATATCCTGAGTAGGCAGTGACATGAAGACCGTTGTCCTTCAGCCTAGATACAAGTTCGGCAACGGGTTCTGGCTGATCGAACGGTTCGCCACCAAGAATAGTTACGCCGTCATGATCTTCACGTTGGGCAAGGATCTCTTTGACGATCGACGAGATCGGAACTCGCTTTCCATTTCCCACGTTCCAAGTCTGAGGGACGAAGCACCCTTCACAGCGAAGAGAGCAGCCAGCGGTTTGGATCACACTCCGTCTTCCCGGCCCATCTACAACAGAGTTGTGGTAGAGCCGATATAGCCAAATTGAAAAGGCGTCGGAATCGACACGCCCCAGCTGGGTTGGTCCAGTATTTAGAACAGGAAGATATCGGTTCTTTTCGGCTGGCTTCGCACAGTTCAAGCCCGTTCGATTCCCAAGATCGTCGACAAGTTCGTCTAATTGTTGAGTTGATACTTGAGAGATCTCAACCGTTAAGCGCCCGACATCCTCTTCGAGCATGAATACTAACTCTTTACTCATTGGCCCCCACTCTACGCCGCGTGGTCGTCTTTACATGATAGTCGGACGTCTTTCGATCGATGGATGGCGTTCCGAGTACCTGTCGTAGCTTCCTGGCCGTTTCCTCGCACGCCGGCCCCTGAATGCCGTTGATCTTTGTCTCGCAATTCCCGGTTTCGGTATCAATGGTGAATTCGATTTCAGGCATACTATCTCCTCTAGAATTTGACCCTTATCTTCACAGTTTTTCCGATCCGTTCCTTGATGAGCGTCCCGCCGAGTTTCTTTGCCATCTTTCGTGCGGCAGCTTCGTGGTAGTGGTTTTGAAGCCGAACTACAAAGTCCTTGCCAAGCCGGTGATCGAGGTCCATGTCGTCGATCACTGCAACGTAGCCTGACGACGTTTTCTGGAAACCTATGTCGGCAAGAAGATGATGGTTCTTAACGTCTCGTCGCCTGACAATAATGTCCGCTGTTCGGGCATTCCGCTTGTCCCAACCGTCAAGGGGCAGGTCTATTCCCTGAGTTACTGTCGCGAAGCCTATATCGGACAACGCCTCAAGCAGCAGTTCGCTGTTCGGAAACGATTGGGACTCGAACGTCATATACTTACTCATGATTCCGACGATTCTCCTTATAAATTAAAACTCATAAACCCGGTCGCCTCGATTCCCGCCGATCCCGGAGTTTTCTATCCTGCCCGTCGCTCCTTTGATATTGTTTCGAGCCCATTTTCGGATCTCTTCGATCTTCTCGCTCATCATTTGGGCAGTAGGTGTGAGTTTTTCGGCGGCTTTTACAACATCTTTGGTTTCCGCTTGGCGGTCACCATCGATAAACGCTTCAAGAACTCCGTCCTTGACCGTTTCCTCGATCTCGGAACCGGAGAAGTCCTTGCTCTTTTCGACAAGTTTGTCGATATCGAACCGTTCGGGATCAAGCTGCCGTTTTCTCAGGTGGACCTTGAATATCTCCTCCCGATCTTCATTTCCGGGAAGATCGACGAAGTGGATATAGGAGAATCGGCCGATTCGGAACTGCTCTGATTCGAGTTCGCGAACATCATTGGCTGTGGCAAAGACCAGGACATCCTTGTTGTCCTGCATCCAGTTGAGAAGATAGGAGATCGTTCTCGCGGTCTCACCGCCGTCTGTCTTGTTGGAAGACTTCATGCCCGAAACGGCCTTTTCGAACTCGCTGATCCCCAGGATTCCTTTTATGGTTCCGGCGATGGACAATGCCCTTTTTATCGACATCGCAGAAGAACCAATAACACCGCCGCCCTCGCCCATGATCGAACCGAAATCGAGATCCAATAAGGCACGGTTCGTTATGCTCGAAGCAACACGTTTGCAAAGGTCTTTACCGCAACCCGGCAGTCCTACAAGCAGAATGCCCTTGCACGGTTCAACGTGGCGGGCCTTTGCCCGCGGGCTAAACGTGTAGGCTGCCCGCTCAAGTATCGCTCGCAGCGATTTGTATCCGCCAAGGTTGCTCGCAGGTTCAGGATGAACATAGGTCAATGATCCACTGCCGCGGATCACGTTTTTCTTCTCTTCGAGAATGACCTTGACCGATTCCTGATTCAGGCCGTTGCAGCTTATGACCGCCTTTGCGATCACATTGCTGATCTCTCCGGCAGTCAGTCCCAAAAGTGATTGAAGCAAAGCGTCCTGAGTCTCTTTGGAAAGGTCGATGGCTAGGCCGCCTGAACGCAGGTTCTCAAGCTGCAGTTCGATGGACTCATCGATCTCACTTTCCTTTGGAAGATCAAGCTCGATCTGAGTGACCTCTTTCTCAAGGGTCTTCAGTTCCGGAAAACTGGGTCCGACGAAAAGAACGGTTGACCTTCTCGATTTCAATTTCCAGGCTATCTCCCTAAGTTGCCGTACCAGCAATGGATCTTCTTGGCCGTACGGCGAGATGTAGGGAGCGTAATCGCACAGAAGAAAGATGCCCGTCTCTTGTTCGCTAATGTAACCAAGTACGCTTTCCGGATCCTGGGTATCACCAATTGAATCCGGAGTTTGCTGCAGACCTTCTTTCGGATCAACTACTTTTTGCAAACCGGTCGGACGGCTCCAGAAATAGAGCGGTTTCTCCTTATGACGATCCTGGAATACAAGGTCGATCAGAGCTTCGCGAACCCGGTCTTCCTCATATGTATTGATCGCAATAAGCGGATACCGGGCTCGGATCCTGATATCGAGCTCATGCAGGAATCTTCGGATGCTGTCGGCATCCGTCTGTTTATCGTTCATGTTTTTGTTTTGAGAGATCAGGGCACCGACTGGGAAACGACGCGTCCGTGCTGCTTGTGGGAGCCATTGGCTCCGTTAGACTTCGTGGGATTACTACTCATCCTCTCGACCTTTTGCATCTCCTCGCGCGATGCGATGCCGTTATCGATCTTGAAACCGAGGTTCGCAAGAGCGCGGCCGACCGCACTCGTTTCGCCATTCTCGATGAAGGATGTCGTATTCACGTACCCCTGCCCTCGAACTTCGAAGGCATGGCCTGTGGCGCTCGGTTCGGCATCGTCGCGATTCCGAAATGCGCTGGCCTTGATGCAGACGAAACCGCTGTCCTCGTTCAGTTTCACGATCTCGGTGACAATGCGACCGTCCGGGTACTTTTCATAGAACTCAGCGATCCGCTTGTGGACGGGGATGTACTTGCTCAAGTCGAAATTTGCCATGCTGCATCCTTGTCGATGATCGAAAAAGTGTTGATAAGGAATCAGAGTTCGAGCGCCAAGAGACGGTCTTCATCGAGGAGTTTCTTGGACTGAACAGAGGTCATTCGAAGCAGATCGTTAAGGGCCGCACTCATCTCTTCCGGGGAACGGAGCTTCGCCTCGCGTCCGGCAGCCTCCTCAAGTTTGCCCAGAACATCTTCGAGCGACATATCACCGGTAAAGTTCATCAGCTGATACCACTCGCACATTTGCCGTGCTCGTTTTGCGAGGGAACCTGGAACGAAATGCGATCCCTTGAGCTTTTCTGCCATCTCGGTCGCAGCTTCGAATAGCTTTCCGGTGATCTGTGCGAAACCTTCCTTGACTGGCGATACCGCTTCTTCGGCCTCGCGTCTTGCAGCCTCTATCTTCATATTGCGGATGCGTTCCTTGACCTCGCGTTCCTGCCGTGTCTCCTCCGCGTGCGTTTCAACCTTCATCTGCTCGATACGGCGTTTCGAGTCCAGTTCGATCTCGATCGCGGCTCGTTCAGCATCAACTCTCTCCGTCTCAAGCCGAAGTGACCGGGTGAGATTCCTTTCCGCGATCATTTCGGTACCAAGAACGATGACCTTCGGCTTCATTGTAATGACCAGGCCGTCACGGATCATTTCCTTCGTGGGAACCAAATTGATCGCTTGAGACGCGACCGCATTTACGAACGATGCTCTGTCAAATGGCTCATTGGTCGTCGCCTGAAAACGGTCTGCTGAATCTTCGGCCAACGTATAGAAACTGTCCTGGAGGACTGCGAGGATCTCATCGTATTTCTCGTGAACCTCGGCTTTCGCTTTCGCGAGTGTTTCGCAGGCTTTCAGATATGCCTGCTCGAACTGTTCGAATGCGGTCCACGGGATCCATTTGTATTCGCTTGTCCCCCAGACCGTTTCGCAAAGAGTAAATCGGAAACCGTATCTATTAAGCGCGGAGTGAGCCTGTGCCGCTCCTCGCATGAGCTTGTTTCTGAAAACGTCAGGAAGCAATCCGGCTCTCGGCGGGCTGACTCGCACTGCGGCATCTTCAGGCAGTTTCACGCCGAGCGTCTTCCATTCGAGCTGACGAACCAGGCTGCCAAAGCCCCGGCAGTCGATATTCATAAAGATCCCTTCACTCTCAAGAGTGGAGAGATCGAAGGGCAGCGATTCCACTTCATGGACAGCTATCCCAAGTTCGACAGCCGCCTTTTCCTTTCGTTCGTCAAGACGGCTGAGGATGTCCCGGGCCATATCAGAAGCCGACGCGCCAGGAGTTGCGAGACTACCCTGCGGCGCTATTTGTTCTTCCATTACTGGAGGTGCCTCTAATCGCACATGTGCCGAGAACTGCTCACCTCGACCAAAGACGTTCTGCAGAACCGAGGAAGCTAACGCATTCGTCGGCGGAGGGCCGGTCGTTTCGCTAATGGTAGTGTTGTATTGCTGACTTTCCATGTGACGCCTTCCGTCAGCCGCTTGTTTTTGATCCGTCGGTATAGAGTTCGAGGCATTCTTTCAACGTCGCAGCCCTGAAACCCTCAACATGTTCGACCTTAAAGCCATGGATATTTACGCCCTCAAGCTCGCTCAGGGCGAAGTAGCCAAACTCGGCCTCAAATCCGATAACGTAGCCGAAGAAGACAAAGTCACCATCCCTCGGCTCGCCTTCTGTCACGAACCATTTCCATCCGCTGAGCGGAAAGAAAAAGACTGCATGGACGACCGGATCGGCGGAGCCGTCCTGTTCGCGCAGTCTTGGAAGAGCTTCTCTAAGCTCGTCAGTAAGTAGCCCGGACATAAACTATTTCCTCTTTTGGATCGCGGACTCAATTTGATCCGGCGTGCAGTACAGCGAACGGCTTGTGCCCGATTCTAGATCGAAGTAAGTCGCAAAACGCTTGAGATTGCGTGTGAGCAACATCGAGGCGAGCATCTCTGCTATCTCAACCGAGACGCGCTGGTTAACGTTCAGGCTTTGTTGTCCGAGCCTGATGCGTTCGGGGCAAGAAACCGTATCTGTATGCTGTCTCGTCTTCGTCTCCTGATCGATCAACAATTCAGGATGAATCAAAGATGGAGCTGGCAGCGAGCGGCAGATGCTCGACCCGACGAAGTGGTTCTCCGGCTTGAGCCGCTTTGTTGCAGAGCCGATGAGAACCTGTCCCGAATACTTGCCGTTCCCGCCATCGACCCACCAGATATTGGGAGCTTCGTTCGATTGATAGCCCTGAAACTGTTCCACTGCCCGGTGTATCTCCCGCCGTGCGAGATGGTTATCGACACAGCCTACGATCACTGTGAGAGTGCGGTAGTCTCCCGAGGATTGCTTCAAGTGCAACTCGGCGTCGAATGCCTCGTTCGCGTAGTGGCATTCGAGACCCCATGCTAGAGCAATGCGCTTCGCGAGTGACTGTGCCTTGAAACACCATATCTCCGCTGCACAGAAGTTGGTGCGCGGTATATTCCCGCTTTCGACGCGATCGGGATCGACGATAAGCAGATCAACTTCCCTACCCGACTCCTTTAGCTCATATATAAGCCGGGCGATGGCGAGTGCGGCGAAGGAGCCTGTACCGCCCGCACCGACTTGTATGATCCGAAGCGTTGTGAATTCCTTCGGCATCACAACGGCGGACTGTGCAAAGCTGAGATCGATCTCGGTCACGACAACACCTCCACAATCGCATCGATCTCGTTCAAGTCGATGATCCCTTCGGACATCGCTCCGACCCAAACAGCCGGGATGGGAATAAGATGGTCGTAAACGCCACAGCGAAACCGTATCTTTGGCTTATCATGAACATCGATAAGGATGGCGAAGATCCGGAACTTGCCCAGTTCGTCCGCGTCATCCGCTCCACTGAAATTCAAGGCTCCGGGCGGATGGGTATGGAGTTCTATGCAGCACTCAGCGTATTCGGGCAAAGTATCGTCGGCTATTGTCGATGACCAGTTGCTTTCACGGCCTGACGCAAGCCATTGCCAATCGGAAAGCACTTTATCCCAATAGATGAGATATACCTCTTCCTTAAAGCTCGAGGACGAGTGCATTTGCCGGGCGTGCTGAAGAACCTGTTGCCACAATAAAGCGGGTATTCTTGGTTTTGTCCACGAGATACCGACCGAAGCAGTCGGAAGACCGGATATGTTCTGAATGCTGAGCGGCAAAGATACGGCAAACTCCCCGCGTTTTGCCCGCACGAATAAGCCATTCCCCGCAAGGAGGTATTCGAATAGAGCAGCCTCTATTGGCTCGTTTTCACTCACAGCGATGCGATGCCCGACCAGTTTTGGCGCCAAAATAGAATTCGATGACATATATGAAGAATCGAGATCAGAAACGGCTGTCGAATCGGGTACGTTCGACTATGCTCTCCCACGCGTCCTCGACGTTGGTCGAAGACATGATCAATTGCGGCGTCGGGAACTTCTTTACTTTGCCTGCCGCCAGTTTCGCGAGCAGATCGCGAACATCATTCTCTGTCTGACATCTGCCGGTCGAATGATCGCCGTTGAATGGAGTATCGAAAATGAGCTTCCAGACCGCCGGAAGCGTTGAAGGATGTGTCTCCGGGACGTCGTTCTTCCCAAAGCAGATCTTTCCCGAGCCGATATTTGGCAAGGGGGCCACGGCCAGACGGGTAGTCTGTGTAACTTTCGACGTTCCGGCGGCCCAAAGGTAGTAGTCATTCCCCTTTCCGAGAAGGATCAAAGTCGGGAGAGGCAAAGTCAGGGTTTCAATTCGATCGCCTGAAAATGCGACCGTTATAGTCCTTACACCTGCCGGCAGATATGAAAGGACGGCGTTCCCGTCGGTAGCCTCGCGGTATCTTAAGACCCTTCGATCTATCCACCCCGTATCGGTCCGAAGATCGCGGAACGCACGTGTCACTTGTTCACTCGATAGAGCCTTCAGACCGTGCCTGTTCTCCCCGAACGTCTCGAATAGAAACTGCCCAGGCAGAAAATAGAGAGCGGCATCCGCGTCAGGTGGAACGGTGTGATTCTTCATCGCTTTAGTTGCCGGAAGGTCGAACCTGGGTAGCTGATGAACCGGACAACCCCAGATCCGGATGCTCTCCGCTGTTCCAAAATTCGATAATCGCCCGCAGCATCTTTTTCGGATCGGCCTCGATCATCTCATCGAGATCTCGAAGCCGTTCGAAAATCTCATTAGCCGCCCTGTACTCCTTTGTGAGGTCCTCTATCGCTTCCCGGTCCCAACTGTACCAGTCGGCGGTTTGACAGTAGTTGCTGTCGAGCCAGGGATTGCCGGTCGAATGATCGACCAACCTCAGAAGTTCTCCGAAGGGTGAGCCGCTCTTTGGATTCCACAAGTTCGGATGCGGATCCGAACCGATCTCCGGAAACTCGCCCTTGGACAACTTGAACCGCTGGTTGAGGAAGTCCCAGGCGTCGTCGGGAAAGTAGAAGATCAAGGCGGCAGCGTAGCTGATATGGAGGTTCTCGAAATATATCTCCTCGCAGCAAAGATCAACGTTCAACGGTGGTATAGCGAACTGGTCAAATTCGCTTTCGGGATCGTCGTAGGCGAATTCGAGCAGCGGGAAACATTTCTCATTGACGAGGTGAAATAGCTCATTGACCCGTTCGCTGTATTTCCTGTAGTAGCCGCGTCTATATAGACTCGCATTGGAACGCTTCCATTCTTTCGGAAACATCTCCCGGTACATGGCATACTTCTGCTGTTCGGAAAGAACACCTGCAACATAATCGTATGCGGTGATCGCACTGTGACTTCGGGCCTTAAAGCTCAGATACTCGATCGCCTTTGAAAGCCGTTCGCCGAAAGGCAGTGAATGCGAGATCGCAAGTCCTTGTGCCACAGGCATACCTACCGTCTTCTCTAGAATCCGACGGGAAGCCTTGCTGACGGACTCGCGGAGGAATTCTGGAAGGCCTTGATCTGGCGCCTCATCGTTTCGATCTCGCTTCTGCCTAACTCCAGGATCTCTTCCGCGCGTTGTATTTCCTCAGCAATCAATAGACTAGCCGCATCCCTTCGCATGAACTCTTCGGCCAGAAGTATCACCGGGTTCACCTGCTCGGTTTCACCGATCAAGATATTCAGCGGAGACTCGACGTTCATCATGCCCCCTTATGCTGAGCACGTTTGACGATCGTGACCGTGAGCTTTCCGTCCTTTACCTCACGAGTGATGTTCGCATTCTCGATAGAAGCGAAGTGAGGCTGAAGGACGACCTTCAAGGTCTTATCCTCCTGGGCGAGCGCAGCATCAAGCTCGAATTCCTGTCCCTCGATCTTGATCGTCGACTTTGCGTCGGTAACAATATCCGCGGTCGTATTCTCCGCTGCCTTCGTCTCAGTAGCGGGAGCTTCTTTCTTCTGTTCCATATCTGTTCCGCCTGGGAAGCTTGTCGCGGCTTACGACGCGAAAAGACCCCGCTGGCTTTGATCTGCATCAACACTTGGGGTTGGGGCTACAGCCGATGTTTCGGACGTCGTGGCCGCCTTTGTCTGAGCAACGGTGGCTCTTGCCGATTTCGAGCCGGTTTTTGGTTGCTTCTTGGCAGCCGGCTTTTCCTTCTTTAGTTTCTCGGCAGCCTTGGATGGCAAATCGCTTCGGTATCGCTCCAAAACATCGCTCAGAGCCACAGAGATATGCTGGAACACCTCCGCCGAGCCGGTTTCACTGACGGCAACCATCGGAGCAAAATCGTGTGTTCGAAGACTGACTACGCATTTTCGCCTGCCCGAGCTTTCAGGCAGCACTTGAATCACCGCCGTTACCGTGCAGGCGTCGAGGTTGTAAGGCTCCTTTTCGGCAAGAACGATCGATTCTATGGATTGTAATTCGACCGATTCCTTGGCCTCAGGTTCGACTTCTTTTTGAATGAGATCACTGGGCTCGTTCTCGTCTTTTTTTGAAGGAGTATCGGATTCGGATCTGTCGATCTCCTCACCATTCACTGGCTCTCCTGCACTCGAATCCTCAGAAGTCGCAGATATCCCCGATTCATCCACGTTCGAGCTTTCCGCAGCCGGGTTTATGAGATCGCCCGGACCCGATCCGTTGTTCATCGTAGCGATCTCGGCCTCGAATTCGGGTACGCACTCATCAGCATAGGATGGCCGGTCGCAACCGCTTTGGTCATCCGTAGGCACAACTCCGAGATACTCATCCTGAGCGGCACCTTGAGGTCGCTGACCGGATACGGTCTGCGGTGTGGACGGCTGTACTGAGACCGGCTCCTGTCCAGGCTGTCGAACCGGTGCCGTCATTTGTGGCGCCGTCGATGCAGCAACGTTTCTGCTCTGGGCAGTCCGCTCCTTTTCGATCTCACGAAGCCTTTCAAGAAACTTACTCAAGAAAAGATTTCGGATATTCGCTTCTTCGTGAGCCCGGCAGACATACTCCGCTCCCTTCCACATCTCAAGCCCGAGTTGATGATTGGTTTGGCCGCTGTTTTGAAAACCTTCCGCCCGGCTTACTTCAGTCGCAAGAGTACTTGCGGTGAAGATAAGCTGGTCGATCTTTTCCCGGTTGTCGAGCGGTACGAACGAACCGCTGTTCAAGATTTCCATATTCGTTGTTCACTCCACATTCCTACCGACCGCTACTTTTTCTTCACAAAGGAAAACGGAGGTGGGCATATGTCGGCAACCAAATCTTTGCAATATCCGCTCACTTCGGCAGGATACAGTGTGGTCAATTTTCCTGCCAAACGTTCTTCCTAATCTGATTTGCTCGGTTGTCCGCCTTAAAGTCGATCAGGTGAGACAAGATCTAAATGTACTAATAGCCGGGAAAGACAGGATTATCCATCGAACAAGTTCAAGGAAATGCGATGAAGGCTAAAGGTTTGGTTTGAATACAGTTCGTGCTTTATCAATACTTTCCTAGAGGCAACTCGCTTTGGAGAATGATATTTGCAACGACACAAGATCATTTAGCCGGAATAAGACAAGGGAGAAAAATGTGATGGATCAGAAATCGATTGCCCTTCCGCTTATGATTTGTTTCCCGGACACGATCATCTTTCTCGATCATGGAAGAGGGTCCTAATGCGTCCGTAGGCTCCATACCTAGAGCGGCACACTGTTTTTTAATATTCACAGCAACCCTTGAAATTGCGTGTTTCGTATCGCCGTCTCGGACATATCCCGCCATACCTCCGTGGAGAACCTCTTTTGAATATTTTCCTGAGATGAAGCGCATCATTCCTTGCTTGACGTACTCCGAAGCAAGTGATCGGCGGCGGCCGTTCTGCGTAACGTTGAGCAGCTTGCCTTCGAGGCAGAAATAGATATCCTCGCGCGGAACTAGAGGACGGAAAGTAATATCCATCCTTCCAGTCTGGTTTCCCTCTTCCGGTTCCAGTTCAACCATTTGAGGATCAATTTGAAAAGGGAGGTCGCGAGCGGTTCGATTTTGTCTCAGGACCTTACAAAGCCGGAAAGTTATATCGTCCTCGCGATCGGTGTCGTCAATTACCGGCATTTCTGTCCAAGATTCCTGGACCAGGTGCAAAATGGTTGGGACCATAGGATCGATAAGATCGGCCCAATTCTTTGGGGAGCCAAATACATGGGTCATGCAGTCGCGACTCCCGAATACATAAGAATTGATCCAGCTATCTCGTCGGCGTCATTCAAGGCCGCCGTCTCTGTCCAATAGCGACGTGCGAGACGTTTGACGATGTAACAGTGATCTTCATCAAATACCGTAGCGCCGCGTATCAACTCGAAGACTCCGACCTTTCGTGACACAGCCTCGTTGATACGCTTAAGTGAAACAAGTACGTCGTCGAAATCCGCACTGTTTTCGGGGACAGGCGATTCCTTACTGGTCTTTTGCAAAACAACGATCCCGATTCCTAACCTTGATGAGACAAATGCTTCGCCCCTAACTTCATAGCTACTTCCCAAAGACCATGCGTTTAACGTCGAGCAAAGCCTTGAAATGTAAGCTGCCCTCTCGCTCTTCTTACTTGGTTCTATTGTTGGGATGGAACGTCGATTCCTCGACGGTTTTATACTGGGTATGAATACTCGAAGAGTGTCTTCGATCAAGGTGCGCTCATTGGGCTGAACATCGAAGTATTCATAGAGCAGATCGTCAATGGCTTTCGAGGCCTCCGCAACTATTCCTTTTCGATCACCGAAAAAGTTACGGGCTTGAGACGTCGCTTCGTCAATGATGTTTGCGGCTTTGTCAACGATGCTCTGCGAAAACTCCGGATCCGACGTCTCCTGTGGCAATGGCAGAGGCAGTCTTAGAAGTTCCTTAACATGAACCTCCTGTCGGCTTACGCCCCAATTGGATGACGTATGGAAAAGGAAATATCTCGCGATTGGAGATCGAAGATAGGCTGTTAGAAACATCAGCAAAGCCTTGTCTTCGGGCGGACCGGTGATGCCTCTTAAAGCGTGTCTGAACGAAACATCAAAATCACAAAAGGCGATGCTCGAAAATCCTTTTGAAACGAGTACATGCGGTGCGCGAAATATAAGCGGATCTGAGGATCTCCTTACAAGAATCTCCTGTGAATCTAGATCTCGGCAGTCTTCCGGAAGCAAAAATAAATCAATACTTGATGACTCGGCGTCAATAAATCGCTTCGAGGGCAAACAAAGTTGTTTAGTCTTCCCTAGGTCATCTCTTTTACCCAGAGGTTGCCAACCTTCCGCAATAAGCCAGGGTTTTCCAGGAGCTCTGTCCCTTATTTGTCTCACGCGGTCACGCAGCCGAGAGTACAACGACAATCTTTCGAGAAGTCGTCTATCGCGAGCCGTGGCCCAATACCATCGCTTCCAAATCTGCGGGGCGTCTTCACTTCGTAGATCATCCATTACGTCACCGAGTCTCAGTGATGAACGATCCTCAGGCGCGATCGATATGAGCGCGGCCCTCGTAACAAGCCAGTCAGCTTTTGGCACCCAATATTCGATATAACGATTGGCATCTTCTGGCGGAGTTCTGCGATAACTTATAACGAGTGCGGGATGCTTAGCTTCCGCAAAAAGAAAGGAGGCATAATCAGCTAGGTTGAGAACCCGATCAACGGAATGTTTCGCGAATAAATCCCGCTGGAAACTTACGGCTGTATTGCCATGGTTAAACAGGGTCCCATAGGGAATCACAAAACAGATCTTTCCTTTGCCCGATACGTGTTTCGGGGCTTTCATCACAAAAGCCGCAGCAATTTGCTTGTCGGGAACGGAGCATTCGTTCCGCTCACACCATCTTGATGCTGGCGTTTTCTCGGTCGCCAGACTGCCCCACGGAGGGTTCCCGACAACCAGATCGACATTCGTCGCGTAGTCCTCTTCCTCGGCAAAGAAATCTCCGCAAGTTATGTTTCCCTCGACCCGCTGTTTCGCAACGGCATTCGAATACCTGACAAGTTTCGGGAGACGGTGCCCGTTATCCCTAAGCTCTCTTATATCGCGAGGAGAAAGTTGATCAAGATACGCCAGGTAGAGACTAAACGCCGATATCCGACACGCCGTCGGATTAATGTCAACGCCGTGAAGGCTGGAACAAAGGATATCTCTCAGTTCCCTGGCACGTCGGTCGTTCCGAGCTTTCGGGTTCTTTATCTTCCATTCTTCAGCAAGCCGATTGAAAATAGCGACAAGGAAGATACCGGAGCCGCACGAAGGATCCAGAAATCGTTTTCCGAGCAATTCCGCGGAACCGTCGAGGCCGATGTCGATGACCAACTCTGCAAGTGCCCGTGGTGTGTAATAAGCTCCATCAGGTCTCGCAGAATGAAGAAAACGTTCGTAAATCGAACTGATCGCCTCTACTGGAATTGCGGAAAAATCATACGGCCAGAATGCCCCCTGACCGGATATAACATCGGTTCCGTGGAAGAAACTATCTAGCGGTTCTATCAGGGAGGCTTTGACAAGCCTGGATTCCAGATCGAGGTCATCACTGAATAAATCGCCGTTGAAATCCTTTCCAAGCTTATGGAATAGCAGGTACAGGCTTTCTTTCGCCTTGCCGCGGGGGCGCATGGCGAGGATACCCCGTAAGTGGCCGACACCTGCCGGCGCGATCTTTTTCAGATATCCGGCGCCGATTATTCCGCGATCGAATAAATAGCAGGTAAATACCAACCGGCAAAGCAACGAGTCGATTACTTTCGGTTTGACATTACTGTTCTGTAACAGGTTGTCGCGTGTCGCTTCAAGGTTGTTCAACAACTGACGATCTACGCGATTTTCAGTATCGAAAAAGCCTTTATTCCGTCGAAAGTATTCCCCGGACTCAACCGCCGGTAGAAACTCTCGCAGAAGGGCTGATGTTCGGTCGAGAGTTTCTACAAGAGCTGAGATTCTTTTGTCCGGAGAGATCGCGGCATCGGGCAGGATAAAGGCTGAATATACATGAACTTCCGTATCGGAAAGGAGAACGAGAATTGGAGCTCCCCCGTGATTCCAGAACTTACGGTGAAGGTTCGCGATCTCTTCGGAATTAAAACGCTTGATTTTTTTGAAGTAAACCAAGGGTGCATTCTCGGCACAAAATATACCGTCAAGCCCAAGAAGGTCGAATGCCGTCCGCAAAGTGTGAGAATGCTTGGCCCCACTTAGCTGATCGCGGTTATCAAAAAAGACACCCGTACTATTTGAGCCGACCTCAAATTCCTCTTGTAGCACTCTGTCCGCCATGGCTATCAATCAAACTCGGCCCAGGTAAGGATTGTTATCCGCAGTCCGGAGCCTTTCTCCTTATCGCCACGAGGTCAAGGTAGGTCTATTTACGCTTCTGTCGCCGACTAAGCGCGAACCCCTCTTTTAAGAGATCCACCATAGAAATGCCCTGGCTCGCCGCATAGACCTTGAATTCCCTTTTGAAAGCCGGCGTGACCTTAAAGTTAAGCGTTTCAGTCGCGGACAAGTTCCGATCCTGGGTTTTCGGCTTGCGTAAGATCGCCGCATTGGATTCAGTCATTCGCACGTAACCACCGCCTGATGAAATATTGTTTCGTCGGCAAATAGTGTATAAGACGGAACTGGGACGGTCAACCGGAAAGACTGAATTCGGGCTTTCATTATTTCCTAACTTGAGTCGTTTTTAGGCAGCTGCGGAAATCGTGGCAAGCGGCGGCGGCTCATGTTCGCTTCGCTCCCGGTGTTTCTTAAGAATTCGCGATAGTGTCGAATGTGTTGTCCCCATCGAACGTGCAGCACGGCGAAGGTTCCCGCGGGATCTCTTGAGCGCATGCTCGATGAAGGTCGCTGCTGCCTTTACATAAACACTGTCAAGGTCATCCGTATCGGCATCCAAGGTCACGGTCACGAGGTTTTGACGCGTTGGTTGAAGATCCCCTCCGGGAGAGGTGATCCCGGTTTTCAGTTCATCGGAAATCCCTGTTTCATTAGAACCGATCCCGGCTAATTGTAGAACATGGTCGGCCGTTATCGCCGGAGCGTCGAGGGCTTCGACGGCGAGACGCGCTGCAAAGTTTTTGAGTTCCCTGTAATTTCCTCTCCATTCCAAGCTTTGAATCATCTCCAGTGCTTCATCCTCGATGATAAACGGCTCATTTCTGCCGACTGCTGCACATTCCTCTTCCATCTGACGTATGAACAGATCACGGATCTGCTCCCGCTGGAATCGAAGCGGTATCGTTTCAAGCTGAAGGATGTCCAGGCGGTCGAACAGGTCGGCCCGAAATGCCCCATTTCGTACCATCGAGTGCAGGTTCTTTGAAGTTGCCGCTATTATTCTGACATCTATGTCCCGCTCCCGATTGCCGCCGACGCGACGGATGCGCTTTTCTTCGACGGCTTTCAGGAGTTTGGCCTGGAGGCTTAACGAGAGTTCGCCGACTTCATCAAGGAAGAGAGTTCCGCCGTCAGCCGTCTCGAATAGCCCGGATTTCACGGCATTCGCTCCAGTGAACGCCCCTTTCTCGTATCCGAACAGTTCCGATTCGAGAAGTTCCGCCGTAAAGCTCGCACAGTTTATGCTGACGAACTCCCTCCGCGAGCGTGGACTCATTTCATGGAGTCGCCTGGCGAGAGTTGTCTTCCCGGTTCCTCTTTCACCTGTTATGAGAACGTAATGTGGAACTCTGGCATATAGGGCTATCTTTTCGTCCAGGATCGACGCCCCCTTGAAAGGAGTGCCATCATCGTATTTATCGGCCATAAGGTAGATTCTCCCCGTACAAGCTTTTGATCTTGCAGTACTGTCTTGGTTACTACCGTTGGCTTTTCCGTAAACGAAAAACCCGATTCACCACTCCAATATTTCAGCCTGCATAACTAAAAACCCGCAATAGGCGGAGAGGTTACTTCTTAATGGTAAATTTTTTCTTACCTAGAACCGTTTACATCGCAAACAGTTCGTTTACCAAGGGTGCACAGTTTTGACCAGGCGAAGTTCTCGCGGAGCCGGCGAGACTGCATACTGATTCGAGATCGGGTTCGATCAGCCACTCGGGAAGTTTCACCGGCTCGTTCGTTTCGAGAATAACGGCACTTCGCCCCATCTCCGGCAGGAAATCGATATCTGTGGATTCGGGGGGATATTGAGCAAGTATCCTTTCCAAAGCTTGCAGCGGTGACTCCTGCGGAAGAAAGAACCGCTGTTTGCCATGCTGGACGATGTTGATAAGACCCATCCCTCGAAGTTCGTGGATCTGCTCGTAGGTGGACGGACAAACTTCAGTAAGAAGAGTTCCCTGAAATCTTGCGGTTCGGATAGTGATATCGCCGATGAGATTCACCGTGTTCTTCTCGAAATCGACTATCCGAAGGATCTCGGGAGCGGTTGTCGGGATATCGGACCGCAGTCCGAAGTGATGGTGGAGAGCCCGGAGCCACTCCTCCGATATCTTGACGCCGACAAGCCTCGTGCCGTCATCCGTCGTAGTTCGAACGATATTAAGCGCGTCCTGGCTGAGTGTCTTCAGGTATTTCCAAATCGGCAGCAGAGCACCGCTGAGCAGATGAATTGTTTTATGTTCATAGAGAGGGATCTTGCTTTCTTCTTCGAGCCACCACTTCTCGGCCCTTGTCTTGGGAACTATGCGATACTTCTGGTTCAGCTCACTTTCGCGGATGTACGAGAGATTCCTCCCTGTCGGCTTCGAGATCGAGAACATCTGGTATCTTTCGCCGGTTTCGGGGTCGGTATGAGAGAGCGTGCGGCGAACGGCGACAAACGATCCGTTCCCTCGATCCTGGAAGAACTGATGGACGCCGGTTTCCGATAGCTCTGAGTATCTCGCGGGTTTTGTGGCCACCTTCAGATCAAGCTTGTAATAGACCGTTTTCGCTGAAGTAAGAGCATCGGAGTGCAGAACCTGTGGCGGCTCCGCTATCTCGACCGACATCGCTTTCAGGTCTTCCATGCCGTCATCAAGTTTTCCTTTCTGTTTCAGGTATTCCAGCGTCTCAAGAAATGTTTCGTAGAAGTGATCGAATAATGCATTCTGCCGATCAACTTCGAGTGAAAGGAGGCGATTCAAAAAGCGCGGGATGTTGGTCTTCTCGCTATCCGGAACTTCTTCGATCCCGTCCACGGTTCTTACGAGTCCCATATCCCTGAGCGCATGCTTCGGATCTTCAAGTCCCGTGATCTCACACCCTCGCATTATGCTTGTAAGCATCACATACAATGCAGAACGGCCTTCTTTCGATTCAAGATTGTACTTGTCGAGATTGCCTGCCTTTTCCGCACGCCTGTCCCCTTTTGTAAGAGCGCCCATGTTTCCAAGTCGTCGGGCTATGGTTGCTGAGAACCTTTTTTCGCCCCCAAGCTCTGTGAACACGAGTAGATAAACGGGTGGAGCTACCTGCCCGGTCCTGTGGGTTCGGCCGAAATCCTGGATCTGCTTATCGGCCGACCATTTTAGCTCTGCGGCGATGTGGAGCCGGCGCTGTTTGTTCCCGACATGACATCCGGCGTGAAGGCTGTCGCCGGTCGAGGCGACTTCCGACATGATCGCGATCCTTTTGTCTCCGTTCTGGAATGCGTTCTTCTCGTGAAGGTTGATCAGCTTCGACGGAACTCCCGGAAGCTGTCGGGGCCGGTATTCGAGCGTTCCCTTTGCAGTCCGAATAAGCCGCTTCTTGCGTCCGGTCATCTCCGCGACGTTTTCCACACCAAAATAGTTGACGAGTTGATCGAGAGGATGCTCCGGCACTTCGAGTACTGAGAGCTTATCCATAAGCTCCGCCCTAAGGCGCAATGCAGCACGGCTCTCGACCTGATTGCCGTCAGCATCGAGAACAGGAATATATTCGATAGTTCCGCTGTATGGATTGGTGCGTTCCTGGAAACAGGCGGTCGGGAAACAGTTTGCAACAAGTCTCGTAAGCGTTTCGCGCGGGCTGAAGTCGAGGCTGTCGATAGCTTCCTCATGATCGGCCGCACGCTCGATCTGTTTCTTTGTCTGACTTTCGCCGGTTCCGGTGATAGAGACAACAATGGACTCCTTTCGTCCGAGAGCATCTTCGATCTCGCGTATCAGCGTCGGAACCTTGAACGCCGTGATGAGATTTCTGAAGCACCGCTGATGCTCAGCCCAGAATTGATTGACGGCCTGGCTTCGGGTTGCCTTGCCGGAATTGGTGAGATCGAGGGCACGATGGATGTTCCGAAAGACCTCCTGCCAGCCCTGGGCCATGTTGTCGTACATCCGGCGCTGTGGGGGAGTGAGCCAATGAGTCACCTCACGAAACTCCACCGCCAGGCCGGACTCCGGGTCGGTTCCCATGCTTAGATTCCCGCACAGGTATCTACCCATCGCCTTAAGATCGCGGCAGACCATCTCGAGAGCACCGACGCCGCCCGATTCGATCTCCTCGGCAAACTGCTCGAACCCGAGTGGGAAATTGGTTCCTTCGCCCCACAGGCCGAGGCGTGACATATATGGAAGGTGTCTCACCTCACCAGCAGACGTTGCGGATGAATAAACAACTCTGAGATGTGGGAATTGAACGGGGTCCTGTATTTCGAGGACGGCCGCCCCAGTCTGTGTAGATTTCCCTCGGTCATCCGCAAAAGCGTATTTGGCCTTGTGCCCTTCGTCGAAGATGACGACGCCCTTGCTGCCGAGCCAGCTGGTTATCTGATCTATGCGTCGTTTACCGGATCTCGAACGGGATATCAGCGACCGGTACGTGCAGAACGTAATGCCGTCGCCAAAGTCGATCTCGCCATCGGTCGGAAAATCGTTTATCAGCTTTATGGGCGGTGTCAAACCCAGCCGTGTAAATTCGTCCGAAACCGCTTCGATGAGATCCGCCTTAACCGAAAACCAAACGGCTCGCCTTCGCCCCTGAAACCAGTTGTCAAGGATTATTCCGGCAAGGGTTGCCGTTTTTCCAGTTCCGGTTCCATCTCCGATGCTTATGCCGGCCCGCGAGCCGTCCGGGAGTCTTTGTTCATGAGCCTGCCCCGCGTAAATGATCCTCTCAAGCTGCATAGCCGAGAGTTTCCCGGTTTCGGACAGCTCTCTCGGAAGATGCGGGCGATAGCAGATCGGAGGAGGTTCTACATTCGCAAGCCCCGGCGGTTCGACTATCACGCCGGGATGTGCTGCTCCACCGATAACGAATCGAGGTGTGTACGCGATTACCTGCGTAGTATCATCAGGCTCCGACGCCTCGACAGACAAGGTGGCCGCCGCCGTTGCTCTTGAACACGGCGCGGCTGTGCCCGCCGATTGCTGGTAACTTGGTAACATTTCAGGGTGATGGTAGGTGTGGATTGAAGTCGGGCTCGCAGATGCCTGTTTCCGAATCCCTCAATCAACGTCGTAGCCGATGAAGTTGTCGTCGTTGATGAGCAGGTAATAGTACCCATTTCCGCAGCCTGCGTATTCCAGTGATAAGAACCCGCGAAAGTCCCCACTTTCGGCGTTGTATTCGGTTTCGATCGAGATGTCGTATCCGGCGAACTTCGCCCAACGGCCTGTGATGATCGTTCTTGCTGCCCTGGTTTGGATAGATTCGCGAAGCCGTTCGATCTCACGGGGATACCTCTTGGCGATCCGGTTCAGCGAGATCACCTTTCCGTCGATATTGGTTCCGGTCGTTATGTGCAGCTCGTAAAGTGTCTTAGGACGAGGTTCCTTATCCTTCTCCCAGGAATTCGGCTCGACTAGATCCTTTCTCCACGCATCGAAATCCGGAAGAGCAATACAGCCGCGAATAAACGGATTCGTAAAACTCGCCTCGCCCGCCATCCGCTTGTACTTTTCGATTATTTGATATTCTTTTCGAAGCTTTTCTTCACCTGTCGGTGGAGGCTTCAAAGGAATGAATTGCGCATAGCGTGCGAGATCGGATTCGGACACTAAATATCCGCGTCGGCTGCTTCGCGGTTTGAACCGGCACAGACTGCCGGTGTCCGAAAGGAAGAATCGATCTTTCTTCCCATTAGTGCTTACGGCGCCAATAATTGAACCGCTCTTTACGGCTTCGTGAAGTTCCTGGTAATTCATATTTATTCGGATCTGATCGTTTCGAAAGCTTCTTCAATGCTGTCGAAGCTCTCATGGCTGCAACATTGAACATCGACTTCCGGCCCTTTGACTGAGCGTTTGCGACCGAGGATCAAAGTCACGCCCACCGTTGTTCCATTGCGGTAGAACTCGCGGCCGGAAAGGCTGATGGATCTCGTAACTTGAATGCCGGGAAACATCGAATCCCAGAACCGCTTCCCCGAAACAGTTCCGGGTGAGCCTCCTTTGCCGAGGATGACAGCGAACCGGCCACCAGCCGCAAGTCGCCGCAGTGCGGAATCGACATGACGAAAACCAAATCTGCTCTGATTTCGTTCAATGCGTCCTCCGCTTGATGAGAACGGCGGGTTCGCTAGGATCACGTTCGGGGTAAGAGTCTCCGGCAGGAGGTCATCGATGAACTCGGCATCATGTCCGGTCGGTTCCAGACCGACAAGTGAAGCAAGGTCACGCCTTCTCAAATCGATCTCGTTACTGACAACCGTCGCACCGGCGGCCAAAGCCCAAACCGCAAGACTGCCGGTTCCGCATGAAGGTTCGAGCACGGTGTCGCTGTCATTCAAATTCAACAAGTATGAAGCAAGGTATGCGATCGGAGCGGGAGTGGAGAATTGTTGAAAGGTGATCTGTGTCGTGCTTCGCCACGATTGAGGCGGCAGTCTTCTTTGCAGAGGTCTTAATATTTCAAAGCAGTCGTCGGACGGTGTTTTCGAAGAGAGTAGTTGTTCTCCGTATTTTGTCTTTACGAGATAATTGAGAGCCGTCTCCGCGATCTCGTGACACAGATGCGGATCGATCAGTAAACCTTCAATTCCTGCCTCAGTGCACAAACCAAGCAGATCCCGATTCGTGATCTCCCTCTTCTTAATATCTATGATCGCGGCGATCCGCTCGATAAGAGTAAACGGGATACCCGGCAGTTCGTTTAGTCGGCTCATGACGCCGCCTGCCAGCCGCTTCTTTATCTCCTAAGCCCGCGAAAGTTGTTGACTCGCTTGTTCGCGACATTCAGGGGTTAGATATTTGAGCCACTCGCGAATCGTGAGTTGTTGTATCGGCAATCCGGCAAGCAATGCCTCATCAATTCCTTTGATGGATCGGTCCCATGTGAGGATGCGGACATCATCGTTAATTGCGAGAACTTTTTGATCCGCGTAACGAAGTCTAACTAATGCCGCAAGTGCCCGTGCCACATGGGGGTTGGTAAAGCTGTCATTGTCGAATGCGATTTCCAACAGTTTTCCGCGAGCGGTCTCAAGGATCTCCCTGTGGGAAGTCGCGACACCGCTATTTCCCACAACGTATCGGTCAGAGAGGAATCTCTGGGCCGTTGCCGCTTTTAATGCTCCCTCTGTGACAAGAACGGGTTTGTCTAACGCCCGATAAGGATCGGCGTGATGCAAAGGAGCGCCTGGGCCGCACCCGCTTCTTTCCTTCGAAGATGATAGCCAGACATAGCTTCCCGATCTATTCGGGACATGGCGCATAAACCGTATCTGACATGCTCGTATTAGTGCGTCAGGCCCCACGAACGGGATCAGCATTAGATCAGTGAACGAATCCTGCTCGCTCCAAAGCCGCAACGAGTCATTTGCATCTCTCCAGAACCCTGGTATTCCGGCGAAGGATTGAACTTCTCCTGCTTTTGCGAGCGATTCGATCAGCCGCTCGACCAATACTCTCCGTTCATTTACTGTTCGTGGAAGGTTTCCGTATTGCGAGTAATCTTGTATTCCTCGCTCTGACAAACCACCGCGTCCGTTAACGATCTCGTCGTTAGAGGAAGCTGGTGACAGTTCGATAAGCTTTCGAAAGACCTTATCTCGAATCGCAGGCGGAGCCAGGGCTTTCGAAACCTGGATTTTCTTCCGTTTCAGAGACCGGTTGAAGCTTCGGTTGAAGTCGAAGTCGAAATCGACACCGAATCCCTGGTGATAATAAACTCCCCACCCGTGCCGGCTGATTCGATCGGCATTCCGAGTGGACCGGGCGCAAAACGATATCGTTTCGGTTTGAGTTCTACTGCACCAGTCCGGCTT
>ERZ761602.2132-NODE-2132-length-32388-cov-73.661677_pt1 | contig 32388 bp, 20 predicted proteins | sample MGYA00512165_ERZ761602 | MGnify/ENA primary metagenome ERZ761602 (study PRJEB28899, sample SAMN02445085) | bioreactor sludge metagenome | biome: EBPR sludge; isolation source: Thorneside wastewater treatment plant | place: Australia: Brisbane, Thorneside...
CGCAAACACGCCTTCGTCGCGCAGAGCCCGATGCGGCACAGTCTCGCGGTGCGGGCGCTCTGGATCGTTCTGCTCGGGCTCGTCGCCTGGCTGGTCGTGCCGCTACCGATGCCCGCACTCCTGCCGCCGGCGCTGGTCCTCGCCATCGCCCAAGCCCTGTGGCTGTGGGTCAGCAATCTGCAGAAAAGGCTGTGACGGCGTGGCACCGGTTGGGGGGCAGCGACGGGTGCGGCGAGTCGACCAGGATCGGCTGGCTCCGCCGGTTCGATCGCCGTTGACCGAAGCAGCCGTGTTTGCAGACAATCGCCCTGTCCCCTCAACGTTCCATCGGCCACTTTCCGCGTGCCTCTGCGCTCCGACCGAAACTCGCCTGCACTCGCACTGGCCGCGCTGCTCGTCGGCAGCGTTCAGGCCGAACCGTTGCCGGCGGAATGGTGGTGGTACTGGGACCGCCCGGCGAGCCAGCTTCCCGTACCCCGGCCCGGTGTCGGCGCCGCCGTGTTGACGCGGCACGTCTACTTCTCGGGCGGCCGCGTGATCGCCGTTGCGCGCCGCAGCGCGCTGACCCTGCCGCCGGGGGTCGTCTCGATTCCGCTGATTCACGTCGAGGTGGATCCCGCGCAGCCGTTCGCCGGCACCGACGAGCAGCGCAACGGACTGCGCGACGTGGTCGTGGCCGAAGCACTGGCGCGCCGTTCGCCGCTGATCCAGCTCGACTTCGAGGCCAGGCAGTCGCAGCGGCCATTCTGGAAGGCTGCGGTCCAGGCCATCCGCGAGCGACTGCCGGCAGAGGTGCGGCTCTCGGTCACCGCGCTGGCGAGTTGGTGTTTTGGCGACCGCTGGCTCGCCGACGTGCCGGCCGACGAGATCGTCCCGATGTACTTCCGGCTGGGCAAGGCGAGAGACGCCTTCATCGCACGCAGTGCGGCCGGGATTCCGGAGCCGCGCTGCCGCGACGCGCATGGCGTGGCCGATGACGAGCCGCCGTGGCCGGTGGCTCTGCCGGGGCGCCGCTACGTGTTTCTTGGTGCGCGTCCGACCGGGCAGAATCCGCAGACTCCTCCTGTCGGAGCAGGCGAGCATGATCCGGCCCGGTAGTGCCTGGTGGACACGCGCGCCGGCAGCCTGCGCCGTGCTCCTGCTCACCGCGGCACTGGCCGTCGTCCCGGCGGGCGTGCGCGCCTCCAACGGCAGCGAATACCTCAGTGACCCGTTCCTCGCGTCGTGGGGACCGGCGCGGCCGATTGGCGATCTGGCGACCGGAAGCCTGGGCGTCGTCGAGCGGACCTGGTGGCGACGGCCGCTGCTGCTCGCCTGGTTCCGCTTCAACGAACTGCCGTTTCCTGCGGAGGCGGCCGACGCCTTCACCTACCGTGAACTGGGCGCGATCATCGATCCCCGGAAGTCAGTCGCGGCCTGGCGCGAGGCGGCGAAGACGGCAGCCCCCGACCTCGATCCCGCCGCGGAGCCGGGCGCCGATGCCGATCAGCAGGGGACGACCTGGGGCCGTTTCGAAAACTGTCCGACGGACAGCTGGGAGCAGGCGCGTCGGACGCTGCTCGCACGCAGCGAGGTCTGGGGCGCCGGCAGCGCCGCCCTGCGCAACTGGATCGTCGCCCAGCACCAGGTCTTCGCGCGTTGCCGGCTCGGGCCGGAGCATTTTCGGAAGGACGTGCCGACGGAAGGACGCATCCGATGGGGGAGGCCACCGCCGGAGATGCCCCTGGCGGATCTGTCGCTGCCCGAGCCGCCTCCCGGTGCACCGCGGCTGCTGCGCAAGGACCGCGATTAACAGCGCGCCAGCGCGCTGTTCTACCAGGGGCACTACGCCGACGCCGAACGCGCATTCCGGGCGATTGCCCGTGACGCTCAGTCGCCGTGGCGGGGGTGGGGACAATACCTCGCCTTGCGGGCGCACTTTCGCGAACTCCAGATCATCCCGGGCGCCATGATCGCGGAGATGCGGGTGAGCAAGCTGCGCCGCGACGTGGACACTGCTCTGGCCGATGCCAGGCGGCATGGTGCCGGCGACGAAGTGGCGCGCCTGCAGGCTCTGTGCAGCTTGGTGGGGGTCCGGCTCGAGCCGGCCACGCGTTTTCGGGAACTCGGAGCCGCACTGTCGCGGCCACAGACCGATGCCACCACCTTTCGCCAGGCGGTGATCGACTACGCTTACCTGCACCGTCAGTTGCCGCCGGCGGAGCCCCTCGGGGAATGGCTGACCGGGTTGATCGAGGCCCGCGACCCGGCCAGCCGGTCGTGCGGCGGCCGAGCCGTATCCTCCGACATGAGCGATCCCACTCCGGCCGAGATCCGGTGTCGACGTGCCCAACTGAGCCAGAAGGCGTTCACCCGCTACCAGAAGAGTCCCGGCAAACGAGCCTGGCTGTTCACGGCCGCCGCCTTTGCAGAACGTGCCGATCCACACCGCGAGGCGCTGCTGCAGGCACTCGCCGACGTTCCGGATGGACACCGCGGTTCGACCACCTTCCTGCTGCACCGCCTGCGGCTCAGTGGACGCGACGACGGGCGGCATCTGGCAGAAGTGCTGCTGGCCCGCCCCGAGGTGGCGGCGGACTACTCCGCACGCAACCGGGTGCGCCAGAACCGGATGCTCTCGGCGGCCAGCCTCGAAGAATTCTGGAACGATGCGGTGCGCGAGCAGGGCGGCGGCATCGATCGGGACACCCTGCTGAAGGGGCCGCCCGTCGTGGCGGAGACGTAGCGCGACTGGGACGCTGACGCGACCTGGATCCTGGATTACGAATTGCCCGACTCGGCCCTGCTCGCAACGGCCACGCAAGCGCCGTGGCCGGCGACGTTGCGCCGGCAGGTGGCGGGAATGCTCTGGGCCCGCGCCGTCCTGCGCGGGGACACCCGGTCGGCACGGGACATCTTGGCGCTTCCCGAGTTGCAGGAGGCCCTGTCGGCGGAAGACTCGGCCCGGCTGGCCTCGATCGGCGACGCCGCCGTGTTTCTCATGGAGGGCAGGCTCACGCTGTGGAATCGAGCCCTGACGCCCGTCGTGGGCCGAGACTGGTGTCGGCTGCGGGCGCCGGTCGTCGCCGAACGCCAGGAAGATGGCTGGGGTGACCGCGACGATCCCGCGTACCGGTTCGGGGAAGCGGCGCTGCGCCTCCTGCCGGTCGACGTGCTCGAACGTTGGCGAGCGGAACGCGAGGTTCTCGACGCCCTGCCGCCGCGCACGAACCTCCTGATGCAGAACACGCTGGATTTCGTCGCACGCTTCCCGTCCGACCCGCGCGCTCCGCGACTGCTCCGGCAAACCGTCCATGCCACGCGCCTCGACCACTGCGGTGATGCGGCAGCAGGCGCCCTGTCAAGGAAGGCGTTCAACCTGCTCCAACGGCACTATCGCCAAACGGAGGAGGCGCGACGCACGAGGCACTGGTTCAAGCCGGGGTACTGATCGAGCCGGACGAGGGTGTGGGCCTCACCTCTGAAACGCTGAGCCGATCTCCTGGTGCCGGCCGCGGGGCGCAGCAGCGGGCCGGCGGCGACGAGACGGCGCAGGCCACGGCGGGACGTGGTCGCCGTCGTCAAACGGTCTTTCCTTGTGGTGGGTTGCGGCTACTGGCAGGCAAGGCGCGGGGCCCGTCTCTCGCCGCGTCTCTACGCGTGGTGAACTTGGAACGTACCTCATCAGGGGGAGTCTTTGCTGACAGATGCAATCGCAATTTTGTGGGGCACACGTGTGGTTGCCGGCCAGACGGCTTCTCCACGGTGCCACACTCATCAATGTCTTTTCGGAGCAACTATGACCCTGCTGCTCGTCGGGCTCGCGACTTTCCCTTGTGTTCATTCCGCACGGATCTCCGCCGAGGAGTTTTGCAACGTGCAGGTGGCGAAGCTCGGGCTGAACGGGTGGAAGGCCATCCATTCGCTCGTGTCGATCGCCGGCATCGTGCTGATCGTGGTTGGGTAGGGCGAGGTGCGGATGGCGCCGGTGGCGGTGTGGAGTCCTCCGCTGTGGACCCAATACGTCGCCGCCCTGCTGACCATTCCGGCATTCATCCTGTTGGCAGCGGCGTACGTGCCGGGTACGCGGATCAAGCGGGCGGTCGGTCATCCGATGGTCGCGGCCGTGAAGGTCTGGGCGTTCGCGCACCTGATCGCCAATGGCACACTGGCCGACGTCCTGCTGGTCGGCAGCTTCCTGGCGTGGGGGATCCTGGATTTCGCTTCCGCGCGTCGCCGCGATCCCCCTGGGGGCACCGAGTACGTGGCCGGCCCGATGTCGCGGGAGCTCACGGCGGTGCTCGTGGGTCTCGCGGCTTGGGCCGCGTTTGCCCTCTGGCTGCCCGTCTGGCTGGTCGGCGTTCGGCCGTTCGGCGGCTAAGACGTCCTTCGGTCGGCGCGAGCGTCTGAACCGGTCAACGGCAGTGGCTGCTCGCGGGTGACGCGTGCCTGCGCGACCCCAAGCTGCCGTCTCGACGCGACCGGTGGTGCTGAAGCTGAGTCCCTACCCGGCCGGGTGGTTGCGCATCAAGGAGTTCTACTGCGGAGATGGGGCTCGGCAGGTGGTCGTGGTCGAGACTCAGGCACCGTCTCGGTGCGATGCGCAAGGTCTTGGCCTCGGCAACGGACGGCGCGGCCGGCAACTTCAGCTGGAACCTCTCGTGTCGGGGCCTCCGCTTTCATGCGGCCATGCGGTGGGCAGAGGTGTTGCAGCGAATCGTGAGTTCCCTGTCCCAGCCAATGGTGCTCATCCCGCGGGTCTCGGTGAAGGCAGCTGCAGACGACAAGGCACCAAAATCGGACTCTTATCGATAACCACGGACAGGTTACGGCGCTCGAGATTCTGCGTCGTATAGCCACCCCATCCCCACGGATTGGTCGATTGGTGAAAGCCGTCCTCGCTGTCAGCCCGATCGCGAGACACCTGTCCGAGGGCCGCGAGATCGTATTCGCTGTGGGCCACCACCACGGGCCGTCAGGTATACTGTCCGCGCCAGTGCGAGATTGGTTCCGATCTGACGACTTGAAAGTGGAGTGCCTGCATAGAGTCGTGATGGGTGTGAAAATGATGTCAAATCATGGCCGTGTGGGTTGCGCCGACGTGGTGCACCGCACAAGGCCCCGAATCGCGCCACAGGCAGGGAAGAAGAACGAAGCAGGTGCCAAACAGCCAAGAAGCGCTGGGGTGTGACCAATGCATTCCGAAGAAGATCCAGTTCCACACCGTCAGGTTTCGACCAGTTTCAGGTCGGCCGCGACAGGATGCTTGTCGACGCAACACGCGAGAGGGGACTGCTTTGGCGACAACCGGTGAACGGATCGCAATAGGCGCGTTCGTCAAAGTCGCGCCCGGGTCGGGACGCGACCTAGGCATCGGAAAAGTCGTCGAGATGTCGGGCCACCGGGCTACCGTAGCGTATTTCGATATTCCAGGTGAAACTCAGCCCTTCCAGATCGATGCCCCGGTCACGGCAGTACGAGTTGTCGCACTGGCGGAACAAACCCGCGTCTTTCGACGCGACGAGGACTCCGGCCGCTGGCAGGTCGGGCGGATTGCCGACGGTGAGGGCCCTACCTGCCTAGTGGCCTTCCCCAACCAAGTGACCGCAAACCTGCCGCGTGCCGATCTTCAAGTGCGTTGGCGCAAACCGATTGCCAACCCCACCGAGTTCCTGATTCGGAATGTCACCGAGACGCCTCGCTTTGCGGCGGCACGATCGAAGTTCATGCAGGCCGTGACGGCCCAGCGTGCCGCCTGTCGTGGCATGGGTGCGCTGCTGTCGTCCTCGGTGCAGTTGGAGGCGTACCAGTTCAACGTAGTGCGCAAAGTCCTCCAGGATCCCGTTCAGCGCTACCTCCTGGCTGACGAAGTGGGCTTGGGCAAGACCATTGAGGCCGGCCTGATCATCCGCCAGTACACGCTGGATTCCGCAGATGCCCGGGTTCTGCTGGTCGTGCCGCCCGCCTTGGTGGCCCAATGGCGGCAGGAGTTGACTCAGCGCTTCGGGCTCCGGGACTGGCTCGAGGACTACATCTGGGTGGTGCCAAGCGACGATCTGGCGGCTGTCGAGGAGCACCTATCCGGAGCAGGGATGCTGGTCGTGGATGAGGCCCACCACTTGTCCCGTCAGACCGACAGGGGCGCCCATCCGCTTTATGAGTTGCTGCGTCGGCACGTCGCGAGGGTGCCACGACTGCTGCTGCTATCGGGAACCCCGGTGCTTGCCGACACCCGCGGGTTCCTGCGGATCCTTCACCTGCTCGATCCGGTGGTGTTTCCGCTGAACGACTTGCAGGGTTTCGAGCGAAGACTGCAGTCGCGCCAACTCGTCGCGGAGATCGCCGCCTCGCTTGTGCCAGACAACGTGTTGTCGATGGAAGACGACCTCGACCGCTTGAGCGAGGCCTTTGGCGACGACCCGACGTTAGTGCAGCGGGTCGAAGCCCTACGCCCCATCGTCCAAGCGCTTCCCGACCAGGACGACGAGGAGTTCTTGGTGGCGCTAGGTGCCCTGCGTGCGCACCTGTCCGAGACCTACAAGCTGCACCGCCGCGTCCTGAGAAACCGCCGCAAGGCCGTTCCGTGGGCAACACCTCAGCGCAAAGGCTTGGAGACCCTGCTCTACGCTAGCCCTTGGCGCGCTGAACGTCAGCGGCTACTCGATGAACTGCGCGTTCACCTAGTCAACTCTGACGGCGCCGCCGCGATGGCGCGCAGCCTGTTCACCTGCGCTATCCAGCCTTGCGGCGGCGAGCGCATCGGGAAAGCCTTGCTGGCGCTCGGCATCGGCGATGCTCGCGCTCGCGACTTGGCCCAGCAAGTCGATGAACTGACTGCGCGAGCGGATGAGGAGGGCGAGCGCCAGCGCGTCACGTACGATGCCGTGCGGCGATGTCTGAGCATCCATGGTGTGCAGGTCGTGATCTTCTGTGACGAGGCCTCCACCGCCGATGCCCTGACCCGGTCCCTTCGGACAGCACTTCGCGAGACCTTCGAGGTCTTGAGGCACGCCTTCGCCGTTGAGGACGGACAGGTTGAGCCCTGGCGTCGCTTCCTGACAGACCCGGAGCGCTGCCGCGTTCTCGTTTGCGATGCCCGCGCCGAAGAGGGCCTAAACCTCCATGGCGGCCACAAGGTCGCCCTCCACTACGACCTTCCGGCCGCGCCCAACCGAATTGAACAACGACTGGGTCGCCTCGATCGGTACGGGGTCGGCAACGCGGTACGATCGCTTGCCCCGGTGTGCGAGAACGATCTCGCTGAGATGGCCTGGGTGGCCTGCTTGGAAGAAGGCCTGCAAGTGTTCTCTGCTTCAATGGCCAGCCTTCAGTACTTGGTCGAGGAAACGCTGAGAAATGCGATCCAGGATTGGTACAACGAAGGCGTGGATGGCCTCTTGCGCTGGAGGGACCAGTTGGCCGGTCCAACAGGGTGGGCCACCCGGGAGAGACGTCGTATCGATCAGCAAGACAGTCTAGACGCGATGGGCGACCCTCAAAGCGACGAGTTCGAGCAGTTGGAAGAGGTCGATGCCGATTGGCGCTCTTGGCGTGACGCGTTTGATGGCTTTTCGCTCGACACCTTGAAGTTTGGCAACCGCAATCAGCCATGGACGGGCAGACTGCCCGAAGGCGAGCGCGTGTTTCGGTTGAACTACGTTCGCGAGCCCGGTCGTGAGATCAGGCACCGGACGCTCCTGTCGCTGCCCGAGTTCGTCAGCCAGTTCCTGGGGACGATCGACACGGAGTCTCAGCACAGCACCGCGCGCTCGCCTCTGACTTATCCGTATGCGTTTAGCCGCCACACGGTAATGTCGAAGGAAGGGCAGTCTCGCGCACTCCGCTGTTTGCGGTATGGCGACCCTCTCGTGGAGTCACTGGGCTCGTTCTGCCAAATGGACGATCGCGGCCGGGTCTTTGCCATGTGGCGCCACCGTCCGGATTACGAAGCTTCAGACGCTAGTGGCTGCGACCTTTGGTTCCGTTTTGACTTCTTGGTCCGAGCCAGCCTGCTCGATGCCGACGACGATGCCGCGCGTGCCCTGATCCGTCGTGCCGAGCAGCACTTTCCACCGCAGTTCCACACCGTGTGGGTAGACGCGACGCGGGAAGCCACCATGGCCCCCCCGGCACATCTTGTCGAGGAGTATCGCTCCAGTGCGCCAGGTCTGGGGCGGGACTACAACCTCAATCCGTGCCGATGGCAGATCCTCCAGATGCAGGACGACGTGCCGTGGTTGCTGGAGTGGCGGCGTCACTGCGAAGCGGCAGCGGATCGGGCGCTGCAGTTCTTGGCAGGCCATGAACTGCTTCGTCAGCACCAAGAGCAGGGATTGGTTTCGCTGCATAGCCAACATGCCACCCGTGTCGCTCAAGTCGAGTCGCGCCTGACACGCCTGACGGGTGTGGCTCAAGCCGCGGAGCGCCGGGACCTGAAAGAGGAGGAAGTCCTTCATGGTCGATTGAGCGATGCCATCCGAGCGCCTGCCATCAGCATCGACGCAGCGGGGGCCCTGTTTGCCTCTGCGGCCACTCCGTTCGTTCGGTGAATCGTTCAGTGGATGAGGACTTCGACATCCCGGCCCTTATGGAGGTCTGTGCCTGTTGGCCTGATAGGCGAGTACCGCTTCAAGTCGCTAGCGACCCACTGCTGGAGCGCACGCGCCAGGTTCTGCGCAACCTGAGCGAGCTAAACGACAGGAGCACGAGCAAGGACGTGATCGCCCTTGTCCGTCACGTTCTGCTGCGCGCAGCGGGCGACGAAAGCGGCGTCCCCTGGCTTCGGGTGCCCAACGCTGCCGGGTGGCCGAGTGTGGACGACTGGAAGCAGGCGCAGTTCGACGTACTTCCCGGTGCCTCGAGCCTGAGCCTGCAACCCCGCTGGCCCCGCTTGAGCTTCCTGGAATCACAGGCAGACCTGTTCGACGACGCCTTTAGGGGGATCACCTCACGCCAGAAGTACGAAGTCCGCGCTGACCCTCTGTTGAGCGAGACCATGGGGTTGCCTACCTACACAGGGCAAGGGCAGCGAGAGGCCCTTCGGGCCCTGATGCACCTGCCCGAAGGCGATGTCCTGATCGCGAACCTGCCGACTGGCAGTGGCAAGAGCCTGCTGGCACACCTGCCGCCGCTGGTCGAGCAGGAGGGCCTGATGACCTTGGCCATTGTTCCGACCGTGGCCCTGGCCATCGACCAGGCAACGCGAATGAAGGATCTTCTGCAGAAGCGTTACGCGTACCGAGAGTTGCCGCCACTGGCATTCCATGGAGGACTGCCCAAGGAGCAGCGGACCCAGGTGCATCGCTCCATCTGGCAGGGTGAGCAGCCCATCCTTTTCACCTCACCGGAATACGCCGTAGGCAGCCTCAGGGAGCCCTTGGAGCATGCTGCGACACAGGGGCGACTGAGTCACTTGTTTATCGATGAGGCCCATCTGGTCGTCGGATGGGGCAATGGATTCCGTCCCGCCTTCCAACTCCTGCCCGCGCTGGTTCGCATGCTGCGCAGCCGGGCACCCAGCTACGACATCAGGGTGGTACTCGCCTCCGCGACATTGACGGGCCCCACCATCCGTGACTTGCGACACCTCTTCGGTCCGCCCGAACGCGTCTACGTCGTATCGGCCGTGCACCTTCGCCCTGAGATCCGGTACGCGCCTGTACCGTGCCTGGAAGAGGAAAGGTGCAGGCGCGTCCTTGAGGCCGTTCAACTTGCGCCCCGGCCTTTCATTCTCTATGTCACACGACCTGAGGAGGCGGACCGTTGGCTGAACCATCTATGGGCAACTGGGTTCAGGCGAGTCAGCAGGTTCACAGGCGAAACATCGTCGGCAGACCGAGAGCGTTTGTTGGCACAATGGAGTGCCAACGAACTTGACGGCATGGTGGCCACTTCAGCCTTCGGTCTGGGAGTCGACAAGAACGACGTCCGTACGGTCATTCATGCCACGCTTCCAGAATCTTTGGACCGCTACTATCAGGAAGTCGGTCGAGCAGGGCGGGATGGACGGGCTGGGGCCGCGTTACTGCTGCACACCGAATCCGATGAAGATCAGGCCCGGGGCATTGCAACACCGAGTTTAATCCGCGATGAGAACGCCCACGAGCGGTGGTCAGGAATGATCGACAGCGCGCAGAGCCACGACAAGTTGTCCGATGTCTTTTGGGTCGACCTCACGCGCTTGCCATCCCATCTCCAAATGAAATCGAAGGAGAGCCAGGCTTGGAGCGTGCGGACCTTGACGCTGATGGCTCGAGCGCGGTTGATCGAACTCGTGGCCATGGGGTCGTCCCAGAGTACTGACGAAGACACGCCATTGAACGTCGACGAAGCCTCCCGCGCTGCCGTGCGGATCCTGGATGACGGTCACCGGCACGCGGACCACTTTGCGAGGGCCCTGGCTCGCGCACGGAAGGATGTACGTAAGGCAGGTGAGCGCGGCTTCAAAGCGATCAGGGAGGTTGCCAACCGTCGTCTGGAAATCGCGGAGGCGCTGCGACAGATGTACTCCGTATATGACCCACTGTGGGTGCCAGTGGCGTCATGCTGTGGTGGCTGTCCGATGCATTGGAGCGTCCGCGGCCAGACGGTTCGCTATCACGCACCTACTACGCCGCGTCTGGCGGACTTTGCCCCCCGGTCATTGACTGTGATCGACCGCTTGCTGCTGCCTCGCGCGGCCCCGAACCTACTGGTCATCTCTGTGCCACGTGACGAAACGTTTGCCGAGATTTGTGCCCACCTGCTGGCCGCCCTGGCCCCCATCTTGGGCTGCCATACCGTCTCCTGGGACGTACATTTCCAAAAGGCCCACGGCAAGGCCGTTACCCAGGCGATTCCGAAGAATCAACGACTCAGGATCTTTTTTGATGTGCTAGACCTGGCGTCTCTGCAGAGAATGGCCGCCGGCCAAAATGAGCTCCGTGTCTTGCTCTGGACGCAAGCGTCAGTGACTGCGATGTGGGATCTGCTTCAGTTGTCTCCGGCACAACTAGAGATCCTGCTGGTGCCTGAGGATCTTGCCCACCCGCACCACCCGCGGCGCGCGCTCACCGATACTACCCCGCACATACCTGCCATGGATCTGCTTCGCCTTTTGAACTCATGAGTCTGCTCAACCTTACCAACGATGGCCTGCCCAATATCCTGGTGGTGTTGTATACCACTGTGGCAAAAACGCGCAAGCCGATGTCGCGCGAGGACCTGATCGAAGCTGTCGCACCCGCGAGGGTGGTACCAGACCCTCGACTGGCGCGAAGCACGCTTAATCGCTGGACCGAGTTGGGCCTCTTCCGGGCGTCAGAGGGTGGCGAGCAGGTCACCCTGGTTGAGGCGCCACCGCACGATCTCAAGAGTGATGGCGATTTCATCCGAGCCACACGGGTCGCTGCCCGTCGTGTGGCCCTGTCACAGGAAAACAACTCCGACTTGTGGGCCAAAGAGGGCGCCCGTTCGGCGGACCTGACCCGGTCCTTGGCATGGCTAATGGCCCAGGACATCTACCGTTTGCAGTTTCGCAAAATCAATGACCTAGAACTTGCCCAGATCGCAGATTCCAATCTTCGACTCATGCAGAACGACACGCGCGTCAATGGCTTGCAGTTCTGGGGGCACTTTCTTGGTTTCATTCGCCAACCCGGTGGCGGCGATGTGGACCCAACCGTGGCGGTACGAGACGTCTTGGATCAATGCATTGCCCCTGGGGATGAGTTGCCCGCAACGGAGTTCATCGAGCGTCTGAGTTCGTTCTTGCCCGTCTTGGATGGCGGCGAATACAGCGTCGCCGTCTTGAGCCGACTTGGAGCGGCGGCCCTGCCACCCTTGCAACTAGGCCAACTCTCCCGCGCCCTGTCGCGCGCCATGTTTGGATTCTTGTTTGACCAGACATTGCAGTTTGAAGATCGGTCCGATGTCGGTAGCTCGATCACCTTGACGGGACGCGATGGCCTGAGGCCCGATCACCGGTATACCTGGGTACGGCGCCCACGGAGGACCGCCCGATGACGACCCTGGATTGCTATTGGCCAGAGCAGAAGAACGTTGCCGAATGCATCCGGACTGAGGCTGAGGCGGTCCACGATGCTGTGCTTCTGGCGGTCCACGAGCCTGGACCTCTGATCACCCGTTCCGCTGTTGGCGCCGTTGAACGCCGTGCTACTGAAGGAGAACTCCTTGAAGCCCTGATGCGCGACGCCCGCGACGGTAGTGCTGTTCTCGTCGCCATCACCGGCGACTCGGGTGTCGGCAAGTCTCACATGGTGCGCTGGCTTCATGCGCAGTTGCAGAGACATCCACGGCGGGACCAATTGGTCATCGTGCTGGTACCCAAGACCGCCAGTCTGCGCCAAGTGGTTGAACTAATCCTCGCACCGCTCAAGGGCGACGCGTACACGAAACTCCAGGCAGAACTTAGCCACGCCGTCGAACACCTTCAGCCACGCGAAGCTGCCGCGCTGCTGGGAACGGCTCTAAGCAACGAGTTGGCCGAGACACTAGAGTTCGGCATGGAGGGACTGCGGCGAGCAGGCTCAGAGAACCGCCCGCTTCGAGAGCGGTTGAATCTGACCGGGAAGCTTCGAGATCTCATACGTGAGCCTGACGTGCTCGATGGGTGGTTCAACGCCGTCCTTGAACGCATTGTGCGACAGACGCTTGAAGGTGGCAGCGAGGTGCAGACGGGAGAGTTGCGCCGTTTCACTCCTGAAGACCTGATCATCCCTGACGATTGGTTACCCGAAATCGTAAAGCCCGCTGTCCAGGTGGCGCTGCAGCAGTTGACTCGGAACGATGGCGCCAGTCGGCCCCTGGCGGCCGAGATCCTTCAGGACGCGCTCGACCCAGCCCTGCGCACAGTGTTTCAGTTCTCAAGAGCACTTGGCCAGCGGACAATCGAAGAGATCGTCGATGAGATCCGTCAGGCGCTACTGAAAGAGGACAAGGAACTGGTCCTACTGATCGAAGACTTTGCCGCACTCGCGGGCATTCAGCAACCGCTTCTGAACCTCATCATTGCCGAGAGTGATTATGGCGGAAAGCGTGTTCGTTCTCCGATTCGCACCGCGCTGGCGGTCACCGACGGTTTCCTGCCGGGTCGCCAGACGATCCTGACTAGAGCCAAACAGGAGTGGTTTATTCCAAACACGGGATCTACTCCGGAGGCGATCATCGAGCGGCTGACCAACTTGGCGGGGCGGTATCTCAACGCCGCGAGGTGGGGCGCCGACGCCCTTCAAGAGCAATTCGGAAGAAGTAAGGCCGCAGGCTTGGACAACTGGGTCGTCGCGTTTCGAGAGCCGCTCAGCGCCGAAGACGAGGACAAGCTAAGTGCATTCGACACCAGTCGGCAAGGCTACCCACTGTTTCCCCTGTCTAAGATCTCGATCGACACAATATGCCGTCGCGAACTTCGTGTGGGCAACGAGTTGAGATTCAACCCGCGTAGCTTCATTAATGCCGTTCTCCGCGAAACGCTGAATCTGCGCCCACTCTTTGAGGCGGGGGCTTTCCCGCCCGCCCACTTCAAAGCGGCGGCTCCTCCAGGGGGCGTCGTCGTGGCGTTGGCTACTCGAGGATGGCCACAGGACCAATGCAAGCGCCTTGAGGCCGTGCTGGATTACTGGGCAGGGAACCCTGCCAGTCTGGCGGAACCACCGCGGATCGGCTTGGGTGTGTTCAATGCTTTTCGCCTTCCGTGGCCGTTCGCAGGCAAGGGCGACGAACCGCCGCCGCCTCCTCCTCCGCCTGAAGATCGCGAGAATCCCCCCACGCCTTCTCCGCCGGTCGAACCGGTGCCCCCACCACCCGAGTACATCGAAGCTTGGGCGACGGGCAACATTTCACAAGTCAAGGCGCTCCATGTACGAAATCTCTTGGAAGCGGCGCTCAACGAGCGCATCGACTGGGGCAGCATCCGCGTGCGCGGAAGACGCGTCGAAGCCGGGCAGATCTGGTTGCCGTTCGCTCGCGTCGGCAATCCGTCCACCGAGCCCAAGTTCGTGGCAGCGGAAGAGACTAGGCCTCTAGACCCGGTACTGCGAGCGGGGCTCACAGCGCTTGAGCGATGGCTTGCGAAAGGCAAGTCGTGGGACTATCTCCGGTCCGAAGACGATTATCCGCTCGCCCAGCAGTTTCTCGACCGCCTCGAAGCGCAGGTTGTCGCGCGGAATGTCGCGTCTGCCGAGCGCCAGGCCACGGTGGCGCTGCGCGTTATGCATAGACAGGCGCTGCTCCTGCGTTTGACCCGATCGACTGACCCTCAGGCACCCGGCCTATCGGACTATTGCGCGCCCCTTCCCAAACCGCTTTGGACGCCTGACTCCTCCGACACGCGCCCGCAGGCGATCGTCGCACGAGCCAAGCTGCGTGCAGAGGCGGCAAGGGTAGCCATCAAGGACGTTCTGACCTCTGCCGTGGGGTGCTATCAGGGTACCGGTAGCACATTGCACGCGGTTGACTTCCGGCGCATCAAGTCGGCTTGGCGGCAAGACCTGCCCGACAATGGCGCATTGCTAGTCAAGGGAGAGCAAAGCGCAGCCCGATCCTCAGCCGACGAAATGCTGACGCGCATTGAGACGCTGCTGACCCATTGCCGAGCAGCAGTCCAACCGCTACTGCCCGCAATTCGAGAGCACCTGAGTGACAGCGACAAGACCAGTCTGGGCCCCGTGCTGCTGGAGCAACTGGAACAAGCCCGCAATACGGGCCTGTTTCACCTCACATCGACGACGTACGACAAAACAAAGCAAGCCGTCGAGAAATTGTCGAACGATGACGCTCGCGCCCTCATCCGCCAAGCACTGGACCTCACACTCCCCGAGACCACTGCGAGGATAGAAGCACGCCTGGCTACTTGGGCCGCTCTGAACATGGAGCACCTGCTCAATGTGCAAGAGGCCATCAACTACCTAGACAAGACGTTTAAGGAGTTGGAACGTGCCGCGGAGGCCCAAATAAGGAACACCGGCGGCGGTGACATCAGCCAGATGCTAGCCGGCCTGCGGAGTGACCTCGAAGAAATCGTCCAGGAGCAGGACCCATGACGACACTGCTGCAACGCTGCCAGGGATTGGACGCCAAGCTCAAGTCGCTGACGCTGGCCATGCGGCACGCGAATGACCAAAATCTCATCCAGCAGCGCACACAAGAGTGGAACGATCGAAACCAGAAGTTGAAGGTGCTCAAGTCTCGCACTGCCTGCCTGACTCTGGCTGTTGAGGACGCGAAAATGGTGTCGTCAAAGCGCTCAGCATTGCGCCAGAATGCCGGCATGATCCTGGCGCGCCTGCAACAGAATGACGACATCAAGGAACTTACGCGGGACGCGGCCTGGAAGCGCCTGCTGAAGTCCTCCGAGGGGCTCAGCGAAAATCTTGAGGCAGCGGGCCGAAAGGCTTGGCGCACCTACCTGGAAGAGCAGGGCACTCTCGAAGATCCGGGCGCGCTCCGCCTGCGCACGCCTCCAACGCCCCAGAACGACGACGCCTTGCGGACCTATCAGGGTAGCCACACGGCATACGAAGCTATTGCGCGTCGTTCGCTGCCCCGGACTGCAGAGGACCTCGCGCAATTGGCAACCCACGTCGCCGCTTGTCGCCAGGCCTTTGCGCGCCTCACTTTCGACCTGCCTGCCGAAGTCAAGCGCTTCTACGAAGCCATCAACGCCGGTACCGCAACACTGGCCCAAGTCACCCCATCGGTGCTCGCGTGGCTCGCCGAGCATGGCCACCTCGAGCGATTCCGTGTTCGGAGCGCCGGCCAATGAGTTTGTCGCCTGACTTGGCGCTAGCGGAGGCTGCCCTCGACTGTCTCGAGCGGTTGGAAGTGCGCGTTCTCGTCTGGGGCCTTGTCGATAGCGCGCTAAGTCTCGACGAGGTGGACGACACGCTGCGCGACGTGCTCAATGGCAACCAGGACTCGGCTACAGACCCTAGGTGTACCATCGACACGGAGGCTAGTCTTCGCCAGCGCCTGATGGGCCTCGGCTATCTAGCAGAGATTCCGGGGCGCCCAGGGGCCCCTCGCCGGTACCGCACGCGGATGGCTGAAGGTGTGCGTTTGTTTGCGCGACTACGTCAGTTGTTCCCGTGCCGGCATGAGGGCGCCGACTGGGTTAGCGGTGCCACCCTCGTGGCCGACTATCGACTGTTGTGGCGGCAGCGAAGGTATCCTGCACGCGATTTGACCCCCGCGGCCTCTCAGGAGCTCATTGCCTCACGAGTTCCCGATTCGCGTGTGATGTCCACTGTCCGGGCTTGGTTCGATGCGGGTGCACCGAACTGGAAATTCGCTCGATTCCAGATCGACGCGGCAGCGCGCATCCTCGAGGGCCTGTCGAACCGAAAGCCGCGAGGCACCCTAGTCTCGGCCGGCACAGGCAGCGGCAAGACCTTGGCCTTCTATCTACCGGCACTGACCTGGCTCGCAACCGAACGTCAGGTGCAACCGACTAGTCGCGGCGTCCGTGTGCTGGCCCTGTACCCACGCAATGAGTTGCTCAAGGACCAGTTAGCCGAGGTCTATGAGCAAGCCCGGAAGTTCGATCAGGGACTGGGCAGGGTAGGAACGACGCTGAGCATTGGCGTCCTCTACGGCGACACACCCTACACGTTGAAGAGTACGCCCAATAACTGGCGTAAGACACACGGCGACTGCCCATTCTTTCGTTGCCCGCGGTGCAATGGCAGCCTCAGGGTCAGCGGAGAATCGGTTCCTGAACGCGAAGGACGTTTGACCTGCCAGCGCTGTGGCTCTGCCGTAGAAGCCCACCACCTGCGCTTCACTCGCGCTTCGATGACTGAGGACCCGCCTGACATCCTCTTTACCTCCGTTGAGATGATGAACCAGCGACTGGCGGATTCCGAGATACGGCATTTGTTTGGTCTAGGCCCTAGGTCCTCCCGGGTCCCGGCCCTAATGCTGCTTGACGAGGTCCACCTTTACACCGGGACTTTCGGCGCGCAGGCAGCTCATCTGTTGCGGCGTTGGTCCCATTTGAGCCGTCGCCAGACCCAATTCGTTGGCTTGTCCGCGACGATCGCCGATGGTGCCGCCTTCTTTGCATCCCTCGTTGGACTGGATCGTAGCGTCGTTGAGGAAATTGCTCCAAACGCGGAGCACATGACCAGCGAAGGGGCTGAGTACATGCTAGCCTTGCGCGGGGACCCTGTCTCTCAGGCTGCACTGCTGTCGACGTCCATCCAGGCCCTGATGCTCGCGTCCCGGCTCCTGGATCGCCGTGAGCGATTTGCCAATGGGACCCAGCCTTTTTCTGGATGGCGCAGTTTCGCGTTCACTGATCAACTCGACGCTACCAACCGCTTGTTCTACGATATGCGTGACGCCGAAGGGCGCAACGAATACGGCCACCCCGCCAACCGCCGTCACCCCAACGGGGGCTTGGCTCATCTTCGGCGCGAGAGTCCTGACCTTCGCCGCTATGAGGGTGGCCAGGACTGGCGCGCCTTGGAAGCCAACGGCCACGACCTTGGCACCCGACATCGCATAGAACGTACAACTGCCCTAGATACCGGAGTTAGTCACGATGCCGAGATTGTCGTGGCGACCGCAGCCCTGGAAGTAGGCTATGACGACCCCGCGGTGGGCGTAGTGCTACAGCACAAAGCGCCTCGAGAGATGGCGCAGTTTCTCCAGCGCAAGGGCCGCGCGGGACGCACTCGTCATATGCGTCCGTGGACCGTCATGGTGCTGTCCGACTATGGACGTGATCGCCTCGCTTATCAGGCCTATGAGCAATTCTTCGATCCCGAACTGCCGCCCCGAGAACTGCCGCTGAGCAACCGCTACATACGGCGCATGCAGGCCACCTACGCAGTCATCGACTATCTCGGAGTCGCCATGCAGCAGGGAGAGCCAGAAGGCTCCGTTTGGCGAGATCTCGGTACTCCTGATGATCAGCGTTTCGAACATTGGCAAGGCGCAGACGTAACTCGTATCAAGAGGACAGACGCAACGTTCCCTCTTTCTCCTCAACAATGGGATGCGCTCAAGAGAGATGCCGTTCGAGGGGCGCCACAAGAAAACAAATATGCGGGAAAGAACTGGCTGCAGACCAACCTGCGGCGTAGGTTTTTGGTAGCCCAGTTGGCCGCAATTTTGAAGGATCCCACTCGCACGGAGGATTTGGCACGTTACCTATCAAATGCCTTGAGTTTGCCGCGGGAGGAAGTCGATACCTTGTTATGGGAGCATCCTCGCCCGCTATTGCTGACGGTGGTTCCCACCGCCCTGCGGCGACTGGCTACAAATTGGCGCGCCCACGGCCAGCCTGGCGCAGACCGGAGCAACAAGTCCCCTCTGCCAGAGTTTATTCCGAGCACACTGTTCAGTGACTTGGCGTTACCAGAGGTGCAACTCCTAGGAGGCCGCTATGAGGATGTAGCTTTGCCGGTGCTGCAGGCGCTCAACGAGATGGCACCCGGCAAAGTCTCACTACGTCTTGACGATGCGCTGTGGATCGGTCTGACACCAGAGCAACTCGCAGCAGACGTAGCCTGTGGTACCAGCGACCGCGAAGTCGATGTTGGACCATGGTATGAACTCGATCCCCAGTTCCCGTTCCATCGAGTCGAACAGGGACAGGTCATCGCGAGTGCAGCATGGTGCCCTTGCGCGGTCCGGCTAGGCGGATTGCCTCGCAGTCCAAGACTTCGCGACACCTCGAACGCCCGTCTGATTTGGCGCACCCAACTCTTCGGGCGGCGGGTGGGCAACACCTTTGAGACCCGTGGCCACAGGGTGGGTATCGCCAGACTGGTCACTCGGGTCGATGTCTACACGCACGCCAGTCAGTCAGCCGCCACCGTACGACGCTACGCCATCGGTTCAAATGTCAGCCTGCGCATTGCGTCCGGCAACACAACGGTCGACCACACGGCCCTTTGGCGATTCACCAAGGATGGACAGCCCTGCGGCGTAGGTTTCGAAGTCGAGGCTGACGCCCTGTGCTTCCATATGAACCTGCCAGCATCTCCGAGTGCTGCATTGCTGACCGAGGATCCGGCAATCTTGCGCGCTGCACGCACCGCGCGCTACCAGTGGGAGGCCCAACACGGCCCAACACTTAGTGCAACCGTAGGCAATGTGTTCCTTCGCGGTTGGCTTGCGCAGATCTTCAAGGTGGCCGCCATCACGCTGGCCCAAGAGCGACATGGTCCGTTGGCCGACGCCATCGACCAGTTGCGGGCTCCCACTGAAGCTGCGCGCTTGCAGGCAGTTCTGATCACGATCTTCCAGTCCCCGGACGCCCCGCAAGACGATGACAACCCGGCGCCGGGAACAGAGCCGCGCCTGCGCGCCAAGCTTCGCGAAGCGCTTGCCGACGTGGCCACGCGCGATGCGCTGGTCACCCTGGCCCAGCAGTTCCTGGTCGCCCCCATCGGTGTAAGTTGGGACGACTGGCTTCGTCGGGCTCAGATGCAGACCTTTGCGGCGGCCCTGATCGACGCTATTCAGCAGGCGTGTCCGCAGATCGACCCCGACGACTTGATGGTCGACACCGACCCTGGCCCAACCGATTCCGGTCAGATTCGCCCCGATGCCCAGTTGTGGATCACGGAAGCCAATCCCGGCGGCAATGGCCTGATTGAGCAGGTCGTCGAAGCGATTGCCACCCACCCAGATCACTTCTATCGCCGCATCGAGGCCGCACTCTGCCCCTCTGAGTTCGAACAGATCGACCTCCAGATGCGCGACTATGTTCAGCGCATCGGAGGTCCCGTACCTGAGTTGCCTTGGCAAAAGGCGACCCAGGCTGTCCGATCTGCCTCGTCCACGCAGGAGGCGCGACAAAGCCTGCTAGAACTGCGAAAGTTCCTGTCCAAACAGGGCCATGCTGTGTTCCATGGCTACATCTCGGCACTTAGCAATCGTCTCCTCCGTCCGGACAGCCCCCGGGCGCTGGACCACCTTCTGGCCGAACTATTGGATTGCTGGGAAGAACTGGAAAGCTATCTCGGCGTTGAAGCCGACGCCCGAGTCATGTGCGCCGTGTTCAGTCGCGATGCCCGGTTGGACGGCGCCTTTACTGCGTCGGGGTTCGACTTGCCACATGACCACATCGAAACCTGGCGGTTCAGCATGCTTCTAGGTGTGCTCTGGGCAAGGGGACATGCATTGCGCTCGCACGCACTTCAGGTGTCCGAGCGCTTTGCAGATACTTCTATGTCCACGGATCGCTTGTTCCTGGCGCCCTGGATATCCAAAGAGTCAGACCCTATTGACGCGGCCTCGCCGCAGATGCTGGAGTTGCTTCATGACCAGTTGCGCCTGCAGGGACAGGCGATTGTCTCGATGCCTCCGGATCCAGCCCTGATCCACCGGGTCACTTCTCTGGCGGCCACCGTTCCGGTTCAACTCGAGTACCTCAACGTCTATCCACGGCTGACTTCCGTCGTTCGTGCTCAAGGAGTCGTGGCCCTGCACTTTGAGCTGGAGGCAACGGCATGAGCGTCACACGCACGATCTTCAAGAGCGCTGTGACGTCGCAGCATGCAGTGCGGGAAGTGCTGACGATGGTCTTTGCTCAGGAACTGCTGGCGCCCAGCAAAGAGGTATTCATTGTGGCACCGTGGATCAGCAACATCGTGATCTTTGACAGCCAACTTGGTCAATACGCCACCCTCAACCCCGAGTGGGCCAAGCGCGAGGTCCGTCTCGTCGATGTTCTGGTGGCTATCGTCGCGAATGGCACCGCACTGCACATTCATACCCGGCCGGACGATCACAACAAGACCTTCAAAACCCGCATCCAGGAAGCTCTGGACGACGCGGGCTTAGCCGATCAACTGCGCTGGTCGGATTGCAACGCACTGTTGCACACCAAGGGGGTTTGGACGAACCGAGTGTCGATTGGCGGATCGATGAATCTCACCGAAAGCGGCGTTGCTCTGAACGACGAAGCCGTGACGGTATCGTTCGAACCCGAGAAGGTCGCAGCTGACCGCGTCCACTTCCAAACTCTATGAACAGCCCTGACACCCAAGTCGACCGCGACAGGGCGCAAGCACTGCAGAAGGCGTTCTTTGCTGCGCCGAATCGCTGCGACCCCATGGCCCTGAGCGGCGACCCGGAAGACGGTCGCGCGCTACAGACCTCGTTGCGCCGTCACGCCTCTGGCGCCACGGACCGGGGCGTTCTGCTTCCATTCCGGGAGATCGACACTGGCCCGACAGCCTGGTTTGCCTGCGCCGCAACGCCGCAGATGCTGCGCGCCTTGTTGGACGAGATGCGTGCCTTCCTGGGCCCCAGTTATGTCGAAGAGCGCCCTCAGGACCGCGTCCAAGACGCTGCAGACCTCCACGCGCAGCCACTCATCGAAGCTGCGGGATGGCTTGCCATCCGCTTTGACACCCCCGGTGGACGCAGCGACACGATGGTGTTGCGGCAGTGGCGGCTCTATGACGATCTCGTCAACCGTCGCCCACGCGCTGCTTCCTACGTACCAAGCTCGTTGCACCAACTCAGGGCGTCATTTGATCGTGCATTGCTGGCACGAAATGAGGCGGGAGCCCTGGCTGCCATGGCGGCACTGCGCGAGCGATTCGGGGTCTCGGCCGAGAACCGGCAGTTCCTAGAGATCCGCCTGAACGCGGCTTTCGAGCGCTGGGACGCCATTGCCCAGCATCCGCTGCTGGTGCATTTGATCAACCTGCAGTTGCCTCCGGAGACCTATGGCGACGTGATGGAAGCGCTGTATCGGTCGCAGGTCCAGGCCTACGAATCGGCCAATACGCTGGAGCCGTTGCTGCAGCAGTTCAGTCAGGCCCTCTCCGGACCCGCACAGCCGCTCTTCAGCACGCGCCGCACCTCACGCCGTCCGGCCGTCCTTAAGGCCTTCGTTCTGCACGAGTTGGTCCAGCAAGAGCCACAACTGGCCGTCTGTGAGCGACTTCTGAAGGAACTTCCTGTCGGCGCCTTCGGTGCTGTCGACCGGATCTTGCGCGACCGATGCGCCCAGCACGCCGCTGAGGCAGAGATCGGGCTTGCCCAAGAAGCTCTAGTGAACGAACAATTCGATCGCGCCTGGGAGTTGTTCTGGCCTCTGGCAGACGCTGTCGATGTGCTGCGAGGCCTTATCGCCTGTGCCCGCGAGTCCGACGATCCGGCCAAGGTCGCCGCCGTTCTGGCTCGACTGGAAGCCACCGAGGCGTCGATCCGCAACGCCGTCGAGTCTGCCTCTGCGACGCGCCTGGCGAGGTTGCGTGCCAGTTACCAAGCGCCGCCGTTGCCTGACCGGTTGTCCGCGCAGTTTGCGCGGTGGTTCGATGAACCAGAGGACCGGTACGTTGAGCGCTGGACTGAGTTCGCACGCAGCGTTGATCCCGCAGCGCTCCTGGCCGAAGGCGGCATGGTCGACGCCGCCATTGACACCCTGATGCTGCAGGCGGTCGAAGAGCCCGCGCTGTTCGAGCGCCTGTATCCGCTGTGGCACGAACTGTTCATCGAGCGCATCGACCCGGATCCGCGCCTGTTACCGCTCTACCTCGAGATGCTCGAGGCGCTGTGGGCTCGCGATGTCTTTCAGCGCACCGATCAGGAACTCCTCCATCAGATCCTGGTTGCCATCGTTGACAGTGGTGACGACACGGCCTACCGACGTTCCGTCGATACCATCGCGAACATCTTCGAGGCCATTCGTTCGCCTCTGGCCCTGGGTTGGGCGTTGGACGTGTGCGACTCCCTCTCACAGCGCCGTGTGCGCGATGCCGACGCCCGCTTGCGGTTGCTCACACAGGTGGTCCAAGCGTGCCAGGAGTTCAGTTCGCGGCTTGGGCTCTTGCAGACGCATCAACTGCGCCTGTTGGCGCAGGAGGCCAAGCTCGACCCGCCAATGCTGCCCGCACTTGCCTCGCAAGATTCGACCGAAGCACAGACCCTTGACGAGACTCGCTATCGGGTTGCGATTTACAGCCTCGACGAGGCGGCCACCAGACGGGCCGTAGAGATCTTGAAGTCACTTCACCCGCACTGGGTGATCGATACCAACTCCGATCACGTGTGCTCGGATCGCCTGAAGTCCCTAGCCCAGCATGCGCATGTTTTCGTGTTTGCATGGCGATGCAGCAAACACGCGGCCTACTACTGCGTCAAGGCCAGCAGCCAAAAAGAGAACCTGGTCATGGCCAGGGGCGTTGGCACTACCAGTCTGGTCGCCGCCGCGGTCGAGTTTCTTCAGCGGCAGCCGCGCTAGCGCACTGGCTGGGAGATTGAGTGGTAGGTAGCGTCAATTGTTTGAGAGATCATTGCTCATGAGATTGCGGACTGAAGGAGCCACTCAACGGCATCGACGAAGTTCCGCGCTATGTAGTCGGCGGCGCATTCGTCGCGTTCTGATTGCCAACCAGGCCTAAACTTGCCCCGAACGAGGATCGTAGTACATCCGGCTTGGTGCGCGGGGACTACGTCTCGGTCCGGTTGATCGCCTATTACGATCAACTTTGCGGGTTGGAATCGACGGACAAGACGTTGAAACTGAGCGACGGTCTTGGTTAGCTCCCAAATATTCTCAATATACGCTTCAAGGTGGTGGGCAAATAATGCCTTTCGTTGCAGGTCCAGCTTTCCCTCAGTGATGACGAAGAGGGGCAAGCCGCTATCCTTTGCAAGCTGGAGGCCTACTCGCACCCTGGGAAGAAGCTCTGGTGCTGCTGACAATGCGTGGACGTAGGCCGAGATAGCATCGTTGCGAGTCTTCGACGATAGGTGATCCGCGGATTGGCGGCCTTGCAGAATCGACTCCGCTGCAATGACTGGTGAGGCCTGCGAAATCAGGGCATCCGCAAGCGTCGCTACCAGCATCTGCACGGGATATTTCAGATGCAGGTGATGACGGGAGGCCAACGCTTGGTCGTAGGAGCGAACAAACGCAAGCCGATCCGGCACGGGACACTTGCGCCCTGTCGTCCGTTCGACGAACTCCAATAGAGTGACCTGCGCCGCGGCAAAGAGTGCGTTCGTATCCCAAAGAGTATTGTCTGCATCGACCAAAACGACAAAGCCGTCCAGTTTCATCTTGAAGCCAGTGATCGCCAGCAGAGCGACAGCCGTGAGAAAGGTAGTTTATCTCTCGTAGACGGCCAAGACGTTAATGTCCTGTCCGCTCTTGAGAGTACCGATAATCCGCACGCCAAAGCGCGAGGCTCGCCGCACAAGTTGATAGGCAAAGGTTCCGGTTGAGTACTCCCCTCTGGGGACGAAGTGCAGGTGTGGCGGCTCACTTAGGGTCGTTACCTTATCGAGGTCGACAAGCGCTCGGAAGTCGAGCCAGTCAAACCTCGAGGCTTCCTGATCGGCCGCAGCCTCAATAGCTTGGATGGCTTCGTGCGAGTCAAATTCGTGATGAACCTGTTGCCAGTAAGCCCGTCGAGTCGCCGGTCTTTCAGCCTCCGGCGTCGTACTCGGAGGATACTTTGGCATTGCGCAGATGTCCTTGTTCTTCTCCCGTAAGGAGAAATAATCCTTTACGATTACATGGTTCTTGCCATTGGCCAACTCGCCCGCCATTGGCATCAACTCTGCTCCCTTTTCCAAGTCAAGGACGACTAACGGCCTGGGCCCTGGCCTCGCAAGCTCTCTCTCCATCTCGGCCCACGGTTGGAACGTTTGAGGCTCCTGAAGGCTGTGGCCGCCGTCCAACGCACCACCTATCCAGAAAAGGCGCCTACGGTACTTCTGAGCGTAGAGAGAGATGATTCTCTCAAGAGACCTCTCGGTTGATTTAACCGGCACGAAACTAGTTGTTCCCGTGCTCGCACTGCGCTTGGTCCCCTCTCCTGACAAGGAACCCTCGATGCTCCCCTTGGCTCTGGCGACCTCCAGTCCAAACAGTGCCAACAGGGGCGGGACCTTTGCTTGTATCTCTGCCGTTGCCTTTCCGGCCCCGGCAACCTTGGCAGCAACCTCACTTGTGTCCGCGTCAGACCGGGAGGCTATTTCAAGTTCTGGGCGAAACACTGCGTCGTACAGCCGGTTGGTCAGAACGCTGTCGATAAACAAGGGCGTATCGGCCAAGAACCAGAATCGCTCAAGAGCAACTAGGCGCTTTTCGAGGGTCAGGTCGTCACTGGTTTGGGACAAGGCTTTTCTCCTACAAATCAGGCCAATACGGTCTAGAAGTCGTCTTAACATGTGATGGTGGTGGTAGTCGCGTAAGCTGTAGCCGGGTGCCAGAGAGAAGACAGGGGCGCGACGGGCTATGGAATGGCCAATACCTTGTGTGTCTGGATTGAGAGTCGCCAGCGCGGATGCGCCTTGCAGTAAGTCACTGCGGCGGCCGTGTTCTGGGATGTCGCCGGTCCGTCCATTGGTTGCAACAGGTAGTTCTCGAAGTTCAGCGTCGACCAAGGCAAATCGTCTGGCATCAGATTCGGCTGCGGGTACACCAATTTTAGTTCGTGGCCAGTGGTCTGCACCAAGGGCGCGCCGGCCTTTGGGCTGACGCAGATCCAGTCAATTCCTTCGGGGACCTCGATCGTGCCGTTGGTCTCCACCGCGATTCGGAAGCTGCGCGCATGCAGAGCATCTATGAGTGCGCGATCGAGGTGCAGCAGCGGTTCGCCACCGGTCATCACCACCAGTCGGTGGCTGTTGTCTCCCGCCGGCCAAAGTGCAGTGATGCGGTTTGCCAGTTCGGCCGCTGATGCGTACTTTCCCCCGAGGGCGCCATCGGTGCCTACGAAGTCCGTATCGCAGAAACGGCACACCGCCGACGCCCGGTCGGCCGCACGTCCGCTCCAAAGGTTGCAGCCCGCAAAGCGGCAGAACATCGCCGGCATTCCCACCTGCAGGCCTTCGCCTTGCAAGGTATAGAAGATCTCCTTCACCGAGTACGTCATTGACCTAAACCGGTAGCGCCGGCCCGGCCAAGTCCGCGCCGACCAACGAACCGCAGCCCTCGGACTCGAACAGGTCAACCCGCACCAGTTGCGGTAACTCCCGCCGAGTCCGCCCATGTAGCCAGCGCGCGATCGTGGTCGTGTCGCCGTCGGCCAGTTCTACTTGCTCGTGGAGTGGGTGGTGATCGAGCGACTTGAAGATCGGATCGAACACCGCCTTCACGTCCCCGAAATCGATCGTCCACCCCATAATCTGATCCAGAGGGGCTCCCAGATGCAGTCGCAGCGTGTAGGTGTGCCCGTGGACCCGATGGCGGGGATCACTGGAGGGCGCATGGCGATGTCGCACCGCACTGTCGACGGTGAAGTCCTTCCAGATCCGATAGTTCGAGCCGTCGTACGTCGCACCGCACGATGCCGTCTCGTAGACCGTTACCCAGGACATTGCCGGCAACTCGGGCTTGAGGCGCTCCCACAGCCACGACGAGATCACCTCGCTGGTGGGATTCGACAGGCCGGGCACCTCGTTAAGACAGCGGAAATTGACCTGGGCGGCAATCGGCGCCCACAGATCGTCCAGGTGGTCATAGTCGATGCTCAGGTCCGCACCCACCAGATCCTGATTGGCATGGACAATCACCTCGAAGCCGTGGCCATGCATGCGCCCGCACTTGTGTCCGAGCGGCACGTGGGGCAGTTGATGCGCGGCCTGGAACCGGTAGCGGCGCCAGACATGAGCATGGTCACGTGCATCGACCTCTACCCCCTGATGCGCCGTACTCTGCACAGACACCCGGTCGATGCCCGGCGCATCCAACCGGTCACGGATCCACCGAGCCAGGTTCTCGTCCGTCGGTTGGCTCACCTTGTCGTTTAGGACGCTGTAGTTCAGTAGGCCGGCACAGCGGTCGACCTGGCGCTGCAACGCAGCGACCTCTCCGCCCGGATAGGTCACCCAGTCCGCTGGCACTTTGGCATATGCCGTGGCGGTAAAGCCATGACCGTGCAGATTGCGGCATCGGTGACCGGCAGGCAGGATGTCGACCCATCGGGCTGCTTCGAAGCGACTGCTGGCCGCATGAAGCACTGAGAGCGAATGGTGTGTGTTGCTCATGCGGACTCCGCGACGGTGTAGATCTCGTAGCCCCTGCGCCGCAGATCACAGGCCGGGCAACGGCCGCAGCCATAGCCCCACAGGTTCTGCGTCGTGCGGTCTCCCAAGTAGCAGGTGTGAGTGTCCGTGCGGATCAACTCCACCAGCGGTGCTCCTCCCAGTTCCCGCGCCAGGCGCCATGTTTGGGCCTTGTCCAGCCACATCAAAGGAGTCTCGACGACCATCGGCGCATCTAAGCCCAGGCTCATCGCCACCTGCAGTGCCTTGAGCGTGTTGTCGCGGCAATCCGGGTAGCCGGGATAGTCGGTCTCGCACATGCCGCCAACCAGAACCGACAGCCCGCGGCGGTAAGCCACGGCCGCCGCAAACGTAAAGAACAGCAGATTGCGCCCCGGCACAAAGGTCGTCGGCAGCCCCGACGCCTTAAAGGCAATCTCCCGATCCCGGGTGAGAGCGGTATCGCTGACCTGACCAAGCAAAGCCAGGTCGAGCATGTGGTCTACCCCCAGGCGTGGCGCCCAGTCCGGGAACTCCGCCTTGAGACGGTCCAGCACCACCTTGCGGCACTCCAACTCGACCGCATGCCGTTGCCCGTAGTGAAACCCGATGGTCTCGACATGCGAATAGCGGTCCAGAGCCCAGGCCAGGCAGGTCGCGGAGTCCTGTCCTCCAGAAAACAGAACCAGTGGCTTACGTTCCATCGTGTCACGCATTCGCAATGCGGCGCGGCTTGCGCAGCGCCTTCTTGAGGGAAGTGACCAGATACCGCGTCAGCAGATCGACATCGCTCGGCGTGTTCTGGATCCCGTTCCAGGGCCGGGTATCCAAGGACTCCAGAGGCCACTGACCACTGGTCCAAGCCGTGTACGGCGCCAGAAGGCGCAACCCGGGTTCGAACTGATCACGCTCAGTGGCGCCCTCGACACTGTAGAGATGGTCCATGACGAACCCCATCGCCACGATCCCGGCGCCGTGGCGCAGACGGGAAAAACGCGGCGACATACCATGCCAAGCCGGCCCGTACACCCTTGCGACCGCATGGAAGAACTCGCTGACCAGGTGGAACGTCCGCTCTTCTCGGTCCTCGAAGTGCATCAGGCTGCGAACGGCGCCATCGGAAGCCGAGTTCATGATCAGACGCTGCATTGCCGTGTCGCTGATCACACCCGTCGGGTTCGTGTGCTGCCGCACCTCCCCGAGCAGCGAACTGCCGCGCGTGAAGTTCAGCATGTCGACGATGCGCGCCGAGAACTTCCGCTGTGTGAACCGCTCCGGCAGACCATCAACATTGGGTAACAACTCGTAGATCAGCGTCTTGGGCAGCGGTCGCGTGCTGTTGATCAGGACGAACTGTTGGCGCAACTCGTTGTAGTCCTTACAGACGACGGCCGACACAAACACCTGGAAATCTGGCTTGTCGATTCCCGAAAGCGCCGACAGTCGCTGCTGCCCATCGACCACAAAGCCAGGCGGTTGGCCCGACGGTACCGTGATCTCGACCTCCACTAACCCATCGGACAGGTCCGTGACCTTGACACCGTCAATGAAAGCCACGATCAACGCATTGGGCAGCAACGCGTCGTCGCGCGCCAAATAGTCGCGGATGTCGCGAATGTGGGATGCCACCTGATGACGCTGAAACCCCTTGAGTTGTCCGTCGTCAGCGCGCCCGACACGCTCGATCGCGGCAAACAACAGCACGTCGGCCGGTCGCACGGCAAACACGAAGACATCGTGCCCGGGCGCCTGCTGCGCGCGTACGGCTTTGAATCGATAAGTGCTCACACGGTCTCCTGGAGAATCCTGCGTAGATGACGGTGGTACACGCCAAGGTTGTGGAACCCCCGGCGCTTGTTGCGGTTGCTCGATCGAAAGATGATCACTTCGACGCCGATGCTGCGGCACACCGCGCAATCGCATTGCTTCCACGGTTGGTGCTCGAGCGTGCGGTGCACCAGAGCGGCGATCTTTTCCAGCGCTTTGTCCTGCTGTCCAGTCCCTGTGCCGTCGCCGCGCAGAAGGAACTGGTGGTAGTCCATCACCGCGTCCAGCGTAGCCTCGACAGAGGAGGCGCCGCGGTCATACGCGCGCAGTTCATCCAGGGCCCGTCGCTCACGGTGGAGCAGGTCTTCGGCGCGGAACTGCCCGCGCTTGACGCCTTGCACTAGGCGGGCGTTTTCAATGGCCTGTGGAATGCGGATCGCGGTGAAGTACTCCAGGCGACCGTCTGGCCCCTCGCTGTAATAGTTCGCCCTCTCGTCCTTGAACGCGCGGACCAGTGGCGAGGTCGAGTCGAAACTGGCGATGCCAAAGTCAGTGAACTCGTGAATGCTGTCGGCCTTGGCAAATCCCAGAAGATGGATCTTTGTCTCAGCTCGGATCCGCTCACGAAGTGCCGTCAGCACCGTCTTGATGGCGTCCACCCTTAGCGGAACCAAGCCTCCGATCGCAAGGTAGCCATAGCCCATGTGCTCGAGTCGGTGGGCCGCGTCCGCCATACTCTTGGGCGACCATCCTTGCACAGGCCCCAAGGGTTCAAACGGCATCCCCTCGCGCCGCACGAGACCTAGAAACGCCTCTGCATTGGCCAGCGTGATCGCAAAACGCTGCCGAGTCGCGGCATCCACCGCCTGTTCCGAAGGATTGGATAGGTCGCAGTCGAAGATGATATGGTCCGGCGCAACCCCATGCGTGAACCCCGCCTCGGTATAGAATTCGACCACCTCCCCGGGCGTGTAGGCCGGCACAGGGTGCTCGACATAGGCGAAGGCGCCGCAGTCGCCCATCACCATCGCATCCGCGAAACGCGGGCCGCCGTAGCGCAGGAACCGCCTGGCGCCCTCGCGTAGCAGTCGCTGTTCCTCACGCGTCGAATAGCGCACCTTGGACGCCGCAACGCCGGCCGCTTGGCGCACGGCACTCATTGACAGCAGCAGGCCGTCATAGGGCGCCGGTTCCATGAGTTCATGCGCATACACGTCCGACCAATAGCGCTCACGCCCCGGGTTGCTGCGGTCGTTCAGGAAGTCGTACCCGGGGTCGACGTAGTCCTGCGTATCCGAGTACAGAAACTTCATCCTATCTCGCGGAATGTTTACTGGCGGCATAGACGCGCACCAACGCGTCCTGCAGTTTCTTCACATGGGGAGGAGTGTTCTGCACCTCGTTCCAGGCCAATCCTAATGTTTCCCAAGTGCCTTTGGTCCAGCGGCAGAACGATGCCACCTTTTCGAGTTCGCGTTGAACCACCGCCACCTGAGGGTCAGGGGGTAAACGCGCGTAGATCGCATCCATCAGCAGGCCCATGGCCATTAGCCCGGCGCTGTGCATCAGTCGACTCTGCTTCGGGTCCTTGCCCCAGGCGTCGGGGAATACGGCCTTCACGGCTGACCAGTAGGTCGTCAGGATGCGGTACATCTCCGCCACATCAGCACCGCCTTCACGACCGACCGACTTGAACGGTGCCAGCGCGCCAAGCGGATTCGATACACTGTTCTTGATCACCGACAGCAGGGCAGTGTCGGTCACCACCGCCTCCGACGCCCCCCGATCCGATGCCCGCTTGACCAGACGGAAAAACGGTGAGGCCGGATCCTGGTTCAGAGTGCTCACCAATTCCGCGGGCACCTTGCGCGCGACCAGATCGCGCGGCAACACGAAGGCCGCGGTTTCGGGCAGCAATTCATTGATCAGGCGGGTCGGCAGTGGCTTGGCCTTGTTCACCAGAATGAACTGCTCGCGTTGCACTGACAGCTTGTCGGAAACGAAACCGATCACGGGCACCGCCAGATCCTTGTGCTGCGCTTGGGACAGCGCGATCGACCGCTGCTGCCCATCGACGATCCAAGCCACCCGCTGACCCTCGCCATAAATCGGTAGCGTCAGGGTGCCGCTCTCTGACACCCTTGCATCACCGGTGGGCTTGCTGCCCCGCGAGGCTACGAATTTCACGTCCGGCGCCAGCGCTAAGATAATGGCGTTCGGAAAGAGAACCTCGCCCTGATTCAGATAGTCCACGATGCCTTTGACGTGCTGCCGAATCTCAGGCCGCTGGAATCCCTTCAGTTCGTCAGCCGCATCGCGCTCGATCCGAGAGATTTCAGCTACCTGGACGATGTCTCCGCCCTTGATGAAGAACGCATAGACATCCAGTCCTTCCCCCTGGGTGGTGTGCAGCGCACGCACCACCAACTCCTGCCGGCTTACGGAAGTTTTCTGAGTCACTATCATCCTCATGCCTGCAACTGTAGAGACAGTTCGTGCCACAGACGGCTGAACCGCTTCTGCTCGCAGGAGATCAGCGCCTCGTCACGCAGATAGCGAAGCAACTTTGTGCTGCTACCCGAATGCCGCGTCCACTGCGCCGTCAGCACCAGACGAATCTCGTCGTCGGTCATGCGTTGACCCACGGAGCGCTGTCGCCGGCGGCGATGCGCCAGCGACTCGGACACTACTTCACGGGCCTCCTCCAGCGGCAGTGACGTCGCCTCCAGTACCTCGACAAAGTGCCGCAGGGCCCGTTGCGCAAAGTCAGACTGAGTGCCGGCGAAGCCGCACACCGACTCCAGGCGCGCGTCATATGGCATTACGCAGCCCTTCAGGTGATCAGGCACGCACTGGGCTCCCGCCGCGGACGTGAAGATCCGCAAGCACTTGGTCCTGGCAGGCGTAACTTGAGCCAGATCGTCTTGCACCATGCGCAGATAACTACTGGGCAGCGCCAGCAGCGTTTGCGTCTTGGCTATCACGCTCGACAGCGGTGCCGGTTGAGCATGCGTCAGTACGTTCCACCACTGGGCGGTAGTACACTCCAGGGCCCGCAACCGACGGTGCAGATCGGAGCCCGCCGCGACGGTGCACTCGTATCCCGGAACGGCTTGGTCGGACTGGACGAGGCCCAAGCCTGCGGATACCACATACCAAGATGAGTCCAGAGTCGCGGCTACAGCTAAGGTGTCGGCAATGGATCGCCCCTGATACAGGCGCTGGGCTGGCGTGTCGGCATCTGCCTTGCCGACGACCCGACGCCAACTCTGGGCCAATCGGAACAGCGACGTCGCTTCAGGCAATTGGGTCAGGTCGACGCGATCACGCCGTGACTTGCGTTCGGTGCAACTGGTGACAATGGCGACAGTTAAAGTCACGGTGATGTTAGCGATGTTATGCAGTAATTGCGGATCAATTTCCAGTATACCATCTGCAGTTATTCTACATTGTGCCGTTTAGGCTTGGCGCAATTTTCTTGCCAATTGTCTTGTTGGTGGCACCTAAGCCTCGCTCATCGATCGCGCATCGACTCGACTATCGGGTGCCCACCAAGCCCGACTGCCGACCCTCCGCTGCCCGAAATCCGCCCCTGAAGGCCACTTTTCGCCGCCGCACCGAATCCCTGGCTTCCTACCATGGCAGCCATGATTCGCACCCTGTTCGTCACCCTCCTTTCGC
>ERZ761602.2133-NODE-2133-length-32381-cov-10.231950_pt1 | contig 32381 bp, 16 predicted proteins | sample MGYA00512165_ERZ761602 | MGnify/ENA primary metagenome ERZ761602 (study PRJEB28899, sample SAMN02445085) | bioreactor sludge metagenome | biome: EBPR sludge; isolation source: Thorneside wastewater treatment plant | place: Australia: Brisbane, Thorneside...
CGGCCTCATCGACGAGAACGACGCCAAGGTGATGTCCGCCCCGCTGCTCGCCCAACGTGAGACGGCGCGGCTCCAGCTCGCCGCCCTGCCGGCCCGGCGCCCGGTCCCCGGCATCGACGAGCTGGACCCCGACTGTTTCCGCGAGGCGGTGATGGAGGCGTGGAAGCAGCGCCCGATGGAGGAGCGGCGGGAGGCGCTGTCCCGGGTCCTGGATCGGGTGACGATCAGCCCCGGGGAGGTCCACATCGAGTACAGCGCGGCCTTGGTGGCGGGGTCGGGTGGGCTGGTGGGCGGTGGGGCTTCAACCGCGACGGGTAACTGCGGGCATGGTCGGAGTAGCTGCGTCATCCACCCGCGCTTGCCCTGGATGAGGTTGAAGCGCAGGCCGTCCTGGGAGCGGCGCGAGAAGTAGTAGTAGATGGCGATGGCCGACAGGGTGTTGCCCTGGCGCACCCCGCGCCCGTTGCGCTGCTGGAGGGTGGCCGGCTCCCAGGGCAGGTCCAGGTGGTGGATCGCACAGGTCCGCGTCTGGAGATCGATGCCCTCGTAGGCGATCTGGTTGGCGATCACGACGTCGAACTTCGGCGCCTCGCCGGCCTCCGGGTCGCCGTTGAACTCGCGGGCGATGCGCTGGCGGTCGGCGGCGGCCTTGGCGACCTCGGCGTTGAGCACGCCGATGCGGGCCTCGGGGATGCCGGCGCCCACGAGCACGTCGCGCACCCAGCGGTGGGCGGCCACGTTGTCCACGAAGACGATGTGGCCGCAGGTCCGATTCGCCAGCACCCGCTCGGCCAGGGCCTCGAACTTGGGCGAGCTGGCGTCGTTGACCTGGTCGGCGTTCTTCCAGCCGTAGCCTTCGTCCAGCTCGGCGTGGATGGCGACCAGCGCCATGCGGGCGAGCAGGCCCAGGATCTTCGCCTTGTCGGCGGGGTCATCGCTCTTGAGCGCGGCCTCGATCTGCCGGACGTAGGCGTCGTACTTGGCGTCCTGCCCGGCGTCCATGTCGACCTCGACCATCTCGACCTTGGGCTCGGGCAGCTTCAGGCCGACCTCCTCGGCGGTCTTGAACTCGCCGTAGCGGAGGATCACGTCGCGCAGCTCGTGCAGGTTCTGGAAGCCGACGACGGCGCCGCGCTCCTCGACTTCCATCGAGGGGGTGACGACGGGCCTGATCTCGATGCGCAGGTAGCGGTCGATGAACTGTTCCGGGTCGCGGATACCCATGCGCGACCAGGCCCCGGGATCGACGTACTGGATGAGGCTGTAGAACTCCAGGGGGCTGTTCTTCGCGGGGGTCGCCGAGAGCAGGACGACGCCCGCGCCGCCGGTCTTGCGGCGCACGGCCGCGCAGCGGAAGTCGAGCTGCCAGGCGCGCTTGGACCCGTCGCCCGGGTTGCCCATGAAGCGGGGAACACCGCCCTCCCGGTCTTCCGGGAGGTACAAGTTCTTGAAATTCTGGGCCTCGTCCACCATGAGCAGATCCACGCCGATGTCGTCCCAGGCGACGCCCGGGTCGTAGTCCCAGCCAGGGGCGAGCTCCATCTGCTGGGCCACCCAGGCGGCGATGCCCTCGCGGAGGATGGCCTCGTCGCGCTCGGAGAGCTTCTTGCGCTTGGCGGCGTTGCGGCGGCGCAGGGCCACCTCGCGCTGGATCGCCTCGGTCTGCTCGGCGTAGGCGCGCACGGCCTTCTCGTTCATGCGCGTGCGACCCAGCGCCGTGTAGGTGAGCAGCACCACGTCGTACTCGCCGGCCTGGAAGCGGGTCCACTTCTCGGCCCGCTCCTGGGGCGTGTCGGTGTCGCTGGTGGCCAGGCCCTTGCGGTCGCCCCGGCTGATCGTCTTGAGCTTGGACCCGATGACGGCGATCCGGTAGTCGGGCAGCACCCGGCGGAAGTCCGCCTCCCACTTCCAGACGATGCTGTTGGGCACAAGCACGACGGGCCGCTTGCACCAGCCCTCCTGGCGGGCCCGCGCGATGACGCCGATGCCGGTGTAGGTCTTGCCCACGCCCACATCGAAGGCGAGCAGGCCGCCGCGGTTGGCGAGCACCCGCCGGGCGCCGGCGACCTGGTGAGGGTGCAGGCGGGGGCCGTCCTTCTTCCAGCGGGCGATGGGCAGGGCCTCGGCGGCGTAGGAGGGGGCGATGAAGCCCTTGAACTGCCGGTTGTAGGCGTGCTCGACCCGGGCGCGGCGCTCGGGGGTGGCGCCGACCCAGCCCTTGAAGGCGGCGTCCCACTCGGTGGCCTTCTTCATCCGCGCTTTGTCGATGTCCTTCTCGCCCTCGTCGTCGTACTTCTTGGGCGGGCTGAACAGCGTCTTGTCGTGGTTCATCCAGCCGACCAGGAGCAGCACCTCGGGGTGCAGCTCGCGGTCCTTCTTGTTCAGCTCGTCGTAGGCCCAGCCCCTGGGATGCACGAGGCCCTGGGCGCGCGCCAGCTCCACGTCGTCGAAGCCCTGCTTCCGGCTCCAGGTCTCGTTGATCCACTCGGTCACGAGGTCGAGCGGCACCCAGCCCTGGCGGGCCGAGACGCCCTCGATGTCGTCGAAGAGGGCGGGAGCGATGGCGGCGAGGAGCTTCTTGGCCTGCTCGTCGGCGCCCTGGGCCTTCGCCCGGTCGTAGCGGGGCCAGAGCGAGCCGGTCAGGTAGACCTCGCCCGGAACGAGCTGGTCCCACTGGTCACCGTCCAAGAACCAGCCGGCGTCGAGCAGCTCGGCCTTGAGCCGGCCGACCTCGAAGCGCCCGCCGATGGAGCGGTGGAAGGCCAGCAGCTCGGCGACGGAGAGCGTGCGGTTCGTCCGGTAGAGCAGCTCGGCCTGGGCAGGCACGTCCTCGACCCGGCCGGCGTAGCGGGGCTCGGGCCTGGCCGGCGCGTGCCGCAGGCCCTCGATGAGCCCGCCCGCCCGGTCGAAGGCCGACAGGAAGCGCTCGGCGCCGGTGGAGCCGCCCCGGGCGAGCTTGACCAGCTCGACGTGCCCGTGGGGGTTGCCGTGGGTCTTGCGCCAGGCGGACAGAGCCTCAAACAGCTCGGGCCAGAGCATCGGCGGCTCGTCGGGGGTCTCGGCGGCGACCAGGGCGAGGTAGCGGTCCACGCGGAGGCCCAGGGTGACGGCGGCGGCCAGCTCGCGGGAGAGGTGGGTGACCTCGGCGTCGGTCTGCCGGGTGACCCCGATCCGGCTGTCCCCGCGCGGGGACACTCGCCCGGCTGGGAAGGAGATGACCTGACAGTCGGAGCAGACGGGGCGCTCCACCAGGTCGGGCAGGCGCGTGAACTCGCCCATGACCTGGTAGCCCCAGCGCGGGGCCTTGGACTGGTCGTCCTCGCCCGCGTCCCGGCCGACCTCGCGGCCGAGGATGTGGCCGGGGAACTCCGTGAAGTAGTGGCCGGTCAGGATCCCCCGGTCGGCGGCGTCGACCTCGGACAGCTCGCCGCCACGAGCGCGGAAGAACAGGAGATCGGTGACCAGCATCGCGCCGGGGAAGATCGCCTCGCGGCCGTTGGGGCGCATCGAGGGCAGGCGGAAGGCGGCGGCGAGGTGGTGGCGGCGCAGCACCTTCTCGCGCAGGGCGGTGAAGCCGGCCGTACGGGAGGTGAGGAAGCCGCCGGGCACCAGGAAGACGCCGATGCCGTCAGGGGCCAGCAGGTCGAGGCCCCGGCGGAGGAAGTAGTGGTAGGCCATCTTCTCGCGGTAGGCCCGGTCGGGGTCCTCCGCGATGGAGGCGCCGCGGATGCCGTAGGGCGGGTTGCTCACGACGAGCTGGAGGCGGCCCTGCCAGGCGGGCCCGCGCTCGCGCACCCAGCGCTCGAAGGGGCCGACGAACAGGTCCAGGTCGGGTCGCAGAGCGGCGAGCATTCGCGAAGAGAGATCCGACCACTCGACGGCGTTCCAGGACACGCGGGGCAGGCCCTCGAAGGCGCGGATCATGCGGCCGATGCCGGCGGAGGGCTCCAAGGCGTGGACCTCGCCGGGGGGGAGGAGCGGGCCGATCACGCGGGCGATCTCCCGGGCCACACGGGTCGGGGTGTAGAACTCGTGGATGAGCCCGCGCTCCTCGGGGACCGGGAAGCTCGGCGGGAAGCGGCCGGTGGCCGAGCGGATCGAGAGTCCGCCCCAGCCGGAGTAGCCGGTGAGCACGCGGCGCTCCTCGGCGGTCGCGGCGCGGCCCTGGGCGGCCAGGGCGGCGGCGACGGTCATGGCGGCGACGTTGGCGGCGGTGCGTTGCGCCGCGCTCCACAGCTCGGGCAGGTCCTCGGTGGGAACCGGGTTCGCGGACGCGATGCGCCGCAGGAGGGGGGCGAGGTTGGCTTCGATGACGGCGACGAGGGCCGGGCGGTTCCGGTCGAGGAAGTCGTCGAGGTAGGCGGCGTCCACGCCCGCCGGCAGGCGGGTGCGCACGAGGGGCACGATGCGGTCGAGGAGGGCGGCGGCGGGGGTCATCAGCGTGCTACACCACCCGTGCCCAGGGGCCTTGCGAGCCCCACGGCGCGGGAGAAGACGTGGGTGCCCAGATTCGACCCTACACAGACTGGGACGCTGCTGCGGTCGAGCGCATCGCATCTGCCAGCGAGATCCAGGTGGTCTCCTTCCTTGGCGCCGAAAAGGCGCCGCTCTTTGTTGCCACCGTGGATGGCGAAGTGGTTGGCTGCATCTGGGGCGTCCTTGAGCCCACAGTCGATCTCGATGTGGCCGTGGACCGGGGACACAGACGGAAGGGGCTCGGGCGAAGGCTGGTGTACGAGACGCTCTCCGTGTACGAGCTCACCGATCGCGAAGTGACATTGACGGTCACCAACCCGACCATGGAGCGAATCGCTGCCGAACTCGGTCTGATGTCTGATGGTCAGGGGAACTGGCAAGGCACGATCTCGCTGCCCGCGAAGGCCAGACCGACCTGAAGGGGGAGTTCCGGTGTTGGCGGAAAGCGCGCTCACGCCCCACCCCGCCCACCGACCTTCTCCAGCAGCTCCCGATCCCGCTCCGACAGCTCGACACAGATCCTCAGCTTCACGCCCTTGCCGAGCATGAACGCGCCCCACACCAGCGCCCCGTAGGGCCCCAGCGTGAGCAGGTAGTCGAGCGTGGGCGTCGCGGCTGCCGGCATCGCCACCATCTCACCGTCCCCGGCCAGCGCCAGCGCCACACACGAGGCCATGACCAGGGCCGGCCCAAGCAGCAGAACGGGCTTCATGACGCCCCCATCTGCGCAGCGGCGGCCTGGATCGCTTGCGCGAACGCATCCACCAGCGCTTTGTCCTTGGCCGGGTCCACCTCGGGCGCCTTCGTCTTCCGCGTCCGCGCCGGAGCCGTCGCCCCGTTGTTCCCCCGGGGGAACGACTCTCCCCCCGGCGTCGGCCGCTCCAGCCCGAGCTTCTGCTGCCCGGCGGCACACGACTTCGCCGCCCGCGCTGCCGCGATGGACACCCGCTCGCTGATCCGCCGAAGCGTGGTCACCACGTCAGGCTTCTCGCCCCGGGCCAGGGCGTCGGCGGCCTGCTGATAGGCGCCCGCCGCCCGCCGAATGTCCTCCAGCGCGGCCTTCTGCTCCTTCCCGGTACACAGCGGCGAAGCGGCGAGGGCCTGGGCGTGCTTGATGAGCCTCCCGGCCCGGCGCAGCAGCTCGGGCGCGTCGGTGGCGCCCCAGGAGGACTGTGCCAGCTCGGCCAGGGCCTCGGCCTCCTTCTCGGTGGCGGCCGCGATGCGCGCCGTCGAGGTCGCCCCCGTGGGCGGGGCGGGGGTGGGCAGCGCGTCGAGCGACGGCACCACGCTCACGCCGGGCATCCCGCCCAAGCCGAAGGCGTCGGCCACGTCGGCGGAGACGGTGACCGCGGGGACCTGGCCCTTGTTCAGCGCGCGGAGGTGCTTGTCGGCCTTGCCCTTCTCCCGGGCCCCGAAGCGCGCCACGACGTTGCCCGAGCCGTCGAGCACGTCGAAGCCGGCCTCGTCCTGGCGCAGCCGGTAGGCGGGGCCGGGCTTGGGCTTGTACCGCTCGGTCGGGTCCTTGGCCTCGCGCGGCGGCCGGTAGGGGTGGACCGCGGCGTACTCGGCGTCCACGGCGTTGCGGCGGCGCGTGTCGCGGAAGCTGCACGCCTCGCTCACCAGGCCCACGACGAGGCCCATGCCGGCCTGGATGGCGTCGGCGAGGCCGTCGCGCTGCACAGACTCCTGCGCCGCCTTCGAGAACCAGCGCGGCGCCCGCTCGAAGGTGGCGGTCCAGCGCCCGTCCAGCCCCGAGGCGAGCCGCAGCGTGCCGTAGGAGGCGACCTTACGCGCCAGCACCATCGAGGGCCGGCCGTCGGTGCAGTAGAGGATCCCTTTCCAGGTGCCGCGCAAGGTGGCGGGACCGGCGGCCGGGGGACTCGCCTTCATCCGCTTGACCTCGGTCACCGCGGCGCTCGGCTCGATCTCCTGCTCCGGGGCCTGGGCGGGCGCCATGCCCTCCTCCCCCCGCCAGATCCGGGCGGGCTGCTTCGTGATCTGGTGGACCAGCACGGCGCTGTCTTCGCGCGGGCGCATGACGAAGGCCATCTCGCCCCCGCAGGCGCGGCCGTAGGCGAGCAGCAGGCGCGGCACGTCCTCGTCGGCGCCCATGATCTGAAGGTTGAACTTCTCAGCCACGGATCACCCCTTCCCGAGCTTGGGGACGATGAAGGCAGCGGCGGCAGCGGCGGCCCCGATGCCGAGCAGCCACACCCAGGCGCCGCCCTTCTTGTCGTCGTCGCCGGCACTCCCCCTGCCGGGGGCCTGCAACGAGGGCGGGGTGGCGGTCGTCGGCTGGAGCTGCGTCCCGCGCTGGCCGGCCTGCACGCGGGCCTCCAGCTCCTGGGCCATGAAGCCCGTCTGGTCGCGCAGCGAGGCGGCGTACTCCCAGGCGGCCACCGCCCAGGCGACCCCGGCCGCGCTGAGGCCCACGGCGCCCACGACGATCACCACCGCCGGGGCGATCCCGACCTGCGGGACCTGCACGGCGTTCTGGGCGATGCCTGCCAACAGCGCGTCGTAGAGCGACTTCATCTCGGCGTAGCGGGCGATGAGGCCCGCGTCGGCCTGGGTGCGCGGGGGGTTGGGGAGCTGGGCTTGGATCCGGTCCAGGTTGGCCTTGCACTCGGCGAGCAGGGCGAAGAAGCCGGTCACCTTCGCCTCGAAGGCCGATGGCGTGGCCTGGATCGCCGCCGACAGCCGCCCGAAGGTGGCGTCGTAGGTGCCGACGATGTTGGCGGTGAAGCGCGCCTTCAGCTCATCCCAGGTCATCGCTCACCCCCGCCGGTCGCAGGCGCGGCAGCCCAGCTCGGCGGCGATGTCGTCGTCGAGCCAGCGGGCGAGGCGCTCGTCGTCCGCCGTGGGCCCCGGCAGCGCGGGGCGGGCTGGCGGCGGCGGCAGCGCGGGAGGAGAGGCCGACTGCTGCTGGACACCCGGCGAGTCCTGCCCCGCCTGGCGACGCCGGAACGCCCGTCCCAACGTCTTGACCAGCGCGGGCGCCAGCAGCAGCGGCCCAAGGCCGAACTCGACGGACCGCTCGGGCACCTCCGCGACGACGAAGAGGCCGGGCTTGACCTCGACCACGGCGGCGCGGAAGCCCTTGCGGGCCTTCATCTTGAGGTTGGGGCCCAACGAAATGGCGGGGCTCCAGGGCGGGGCCAGGCCCTCTCGCAAGCGCTGGCCGCCTCCCTTATGGAGCAGCCCGCGCGGATCCGCGCCCTTGCCCTTGCCCGGCCCGAACAGACCCCGACCGCCGGCCGGTCGGCCCTGGCGGTCTGCCCGTCGGATGGGGGCCCCGAAGTCGCCCTCGGCCTCCGGGTCTTCCTCGTCCTCCTCGGGCTCGTCGTCGTAGACGTACTCGGGGGTCTGCGGCTGGCGCATGGCCTGAGCTCGCGGGTGCAGCGCGGTCGCCTCCTCCTCGGGGTAGGCACCTCCCGAAGCCCGACGCGGCATCGGACGGGGCTGTCGGCTCGGACGAGAGGCGCCCTGGCTGCGGCCCTTCTGACGCCGCTGCTTCCGACGACGGCGCCGCCGACCCTCGAAGCCGGCCTCGTCCTCACCGTTCTGGCGGTTCCAGGTCTCCATCGACACGACGCGGGCATAGCGGGCCATCAGGTGCTCCTCCGGCGCACGGGCCGGTCACGTTCAGGACGAACTTGCAGGGCGAGCCGCTGCGCGACCTCGGGGCCGTTGAGCCGCTGGTCGAGCATCCCGAGCCGGGCGCTCGGATCGTCCAGGTGGAAGCGGGTACCGACCCGGTACCGGACGAGGCAGTGGTAGAGGCCCGGCTGGTCCGGGCGGGAGCGGGTGCGGAGGAAGACCTCGGCCTGAATGTGCTGGAGCTTGCGGCGGCGGGCATCCTCGAAGCCCCCGTCGCCTGCCTTGAGCGCCTTCCAGCCCCGGGCCCGCAGCTCGCCCGCGCGGGCGGCGGCGAGGCTGTCGCAGTCCTCCCAGCCCTGGGCCAGGAGGTTGATGTAGTCCGACCAGGTCTCCTCGGTCTCCCGCTTGTAGACCACGCCGGACTCGTACAGTCCCGGCAGCGCCGGGTTCTCCAGGAGAATGCGCGCGTTGACGCCCGCGAGCCAGTTGAGCAAGCTCACGGCCTCCCATTCGGAGAACGCCAGGGCCACCGTGATGTTCATGGCTCAGGCTTCCCGGCGCAGACGGTAGGGAGCGGTGGAGAGCAAGCGCACATCGACGGTGTGCGCAGGCTTCGTCCCGCCGCCCAGCACCGTCACGGCGCGGACGAAGGTCAGCAAGGGCACGGCCGGCCCCGAACTGTCGAGGGTCTCGAACTTGGCGCCATCGGCGCTGAGCTGGGTCGAGACCACCACGTCGATCCAGTTGGTCTTGTCCAGGCTGGTTTGCAGCTTGGCCCGCGTGGTCGGGCTGGTCGCCCCACCGCTCTGGGTCAGGCCGAAGTAGACCTGGAAGCCCTGGTCACCGTCGTTGACGGTGTCGTCGCTGGGCGGAAGGATCCGGTAGACCGGTCCGGTGCGATCCTCGCTGCCAGAGGCACCGTCGAGGAGCTGGGCGATGTTGCGATGCAGGCGCATGAGCGCTCCGTTCAGATCGAGAGGAGGAAGACCCCGCGGAAGCGGAGGTCGTCAGGGGCCGTGAGGGTGATTCGTCCCGCGCCGCCCAGGGGAAGTCCAGGAGGAGGTTGTTCGTCGCCGAGCACTTCGGCCTGGAGCACCCCCACGCCGTCGTACACCTTGACCACCAGGCTGGAGAGCTGGCTGCGGTCGGCACAGTCCACCCGAAGGTGGGTCGCGAAGGGCGGGATGCTCAGATCCGCCGGGGCGTTGACGGCGCCCACCCCCCGGACCTCGTACTGGTTGCCCGAGACGCAGTAGCCGTCGGCGACGTTGCACCCGACCCGGTTGGGGCGCTCGCTCAGGTTGGCGACCTTGAGCGAGAGGGAGGAGGCGTAGACCGAGAGCCGGGTCGCCCGCGGCACGGTGATCTTCGCCTCCTGCCCCATGCCCTCGCCGCCCGACCAGGCCGCGTGCAGCTCGAAGGGGCCGCCCGAAGCCGAGTACGCCTCGACGATGCGCCAGGCCCCCCCGCACGCCTCGGCCCGCAGCAGATCCACGAAGGCGAGGTCGGCGCCGTCGCTGTGCGACGCCAGCATCTCCTGGCAGGAGCGGCGAGAGAGGCGGGGGAGGGCCATGGCTCAGCCTCCGCCGGTCAGCAGGTCTTGTTCATCGGCTTGAGGCCGATGAGCGTGGCCGTGGTGGCGGTCGTCGAGCCGGCGGTGCCCTTGATGATGATGTCCAGGCCCGGCCGGATCTTCTGCCCGGCCAGCAGGCCGCGCAGCATTCCGGTGGACGAGAACACGCTCACCGGCACACCGCTGGCGTTGTTCCAGACCGGGCGCTCGCCGAAGAAGATCGTGTCGATCTTCGCCGAGGTGTCGCCGGTGAAGGTGATGTCCTTCGACTTGAACCAGTGCTGCGGCCGGATCGTGATGGTGATCGAGTCGCCCGCCGCAGCCGGCGTGTTGCTCTCTCCCGCGAGAGCGGTCGTGCCCCACTTCACCGTGCTCCTCCCTTGCCGGGTGCGCCGGCGGCTCTTGCTGCGGGTCTGGCGACGCTGGCGGCGGGTCTGGCGGCGGCGGCGGCGCCGGGGACCGGCCACCTCGTCACCGAGGTCGTCGGCCGACAGCTCCTCATCGCCCAAGTCGTCGTCCCCGAGATCATCGTCCCCCAGGTCGTCGTCCCCCAGGTCGTCGTCGCCGACATCCTCGTCCCCGAGGTCGTCGTCGCTGAAGTCATCGTCCTCGTCTTCGTCCCAGTCGTCGCGTCCCATGTCCTCGTCCTCCATGTCCTCGGTGAGTCGGCGGGCAGCCAAGCGCCGGCGACGCCGGCGGCCCTCGAAGTCGTCTCCCGCCTCGTCCTCGCCGCCGGGGCGGCTGGAGCGGCGGCGAAGCGTGGTCTTGTCCACCACGAGCTGGCCCGTGCTGCTGTCCTTGAAGACGCGGGCGTTTCCCAGGGGTCGAAGTGCCATGTGCGTGTGCCTCTCTCTCGTGGTTGGGGGTCAGCCCGCGGCTGTCCGGTTCAGGACGCGCGGATGAAGCGGCTGGGGCGGTGGCGCTCGGGCGCGGCCCGGTCCACCGGCTCGGCGCCGCTGGCGTTGGGGGTCAGGAAGATGTCGCGGACCAGGTCGCCGAAGTCGCCCTGCGCGGAAGGGAGCTGCGCCGGGGGCGGCGGTGCTACGGCCGCAGCACCCTGGGGCTGCTCCTGGCCCTTCTTGTCGCGCTTCTCGGCCAGCGCCTTGCCGGCGTTGCGGCCGACGCGACCCAGGCCGATGGCGAGCAGGCCGTTGCCGATGGCCAGCGAGTGGCTGCCGCCCTTGCCGGTCATGCTCTGGTACAGGCCGTAGCCGCCGACCAGCAGCCCGCCGCCGACCCGCAGGTCCACGGGGCCGATGTCCATCTTCTCCTCGCCGAAGTAGCCCTCGGCGAAAGAGGCCCCGAAGGCGGCGCCTTGCATTTCGGCCGTCGCGATCACCGCGTCGGCCACCGCCTCGGACTTCTCCTTCGCCTTGCTGATCCGACCGCCCAGGTTCTTGAGCTTGCCCACGGCATCTGCCAGGGCGCCCTTGGCCTGCTTGTCGGGCACCTTCTCGCCGTTGATCGCCTTGCTGAGTGCGCTGTTCATCCGGTCCTCGCGGTCGGTCTGTGCCGACGGGGTGCCGGCTACGGGGTCGTTCTACTCGCGCAAAAACGAGGAGGTAGGCCGATCCACTAGCCGCCACCGACCGCGCGGAGGCGGTAGACGCGGTGGGTCGGCGGCCGGTCGCGGCGAGGCGGTTGGCGGGCGCGGTTGGGGTCCAGCAGCCCGGCGGTCAGGCGGCTGGAGGCGCGGTCCGCGCGGTCGGCCGAGCGGTTGGCGGCGCGGCTGATTCACCAGCCGCACGGCGGGTCCGCGGCAAGGGCGGCGGTAAGCGGTTTCGCGTGTTCTTTCGAGCACATGAATGTAGATTGTGTGCGTTCTGGCGAGGCGAATTGCCCCGCCGTCAACCCCCAGGGGGCCCGATGCACGACATCCGCTTCGAAGGACTTGAGACCACCGACCGGCGCCTGCGCGAGCTGGCCGACGACCTGGGCTACGTCTCCCTCGCCGAGGTCACCGGCCGACACTCCTGCGAGGCCCTCGGCCGGGCCGACTTCACCGTCACCGATCTGGCGCCCTACCTGGGCGAGGCCGATCCCTCGGAGCTGGACGGCCTGGGCGAGCTGGGCGAACTCCGCGAGATCGGGGATCTGAGCGATCCGGGCAACGAGGACCTGGCCCGCGCCGCCTCGCGCTGGGTGCGCCAGGTCGCCGCCGCCAACATGGCCGGCCGGGCGCAGGCCAAGTTCAAGGTCAGCCTGTGGCGCCCCAAGGGAGACGCGCTGCTCCACTCCGCGCGCTTCCTCGCCCGCAACCCCCTGCACCTGGACGGCGACGAGGGGGAGGACTTCCCCCTCATCCCGGCGCCATCCCCGACCGTGTCGGCGCCCATGCCCGGCGTGATGGTCAGCCCCGAGGAGCGGGTCTGGGCGGCGCTGGGCGAGGGCTACACCCGCCTCATCGCCCTGGCCCAGGGCACCTACTCCCACATCGCCGGCCTCCAGAACACCGCCATCGTCAGCCTCAACGGCCAGAACCAGCGGCTTCAGCGCGTCGTCGAGGAGCTGTCCGGCGACCTGATCCAGATCAAGATCGGCGCCTACGAGGTGGAGAGCGGCCGGCGCACCGACGACGGCGAGGCCAAGGTCCGCGAAGAGCTGGGCCGCCAGTTCATCAGCGAGCTGGGCACGCTCGGCCGCGTCGTGGCCTCGGCCAGGCTGGGTCTCTCGCCTGAGCTGGTCGAGCTGTTCGAGACCGTCAACGCCTCGCCCGAGCTGCTCGACGCCCTGCGCAGCCCCGACGTGCGGCGGCTCCTGAAGGACGAGAAGACCCGCAAGGAGCTGGCCGAGCTGCTGAAGATGGCCGCCGCTGCCGGTGACCCCCCGGCCGCCGCCAACACACCCCCACCGCCTCAGGAAGAGGAGTTTTCCAAGGCGGCCTGACCCTCTCCCTCAACCCAAGAACCCCCTGGAGGTCTCGTGCCTGAGAACCGCCGTGCCACCCGTCTGCCTTCTTCCAGCGAAGCCCGCCCCTTGTGGGCCCGCGCCCTGGATACCTTCTACGGCCCGAGCTTCGACGTGCGCTCCCGCAAGGAGCTGGCCGAGTCCATGGCCGACTTCCTGGAGCTGCCCCCCGGCGAGCAGGCGTTCCACCAGGCGCACCTGGCTTTCCGGCAGACCCAGGGCCTCGCCGATGTCCACGCCAGCTTGCGACGGATCGAGGGGTTGCTGGAGGCCCTGCCTGTTTCCGCGCTGAAACACCTCGCGCCGATGCGCCAGGCGCTCGAAGAGATCGCCGAAGCGCAGTCCGAGGTGCTGGAGGCGCTGGAGGACCAGGTTGGCGGCGAGGATGAGGATGATGAGGACGAGGACGAGAACGAGGAGGTGCTCTTGGCTGAGGCCGCAGTGGAGCCGGCTGAGCCCGAGGTCGTTGTGCCTGAGGTCGTCGAGCCGCAGCCGGACGAAACCCCGGCGCCGAAGACGCCGCGTCGGGCGCGGGTCATCGACGTGCCCAGCTCGGAGGCCGCGTGAACCCCGCCCTGGCCCAGGCCCCCGATGCGCTGCGGGTCAACCTGACCGTGCCCACCACCCAGGTCCGGCTGGGGCCGCTGTCTTTCGACGGGCTCCAGGCGTTCCTGGGCGTGCCCCTGGCCGAGGTGCTCGCCCCGCTCATGCGCGCCGCGCGCCACCAGCGGCCGGGCGAGGCTGGCGCGCTGCTCGACGTGTACCCGCTGGCGATCCCCGAGGGCGAAGGGCTGAGCATCCCCGTGAAGCTGCTCGGGGACCTGGGGTTCCGGAACTACCAGGGGCTGCTGGTGCTCATCGTGCCGGCGGCGGTGGCCGAGGTCGTGCGGCAGGAGCTGGCCGGGGAGATCGCCGCGCGGGAGGCCGTCGGGCCGCGCTTTGTCGAGGCGCTGGGCGGCGGCGGATTCGTCGCGGAGTTCGCGGTGCGGCTGCGGCCCGGGATGCGGAAGGCGGTGCCGCTGGGGACGTGGGGGGAGATTGGGGTGGAGGCGGGCTGAATATCTGCCAGTACGAGCGATTCTGGAAGTGGAACCCCCCCGGTTCCGGGTCTCGCCCCTCCCTGCCCTTCCCCGCCCCTTCATGGCCCTTTGTTGCAAGGCCGAAGCGCCTTGGCTATGGTCCCCACGGGAGGAGTCTTCCAATGACCGAGTTGGCATCCAAGCGGAGCCCCGCCGCTCGCGGAGACAACTGCCAGCATCGCTTCCAGAGCCGGGATAGAGCTATTCCGTAACACGCAATTACATCACCAGAATTGAAATGTGCCTTAAGGACCGAAGTTCCGGGGTTGGGATGGAATCTTGTAGGCAACACATTCGAAATGCATAGGAGTCTGACATGTCGATTCGCTGGTCCACGTTCCGTGGTGTCGTACGCGATGCCGATACCTCCAGCCGTCTGGTCGGCGCCCGGGTCCTTCTGAAGGGCCTCCGCCGTGGAGGCGTCGTCGCGACGCACGAGGCATTCACGGACAAGGATGGGCGGTTCAGCGTGAGCTTGTCGGGGTTCGACTCAAAGGACCAAGAGGTCCGCCCCAGCACATTTCAGGTTGAGGTGTGGCTAGCCGATACCCGGCTGCAACTGAGCCAGGGCCCTTTGCGGTTCCGAGCCTCTCAGGTGCCCCAGGACGCCGACATCAAGGTCAACCAGCCGAATGAATCCACCCTGTTCGACGATCCTGTGGCTGCACCGGGCAGCAGCCCGTCGGTGCGTGGCTGGATCCGTCTGGACGATGGCACGGGCATTGGCAACATCCGGGTACGGGTGTTCAAGCAGCAGCTCGGAGGGCCCGTTGAGGTGCCCGGCTCCTCCTTCGCCCTTCGGACCGATACACAAGGAGCCTTCGAGCTCGGCTCAAACAATATCCAGGCCGGCCCCCCGTGGGACCTGTTCATTCAGGTGGTCGACGACTCGGTTACGCCCGAGGCCATCCTGGCCGTCTCGTCGTTGGTGTTCAACGCAGCCAACAGCATGCGCATCGACGCTGTTGTATCGAGCAAAGTGTGGACGCCGCAGTCGGACTACGCGGTCATCACCGCCGCCCTTGAGGCTCCGCAGGCCCTTGGGGTGAGCTCCGGCTGGTCGAACTCCACCTTCACCGCTCTGACGGCCGACGACGTGGCGTGGTTGGCTGGAAAGGTGAAGCAGCCCATCAAGCGGGTCGCGGACTATGTGGCCGGCTGGAAGCTCAAGGCAAAGGTGGGGCTTTCGGACGCAGAGGTCGGCTACGCCCTGGTTCGAGGACTTGGCACCGCAGTTCCGGCGTGGGTGCTGCACCAGGACCACACCGTCATCGAGGGTGCCCTAGAGGAGGCGGCGGCCACCCACGCTGTCAAGGCCCAGGTGGGAGCCGACGCCGTCACACTCGCCGCCACCCTGCAGGGTCAAAGGGATCTGGCGGTCTTCGACGAAAACGTGCCGCGCAGCATCGGCTCCTTGCTCGCGGCACTCAGCCTCAACACGACCCAGAAGGGCGTGGTCATGACGGCTCTGCGTGACCATCCCCGAGACCGTGCTGCGTTCTGGGCCGCGCTGAGAGCCGATTCGAACACCACAGGCGTGACTGACCAGATCCAGCGGCGCGTGCAGAGCGCTGTGCTGTCGCTCAACCATGCCGCCATGGTGGATCTCATCGAGACCCAGTTGGGAAGCCAACCGCTCTCAAGTCTGGTCGATTGGACACAGTCCACCTGGCGGACCCACATCGACACGAGCGGCTTCCCCGATGGCCTGGCTGGAACGACCGACTCCGAGAAGAAGGACACCTACGCCAAGATCATGGTCGAGATGGTGGAGCTGGCGTTCCCTTCGGAGAAGGCCATCTCGACACTGAAGGCAGCGGCAACGGGTGATCTGAGCACTTTCCTGGACGACCCTGACGCCTTCGATTTCCGGACCTCCCACATCGACTCCACGACCATCGCCCACCTCTCGGGGCTTGCAGACCCAGATCAGTTGGTGCTCGACCTTCGTGCCCTGCAGCGTGCCTTCCGGCTGGCTCCGCGCATCGGTCGCGGGGACGCCATGGAAGCATTGGTCGGGCAGGGGATGACCAGCGCCGGCAAGATCGTTCGCAAGGGCAAGGAGCGGTTCCGCACCGCCATGGGCGGAATCCTGGGCTCCGTCGAAGCAGCCGATGCGATCTTCAACAAGGCGGTCCGGGTGCACGGCGCAGCGGCCACCCTGTGGATCAACCACGCAACGTGGAACGCCACCCCCAAGGTGCCGGCGTTGATCCCGCCGCCTAGCGAGGAGATCGAAACCGGGATCCCCGAGTACAACGAGCTGTTTGGCACTGCCATGGGCTGCCAGTGCCAGGCCTGCCTCTCGATGTTCAGCCCTGCTGGCTACTTCATCGAGCTGATGTCCTTCATCGACGCTCGGGGCGGTCTCGACGACCTCACGGGAACGACCGGTCGACGGCAAGATCTGGCGTCGCTCAAGCTGACATGCCCAACCACCTATACGGAGATGCCGTACATCGACCTGGTGCTTGAGCTGCTTGAGAACCGGCCGGAGGCGCGTGGGTCGGAGCCTGCCGTCGATCACGACGAGACGACACTGGAGTCGCCCGTTCTAATGGCCGGTCCCGAGTACTTCAACGCAGCAACCTACACCAACCTGGCGTTGGCGTACTCCGCGCCTGGCCTTCCCTACGACCTGTGGCGCGACCGCACCGTCACCTTCCTCAGGCACCTGGGTCTGCATCGCGCGGCGTTCATGGAGGCCTTCCAGCGGCGCAACACCGGTGGTGCCGACTTCCCGAGCAACTCCCACCGCAAGAACGAAGTTCTTGGCCTCAACACCAAGGCTCGGGACATCATCACAGGCGCCGACGCGGTCGACCCTTGGCTGTTGTGGTCCTACGACTCCACCAATCCGGGCGGCGCTGGATCCTGGACGGTTCAGATCCGCGTTGTCAGCGCCATGAAGCTCCGGGGCGCCCTGACCGTGGATGAGATCTTGGATCTCTGCCACGCTGCCCCCTTCGATGGAAACTCCCTGAGTTGGCCCTCCACCGAAAGTTGCGACCTGGATGAGATCTCGCTGTCCCTGACCGGAACGGCCGGGCCCGTGCTTACCTACTGGGCACGATTCATCCGCCTGGTCCGAGCTACCGACTGGACGGTTCTCGATCTGCGGTGTGTGCTGGACTCGTTGACCGCCAGTGACATCACGGGCTTGAGCTTCGACAAGGTGGCCGATGTCGTCCGCTTGTGCATCCGCGGGGGCATGCCGCCTCGGCAGGCTGCCGGTATGTTCGCTGACCTGGACACCTTCGCCGACCGGGACACGCGAGAGCGACCCATCCCCACGGCCTACGATCAAGTGTTCGTACCCCCTTCGTTGGTTCCCACCAATCAGGACTCCCCATTCCGCGTTGGAGGCACCGGGTGGGGCGGGAGCCTGACGGCAGACCACTACCCACACCTCCAGGCGGTCCTTCAGGTCGGAGACGATGACCTCGCCGATGCGATTGCCTGGGCCGAGGAAGACCTGAGCGTGTCTCCCCTGCTCTTGAGCGTCGAACACCTCAGCGCGCTGTACCGCCGGGCCCGCCTCGCGCAGATCCTCAACCTGACGGTGGCCGACGCCTGGGCCCAGGCCCAGCTCAACGGGCTCGATCCCTTTGTTGGGCCCTCGGAGGTGATGGTCCATCTGGACGCCGCAGACCGGTTCGCCCGCAGCCGGCTTTCCATGCGAGACCTCAGGGTGCTCGCCGCCTTTGACGGAGCGGGTGTGAACAGCCCCCCCGTGTCGGACGGCACCATCCAGACCGTGCTCGGCACGATCCGAGACGACCTCAGGACCAGGGCTGGGACATGGGCGGACCTGTCCACCGAGGCAAAGGACGCCGCGCGTTCCGCCTCGCTACTCCTTATCGGCGAGACACTGGGCCTGGACGCAACCGTGCTCGCGGCGGCCCAAAGCCTGGCGTGGGTGGTGGAGAAGTCTGACACCACCGACACGTCCGGGTCCAGCGACTTCACCGATGCGTGGATCAGCGCGCACTTCTTCGATTCATGGGCTTCGGCCGGAGACTGGCAGGACATCGAGCGGGAGGTGAGCACCGACGTCGAACTGGAGGTGCCGTTCGGCATGATGGTCAAGCTGTCGTGGTTGTCTTGGGTCATCGACACGCTCGGGCTCAGTGCCGATGTGGCCGTGTGGTGGCTGGAGAACACCGTCCTTGGGGCAACCTCCTGGACCAAGCGATTCCAAACCCCCAACCCGCTTGTGGATCTGCCCAATCGGGTGCTCGCGCTCAGCTCCACCGATGCTCAGTCCCACGCGGTTGCGTGGATCGAACTGGCGTTGGTCGCACGCTTTCTGGATCGCATCGATGGGGAGTCCCCTTCCGAAGTCGACATCCTTGGTGCCATCCACACCGGTGTGCATTCCGACACCGTCACCGCCCTTTCGCTGCGCACTGGCTGGTCGGAGCCTGTGGTAGGCGATCTTCTCACGAACACCAGCTACGGCTACGCCGCCAGCGGCACCGACCCGCAGGACGCCGTGGAGTGGAACCGCCTGCTGGATGCCATCCACCTAGTCTTGAAGAGCGGCGCCAGCGTCGGTGAGGCGTTTGCCTGGGCCAAGGACAACCTCACCCAAGATGCCGCCGACGCCGCCATCGCGGCAGCACGGCGCCAATACGCCAGCGAAGAGGCATGGCTACCCGTCGCCCAGACCCTTCGAGATCCAATCCGGGCCCGGAGGCGCGACGCCTTGGTAGGGCTCTTGGTCCCCATTCTTGGGCTGAAGGATGCCGACGGCCTCTACGAGCACCTGCTCATCGACGTGTCGATGGAGCCTTGCTTCCCGACCTCGCGAATGGTGCAAGCCATCGCCAGCCTTCAGCAGTACGTTCAGCGGTGGTTGCTCGGCCTGGAGGTCCCTTCGGGTGCCGCAGCGCTGGGCCGCGACGACAAGAAAGAATGGTCATGGAAGAAGAACTACCGTGTCTGGGAGGCGGCCCTCAAGATCTTCATGTACCCCGAGAACTGGGTGGAGCCCGAGCTTCGGGGAGAAGCGTCGACCGCCTTCCGTACCCTCCAGAAGACGCTCGGACGCGGGGAGTTGACCGAGGAAAGGGTGGAGGAAGCCGTGGTCGACTACTTGGAGAGCATGGCCGATATGGGAGATCTCCGGGTCCTGTCGGTCTACCCCTACGATGACGACGGCACCGAGGTGCTGCACATGGTCGCGCGGACGCGTGCGGAGCCCCCGCAGTACTTCTACCGGAATTGTACCGATCAGGCACGCTGGACCTACTGGGAGCCCATTGATGGTGGGCTCCAGGGCAATCACGTGTCGATGCTGTGGCACCATGAGCGCCTGTACGTGTTTTGGATGGAGTTCGAGGAGGCTTCGACGGACGAAAGCGAGGAGGTGGACGCCGAGACCGTCGTGACCCGCGACAAGGAGTACGGAGACGGTACGAAGTATTGGGAGATCACCCTGGCGTGGTGCGAGCGCAAGAACGGGAAGTGGAGCCCGGTGCGCAGGGCGGACACGCCGTTGGCCACGGACTTGGAAGGGACCATCCTCATGGCGGCCCGGTTCACGAAGGGCCGTCATTGGATGCGGAGCTACGAGGGCGAGGATGGTCCGACGGTGGAGGTCTGGGTCCGACGTACCGGCGACAGCCTCGGGTTGGAGCCGCGCCTTGTGGCAACACAGATTGGCGCGTTTGTGATCGACCTCTGCACGCTTCGCGTCGACACGCAACAGCGCACCGTGACCTACGAGGCCGAGGAAGGTGTTGGAGAGGCCTTCCAGGCAACGCTGTTTGAAGAGATCCCCGGGTTCAAGAACGCCGGACCGCAGTACCAGGGGTTCCACTTCTACGCCTCTGCCGACAGCCTTCGTGTACCGGTGGCATCGGATCCGCACGATGGCGGGAGCTACAGCGACCTGACGCTGTTCAACGCACTGCCTACCCGCCCCGACGTCATCGTCCCCGACACGCAGGGAGACTTCGTTGGGCAGACCCCGTTTGTGTTCCAAGCGGCGACGGACAGCTTTCTCATTCGCCCCGTGGAGTGGGCGAATACCTACTCGGCGCTCGAAGACAGCGCGCCCTTCGTGTTGTCCGAGCCGCCCGAGCTCGACATTGGACCGGCCCTGGGCGTGTCCTTCGACAAGTTGTTCGGGGCGGTGGACGCAGACCTGGCACCCACGGTAAAGCTCTTCGAGCTGGCGCCGGTCTTCGTTACGTCGGGCCACGTGTTCGAACTTATGGGGCTAGACCTCTATGGCCCCGCCTACCGAACGGGCATCGCCCAATTCTCAAGCGCGGATGCAGTGAAAATCAGCCTGCAAGGCTTCAACGAGGCCAGCTTCGACGAGGCTGGCGCGGGCGCGGTCATTGACGTGGTGGTGAGTCGCCAGCCAACGGTCTACTCCGTCCAGCGGCTCTCCCACCCCTACGTCTGCGACTTCGTAAGGGCTGTGCGCAAGGACGGGGTCTGGGGCCTGTTTGACCCGGATGACGACATCGCCTACGGCGCGAGCCCTCCGGACGGAGGCACCTTGGCACGGCAGCAGTTGTCGGCGGATGACTTCTGGTCGACCTACCACGGCTATGCGGACCATCTGGACGCCACCCTGGCCAACAAGGAGATCCGATTCGAGAACACGGACCCGTGGGGGAGCTACCACTGGGAGCTGTTCTACCACCTGCCGGTCTACGTCGCGAAGCGGCTACGGATGGATGGTCGATACGACCAAGCCTTGCGGTGGCTGGAAAGCATCTTCGACCCGACCAACCAGAACACCGACTACGCACACCCCCAACGGTACTGGCGGATCAAGCCGTTTTTGGAGACGGCCGAGGATGTGACCGACCAGTGGGCCGCACTGGTGGGCAGCGACGCCGAGGATGGCGCGCTCGACAACTTCCTGGCTCAGATCGACGGTTGGCTCAAAGATCCCTTTGACCCGCACGAAATCGCTCGGTTGCGTCCCGTGGCCTACCAACGGGCTGCCTTCATGGCCTACCTTGACACGCTCATCGCGTGGGGGGATGAGCTCTTCCGCCGGGACACCCGCGAGAGCGTGGCCGAAGCCACCCAGCTCTATGTTCAGGCGAAAAACCTGCTTGGTGACCGACCCGAGCGGCTGCCGACGACACAGGCTTCCTCCGCCGTTACCTGGGCGACCCTTTCGGCCGACCCAGAAAGCGCGGTCGATGCCGTCGAAGGCAGCTTCGCAGGCTGGGTGGACGATGGAGCCACCAGCGGTGCGGAGTTGCTCGATCTTCCGGCAGCGATGGCCTTCTGCCTGCCCTACAACGACAAGCTGCTCACCTACTGGGACACCCTTGCCGACCGGCTCTTCAAGGTCCGCAATTGCCTCGATATGGACGGCAACTACCGCAGGCTGCCGCTCTTCCAGCCCCCCATTGATCCGGCCTTGTTGGTGCAGGCATCCGCCCTGGGGTTGGACATCGACGCGATCCTGAGTGCCACGGCTGTGGAGCTTCCCCACTACCGCTTTGCGGCAATGCTGGACCGAGCCAAGGGCTTCACCGGCAGCGTACGCTCGTTGGGCTCGGCCCTGTTGCAGGCCCTAGAGAAGCAAGACGGAGAGACGGTCGCCCAGCTCCGTGCGGAACACGAGGTCACGCTGCTGGCTGCCGGCAAGGAGATCCGCAGGCAACGAATCGAGGAGGCCAAGCGGTCCGTGGCGAGCCTTCGACGCACCCGACAGGCCGCGACCGCTCGCCGCGACTACTACGAGGGGCTCCTTGAGGTCGGCTTGCTCGACCAAGAGCGGGAGGCCATGGCTGCCACGAGGACGGCGGGGATTCTCTCCACCACGGCGGGTGGGATCCGCTCCCTGGCTGGTGTCTTGGCCATGATCCCGCAGCTGCACATCGGCCTGTCCCCAGAGACGGAGACCGGCGGGAGCCACGTCGCAGACGCGTTGAACAGCGCTGCGTCGGCCGTCGACGCCTCGGCAAGCTGGCACAACACCCTGGCAAGCATCAACAGCACCATGGCGTCCAATGCCCGGCGCAAGCAAGACTGGGTGTTCCAGCGGCGGCAGGCCGGCTTCGAGCTTCTTCGCATAGAGCAAGATCTGCTGGCGGCTCAGATCCGTCAGGCCATCGCCGAGCATGAGCTGGAGCAATACGAGCTGCAGCTCGACCAGGCTACGGCCGTTCGCGACTGGATGCAGGACAAGTACACCAACGAAGCGCTGTACGAGTGGATGGTCGGAGAGCTCGCCTCGCTGTACTACGACAGCTACGAGCTGGCCTTGGGTGTCGCTCGAAAGGTGGAGCGGTGCCTTCAGTGGGAACAGGCCACGTCGGAGACCTTCCTGGCCGCAACGTACTGGGATGGCCTGCGTGAGGGTCTCCTCGCCGGTGACAAGCTGCAGCACGACCTGGAGCGGATGGAGCGTGCCTACCTGGACGCCGACCAGCGCGAGTTTGAGCTGACGAAGCACATCTCGCTCGACGAGATTGATCCGGTCGCACTGCTCAAGCTGCGAACTGAAGGCAGTTGCTCCTTTTCGACCAGCGAGGTGCTCTTCGACCTTGACTTCCCGGGGCACTACTTGCGGCGAATCAAGTCCGTTGCCGTGTCGGTGCCCTGCGTCGGCGGAGGCTACCTCAACCTTAGCGCCAGCCTCCGTGTCGTTGACCTGGAGGTCCGGGCCTCGCCGTCCACCACCGCCGACCTGCAAGCCGACTCGACCCGGGGCGGGGGGAACATCCCCGCGGAAATCTGCACCTCGACGGGCCAGCAAGACTCCGGGTTGTTCGAAGCCAACCTGTCGGACCCCCGCTACCTTCCCTTCGAACGGCGGGGCGTCATCGGTGGCTGGACGTTGACGCTGACCAGCCCCTACCCCAACTGGGACCCAAAGAGCATCGCCGATGCGGTGCTGCACATCCGGTACACCGCCCGCGATGGCAGCACGATCGCGGATGGAGAAGAGGACTTCGGTACCAACGTTCGCGCTGGCATCGCCGACGACTGGAACGCTCTGGAGTCGGCAGGCTCCACCGAAGAGGGACCCCGCAGGGCGTTCCTGCTCAGCCGGGACTTTCCTGACGAGTGGGCTGCCCTCTTCGAAGTCGGCACAACGGCGCCCGAGCACACCGCCACCCTGGCGCTACCGCCCGAGCGGTGGCCAAAGGGTCTTGTGGACGCCGGTGCCACCATCGACCGGGTCGAGGTGCTGTTGGTGCTTGCCGATGGCACCACCTACACGAGCCCAAGCGGTGGCTGGCTCTCCGTCTCCCTCGACGATGGCTCACCGCAAAGCCTGAAGCTCAATCCGAGCGATTCGGGATCACCCGTGACAGGAGTGCCATTCGCGAGCTGGGCACCCGCGCCCGATGTCGAGCCGGACCTCGAGGCGACCCTCTCGATTGACAAGGGGGACGTCACCACCGCGATTGGCATTGTCACGTCGCCGGACAAAGATCTGGACCCCACCAAGCTCGTCGACATCGTCCTCATCTTCCGCTTCTCGATTCCCTGAGGAGGCCCCATGGATCGCCGCGACTCCCGCGGCGGGTCGGCCCCCTCCGCCGCCTCGCCCGACCCGCACAGCCCTCCCGAGCGCCCGGGGAATCCCCATGCGGGCGCCCCCTCCACGGTGCACGCTTTCACCGAGCGGGCAGGTCCTGCCGAGGTGGTTCGGGAGCACGTGGTGGCCCCGCCCACCGTGTCTCTGCCCAAGGGCGGGGGCTCGGTCCAGGGCATGGGCGAGCAGTTCCAAGCCAACCCGGCCACAGGGTCTGCGGGGCTGTCGATCCCCTTGGGGCTTTCACCGGGACGCGACGGGATCACCCCTCAACTGAGCCTGTCCTACGACTCGGGCGGCGGCAACGGTCCCTTCGGCATGGGCTGGCGGCTCTCCGTGCCCGCGGTCAGCCGCAAGACCTCGCGCGGGATCCCCCGGTACCACGACGGTCGGGGTCGGTGGCCCGACGAGAGCGATACGTTCCAGCTCTCGGACAGCGAAGCATCGGGCGGAGAAGATCTGGTCCCTGCCATGGACGACCCCATCGTTCGTACGGTCGTCGACGGCAGCGACACCTGGGTTGTGCATCGGTACCGCCCGCGTGTGGAGTCGGGGTTTGCGCGGATCGAGCGCTTCAGCCTTCAGGGCAGTACCGAGGTCTACTGGCGAACGATCTCCCGATCCAACGTCGTGCGGACCTATGGAAAGGCGGCCTCGGCGCGTGTGGTCGATCCAAACGACAGCAGTCGGATCTTCGAGTGGCTGCTCGAAGAAGAGCGGGACGAGCGTGGTCACGTCGTGGTCTATGAGTACAAAGCCGAGGACCGGGCCGGTGTGGGGACGGGCCTCAGCGAGAAGCATCGGGGCGACAACCCTGTGGCGTGGACCTACCTGAAGCGGGTCCGCTACGGCAACAATGCACCCGGCAGCACCACCAGCTTTCGCTTCGTGCTAGTCCTCGACTACGGCGAGCACGACCCGGACGACCCGGGTGTCGACGACGACACCGCCACAGGAGCGCCCGACTGGACGCTGCGCCAAGACCCCTTCAGCACCCATCGGGCCCGATTCGAGCGACGCTGCTATCGGCTTTGCCAGCGGGTGCTGATGTTCCACCACTTCACTGAGCTGGGCACCGACCCGGTCCCGGTGCGGTCGCTGGAGCTGACCTATGACGAGAACCCCCGCGCCACGACCCTGAGCTCGGCGCTGCACCGGGGCTGGATGCCCAACGGCTCGGGGGGGTGGACCACCCAGACCCTACCGCCGCTGGAGCTGAGCTACACGTCGGCTGCCATCTCCGAGACCCTGGCATTCGTCGATGGTCTCGACGACCTGCCCCAGGGCCTGGATACGTCCCAGGTCCAGTGGGTCGACCTGGACGGCGAAGGCTTGACCGGGCTGCTCGGCCAGTGGGGCGGGGCCTGGTGGTACCAGCGCAACGAGGGCAATGCCACCCTCGGCCCGCGCGTCCGGCTCTCGCAACGCCCCAACGTCGACCTGGGCGCTTCCGGCACCCGCCTGATGGACCTGGGCGGAGATGGCAAACTCGATGTGGTCCAGATGCGGGGTCCCCTTCCCGGCTACCTGGAGCGTGACGCAGACCGAAACGACTGGAAGGCTCGTCGCCCGCTGCGCGATCTGCCCAACATCGACATCGAAGGGCCCAACGTGCGGAGCATCGACCTGACGGGCGATGGCCTGGCCGATCTGCTGATCACCGAGGACACGGTCCGGCCGACCGGCGGGGCGATGTGGTGGTACGAGTCGCGAGGCAAGGACGGCTACGCTGAGGGCAAACGCTCCTTCGTCTCCCGCGACCTGGACCGAGGGCCGCGGGTGTTGTTCTCGGCCGGCAACGAGATCATCTTCCTGGCCGACATGACCGGCGACGGCCTCGCCGACATTGTGCGGGTGCGACACAACGCGGTCGACTACTGGCCCAACCAGGGCTACGGCTCCTTCGGCGTGCGGGTGCAGATGCAGGGGGCCCCCCTTCTGGACCGCAGGGAGCGCTTCGACCCGAAGCGGGTGCGGCTGGCAGATATCGATGGCACCGGGCCCACTGACCTGCTCTACATCGGCCCCGACCATGTGCGCATGTGGCGCAGCCGCTCGGGCAACGGCTTCGACGATGCCATCGAGCTGAGCAAGCTCAAGGGCGTGTCCAGCGCCGACGACGTACAGCTTGCGGACATCAACGGCGATGGCACCCAGGCCCTGGTCTGGTCCTCGCCGCTGTTCTCTCGGCGGGACCAACCGCTGAGGTATCTGTCCTTGATGGCCGAGGGACAGCCCTACCTGCTGAAGGCCGTGAAGAACAACCTCGGTCGGGAAACCCGCCTGTCCTACACGGCGTCGACCGCCTTCTACGTTGCAGATCGCAAGGCGGGAACGCCGTGGGCGACGAGACTGCCCTTCCCCGTGCAGTGCTTGAGCAAGGTCGAGGTGCTCGATCATGTCCCTGGCTGGCGCTTCACCAACACCTACACCTACCGGCACGGCTACTTCGACGGCCATGAGCGCGAGTTCCGCGGATTCGGGATGGTGGAGCAGCGGGACACGGAGTCCTTTTCGGACTTCGAGGGCGCCAGCAACGGGGACCTGGCTCACCACGCCGCTCCGGTCGTGACCAAGACCTGGCTCCACACCGGCGCCTGGCCCGACGGCAGCGCGCTTGAGGATGCCTTCGCCTCCGAGTACGCCGACCTGGGGTCGGGCGCTCACACCCCCCGCAAGAACGTGCTGCCGGAGGGGCTGCCGCCCTCGCAACGGCGCGATGCCGCGCGCGCCCTGCGCGGCAAGCCCCTGCGCGTCGAGGTCTATGCCGACGATGGCACCGCGGATGCGAACAAGCCCTACAGCGTCGTAGCGCACACCTACGAGGTCCGTAGCCTCGAAGACCCCAGGAAGTTTGACCTTCCGGGCATCGGTCCCCGCACCTCGCCCGGCATCACCCAGGTCGTGCCTCGGGAGAGCGTCACGTGGCACACCGAGAGAGATCTGACCGATCCTCGGGTGGCCCACTCCTTGGTGCTGGAGGTCGATGCCTACGGCACGGTGCTTCGTCAGGCCGAGGTCGTCTACCCCCGCCGAGGCTCGGGCCACGACGCCGAGCAGTCCCAAGGCAAGGTCGTGGTCACCGCCCACACCGTCATCGACGACGACACCACCAACGACCGCCTCCATCTGGCCGTGCCATCGACCGAGGAGACCTGGGAGCTGACCGGGCCTACCCTGTCGGAGGCCAGTGCCCCCACGGTGGCCAGCCTGAACACCGCCTTCGACGGCGCCTCCGTCATTGCCTTCCACACGGCCCCAAGCACGGGCGACCAGAAGCGGCGTCTGTCGCGGCTCGAAGTACGCTACTGGAACAACGACCTGTCCAACACGCTGGCCCTCGGCACGCTGGGCGACCGGGCCCTGGTCCACAGCAAGCGGCTGCTGGCCTTCAGCGACGGCCTGGTAGCGGACCGCTTTGGCACCAAGGTCACCGGCACCCACCTGACCGCTGCCGGCTACGAGGAGGAGACCGGCACGGGCATCGCGGGGTGGTACCTGCCCTCGGGGGTCTCCACCCTGGACAGCAGCAACTTCTACCGGCCCAGTGCGGTTGTCGATCCCTTCGGCGAGACCACCACCCTTACCTACGACAGCCACGACCTCTTCGTGACCGAGGTTGCCGATCCGCTTTCCAACACCGTCGTCGCGGTGCACGACTACCGGGTGCTTCAGCCCTGGAAGGTCACGGACCCAAACGGCAACCGCGTGGAGGGCGCCTTCGACGCGATGGGCCGGCTTACGGCTCAGGCCACCATCGGCAAGGGCACCAGCGAAGGCGACAGCCTCTCGGATCCGACCCAGCGCTGGACCTACGAACCGCAGCGCTGGTACGAGGCCAACGGCCCTGCCCGGGTCAAACACGAGCACCGCAAGGAGCACGGAGGGACTGCGGACTGGCAGGTGACCTACGCCTACAGCGACGGAAGCGGGCGGGTGGTCCAGCTCAAGGCCCAGGCGGCGCCGGGTGACGCCCCGGAGATCGTGAGCGGCTCGGTGGTCTGGAGCAGCGCCGACCCACGCTGGGTGGGCTCCGGCCGCACCGTGGTCGACAACAAGGGCCGCGTGGTCAAGCAGTACGAGCCCTTCTTCAGCCACACCGAAGCCTTCGAAGACGAGGACGAGCTGGTGCAATGGGGGGTGACCCCGGTCTACAGCTACGACCCCATTGGGCGCATGGTGGGCACCGACCTGCCCGACGGCTCCTGGCGCAAGGTCGAACCCGGGGCCTGGGACACGGTCACCTGGGACGAGTGCGACACGATCGACGCCAGCGACACGACCAACCCCGGGTACGCGCACCGGAACACCCCGACCACCGCCCGGCTCGATGTGCTGGGCCGGCCCTACCAGGTCGAGCAAAAGCTCGACGGCAGCACGACCCTCACCACGCATGTGGCCCTCGACATTCAAGGCTTCCCCGCCACCCTGACCGACCCGCGCAGCATCGCCATCCACATCCAGAAGGGCGACTGTCTTGGCCGAGGGGCCTACGAGGACTCCGCGGATGCGGGCGAGACCTGGACCTTGCTTGATGTGGGGGGCCAGCCCGTGCGGCAGTGGAAGTCCGGCGACCTGAGCCAGCGCTGGACCTACGACGAGCTTCGCCGCCTGGTGCAGCACCATGCCACCGTCGGCGCGGGCGGCACCGAGAGGCTCGTTCAGCTCACCATCTATGGGGAGATCCTCGACAGCAGCTACGACGCCGACAACCTCAGGGGCCGGCCGTGGCGGAGCTACGACACGGCCGGGGTGCAGACGACGGGCAGCTTCGACTTCAAGGGCAACCCGCTCTCTACCGAGCGCCAGGTCCTCCACCACTCGCTGCTGGAGAGCATGGCGGGGGCCAACTGGTCGAGCCTCGTCCCGCTGCCCATGAGCGGCGGCAACCTCGATGTCACCACGCTTGAGTCCACAGCCAGCAGCGCCCTGTCCTCCGAGACCTTCACCGCCAGCCAGACCTTCGATGCCCTCGGCCGCATCGTCACCAAGACCTCGCCCGATGGAAGCGTCGTCTCCCACACGTACGACGAAGGCGCCCGCCTGGTGGCCATCTCCGGGGACCTGGCCTACGAGTCGGCGACCACCGACTTCGTGACGGACATCGAGTACAACCCTCGTGGCCAGCGCACCCGAGTGGTCTACGGCAACGACACGGCGACGACGACGACCTACGACGACAACCGCTTCTGGCCCACTCGGATCCTGACCGAGCGCACCAGCGACTCGCCGGTGACGAAGCTACAAGATCTGGCCCTGTCCTACGATCCGGTGGGCAATGTCGTCGGCATCACCGACAGCGCGCAGCAGACCGTGTTCTTCGCCAACACCCAGGTCGGCCCCAACCAGGACTTCACCTACGACGCGCTCTATCGTCTGGTCAGCGCCACGGGCCGCGAGAAGGACGCGCTGCCCCAGCCGGGCCCAGGCAGCCCGACCCTGGGGGGCCTGCCAGCCGGGGGAGCCGCCAACACGGTGCTCGCCCGCTACACCGAGGAGTACACCTACGACGACGCGGGCAACCTCACCGAGATGAAGCACATCCGCGGCGGGACCACGGCCTGGCGCCGGGGCTACGACGTAGACACGGCCAGCAACCGGCTGCTCAAGAGCAGCCTGCCGGGCGACGATCCGGACGACCCGGGCACCTTCAGCCAGGCCTACACCTGGTCCAGCCGGGGCACCCTGGTCCGCATTCCGCACCTGAAGGCGGGCGTCGACAACCTGCTGCCCGACTTCCGAGACCAGGTCCGCAAGGCCGAGCTCGACAGCCTGGGCAACGTGGCCTGGTACCTCTACGACGCCGACCGCAAGCGCGTCATGAAGCGAGTCCGCCAGGGACAGAACATCTTCGACCGCATCTACGTCGGCGAGTGGGAGGTCTGGCGGCACACCACGGGATCGGGCCTGCAACAAGAGCGCGAGACCCTGCACGTCATGGACGGTGACAAGCGGCTGTGCATGGTCGAGACCCTGACCTGGACTGGCGGCAGTGCCGTGGGCACGCCTGTCTCGCGGTACCGGTTTCAGCTCGGCAACCACCTCGACAGCGCGCTGCTTGAGGTCAACGATGCCGGCGAGGTCATCACCTATGAGGAGTACCACCCGTATGGCAGCACGGCGTGGTGGGCCGAGAAGAGTGGGATCCAGGTCAGCCGGAAGCGGTATCGGTACACGGGGATGGAGCGGGATGAGGAGACGGGGTTGTCGTACCATCACCATCGGTACTACATGCCGTGGCTGGGGAGGTGGGGGAGTGCCGATCCGGCGGGGTTGGTCGATGGGGGGAATCGGTTTGGGTATTGTCGGGGGAGTCCGGTCGGGAGGGTTGATTCGATCGGACTCAACTCTACAGCACAGAACGCCGAACCAACCAAAGACCACGACTCAGCCGCGACCGAACAGTCCGAAGGTTTCCCCGACGCTGCGGGGGCAAGGATACTCCCATCGTGGGCAATCCCCGCAGATCGGGCCTTTCGTTGGACGGTCGGCAGAATAGACCCAATTCCCCAACTAATCGGACTTCAAGCCGCGGACCAGTCAGCCGTTCTCACCCCGGGTCAACACGCCCTCGCCATCGGAGAGAGGGTGGACGACATCCAGCAATCGCCGTACATTTCCATGTCTAGAACCGAGGGAGGAGCGCCAGCATTCACCGGGCGTGGGGAGGGATACGTCGTGGACCTAGAAGCCGTGCGGGCATCAGGCAGACGAGTGGTAGACCAGGGAGAACTCGCGGCGAGCGTGAAGTCGGCTACCTCGTTGAGTGGTGAACCTGTTCACCCCGACCGAATCGCGAACTGGGAGGCAGGTCAGAATCAGCCGGTTTTCGTGGATGGCCAGAACGTCGGAAATGAACGAGAAGTTCTTGTGGCAGGGGAAGCTCCCGCTTCGTCAGTCGGTCGGCAGAGGATTTATGGTGCCGCCAAGCGCGGGTCTCAAGTGTTAGGCGCGATAGGGACGGTGGATACAGCGATCAAACTTGGCGCAGCTGCTCAGGCGTCGTACGACACAGAGTCTGCTCGTCCTATTGTTGAGGAGCTCGTCCGACAGGGGGGCGCATGGGCTGGTAGCTACCTCGGCGCCAAGGCTGGCGGTGCCTTCGGTTCCGCCCTGGCATTGGCGACCGCACCAAAGCTTCCGCCAACGTTGGCTGTCGGGGCGTTGGAGGGCCGAATGATAGGAGCAGTCGTAGGCGGAGCCATCGGCGGAATTGCTGGGGAAGAAGCCGCAGACGCTCTAATCCTGAACTTCGACATCCAAGCACGTCACTAACCGGGAGGTCTGAGGTGAAACCTACTGACATGGACCTCATCAATATACAATGGTGTCTCGCCAGGCGTGATGCGGTCGCGCTACACGAAGCACTGCACACCAAGATGCAATTGCATAGGCGGCTACTCTGTGGCTTTGCATCCCTGTTTAGTATTTATGTACGACAACCTGTGGGGCTAGCGGCAAGCACGGGTCAGACTGATGCCGTCGTTCTACTTCTCGCAAGTGGATTCGATCCAAATCAAACAGGCCCAGACAACCTGACGCCATTGCATCATTCGGCCATATGGAATGATGTGCAGATGGCAATGGCGCTCTTGGATCACGGGGCTACGATACAGCTCAAAGGCGGAGTGAGTCCACTTCACTTCGCTCGGGCAGCAGGCTATTTGGACTGGGCTGATGCCGTCTTGGAACGTGTCGGCGAGGTAGCGGACCTGCCGCTGCCGAAGGGGCTGGTGCTGGTGCGCACAGGCGACGGGCGATTCAAGTTCGCCAAACGTTGAGGTGACTTGGGTGGCTTCGAAATGCGGGGTCAGGGCATGTCACTTGTCACTAAAGTCTTGCCTCGTCAAGTCACGTGCCACCCGAATGCCACCATTCGCCGCACTGGCGGACCTACGACACGGCCGGGGTGCAGACCACCGGCAGCTCCGACTTCAAAAATTTGGGGTCTGGTCGTTACAATTCCATTTCCCCCAGGCGCCCCCGTCCTCTCCCTCACCGCCCCCCCTCCACGACCACCCACCCCGCCCACTCCCGCACCCGCCGGGCGATCTCCCCCACGAAAGTTCGATAAGCATTCGGTGACCCCGACCACGATAACCAAGCGGCGATCCGGCGACCCCGGATCGCCGTTCTTCGTTGGCTCAGGCGTCGGGGTCGATGCCGGCGGCGCGCAGGCGTTCGCGGAGTCGCTCGCGCTCGCGCTCGGCCTCCTGGCGCTCGCGCTCGCGCTCACGCAGGGCCTCCTGCAAGAGGAACTCCAGCGTCGCCTGCTCCCGCAGCCACGCCTCGCGGGCGCGGTAGCGCTCCCGGTCGACGGTGGACTCGCTGATCGTGTCGAGCTTCTCCATGGCCTTCTCCAGCGCGGGCGAGTTCAGTGAGGCGGGAAGCTCGGTCCAGTTGCGCGCCTCCTTCAGAAAGTAGACCCATTGCGCCTCCTCGTCCAGGGGCTCTCCGAGCCGGAAGCGAGGGAGCTGGAGCATGTGCAGCTCGATCTGGTCGGTCAACACCAGCCCGGCCTCGGCGTCGAGCAGCCGAATGCGGTGATGGACGGCGGAAGAGCTGGGGAAGAGGACCCCGTCGACGATCCAGATGGCCAGGGTCGGCTTGAGCAGGTGGTAGCCCTGGCCGCTGCCGAGCTGCTCGGCGTAGGTGCGGGCCCAGGAGTAGAGCGCCCGGGCGGGCAGTGCCGTATGGATCTGGAGCTGGACCTCGATCTGGAAGACGCGACCGGCCTGGTCGCGGGCCTTGACGTCGACCACGGTCAGCTTGTCGGTGTCGAAGTCCTGGGGGTTGAAGGGGTTGAGGATCTCGACCTCGGCGATGGGCGGATCCAGCTTGAGGATGGCGTTGAGGAAGTCGATCAGGATGTCGGCGTTGGCCGGATCGCCCAGCAGCTTCTTGAAGGCGAAGTCGACCAGCGGGTTGATGGGGATGCGGGACTTGGTGGGGGCCTATGGTGTCGGGAGGCCGGCCGGAAGAGGGACCGCCCACCTGGCGCGCGTTCAAGCGTGCCGAGCGCTATGATGGACGCCAAGGAGACGGCGAGACCACGGTGCTCATCGACACGACCGGACAGCCCTGCCGGACCCGGCGAAGCGGGGGCTTGGTCCTCCGGCCGGTCGACGAGGGCAGCGGCGAGCGCCAGGTGCAGGCCACCGTCTACGGCGACGCCGTCAGCGACGGGCCCGCCCACAGCCTGGGCCGCCCGGTGCGGCAG
>ERZ761602.2134-NODE-2134-length-32367-cov-5.635182_pt1 | contig 32367 bp, 26 predicted proteins | sample MGYA00512165_ERZ761602 | MGnify/ENA primary metagenome ERZ761602 (study PRJEB28899, sample SAMN02445085) | bioreactor sludge metagenome | biome: EBPR sludge; isolation source: Thorneside wastewater treatment plant | place: Australia: Brisbane, Thorneside...
TCCTTGAAGGCTCCAAGCCGGGACCGACGATCCTGCTTCGGTTCGATATGGATGCGCTTCCCATCACCGAAGACACCGGCGCGGAGTATTTATCCCAGAATCCCGGTGTGATGCATGCCTGCGGACACGACGGTCACACTGCAATCGGTTTGACGGTGGCAAAGATACTGAACGAACGCAAGCACGAACTGAAGGGTAATATCAAGTTCTGTTTTCAGCCTTCCGAAGAAGGAACAAATGGAGAAGATGTCGGCGGCGCTTTGATGATGATGCGCGACGGCGTGCTGGAGGGACCCAGGGTGGAAAAAACCCTTTCGCTTCACCTTTGGAACGACAAACCCCTTGGCTGGATTCATGTCGCTGAAGGTCCCGTCATGGCAGGCGCAGATTTGTTCATCATCAAACTGACCGGCAAGGGCGGTCACGGCGCAGGACCAGATACCACCATTGACCCCGTCGTCTGCGCCGCACAGATCGTGAATGCACTTCAAACCATTGTCTCTCGTAACATCGAGCCGCTCAAACCTGCGGTTGTAAGCGTCACATCCATCCATGCTGGAACGGCATTCAATATCATCCCTCAGACCGCCGAGTTGAACGGAACCATCCGTACTTTCGAACCGGAGATCCGCGAAAAAGTCCATCGTCGCTTCGAAGAGATCATTCGCGGGACAGCCCAAGCCATGGGCTGCCAAGCTGAGATCGTCATCAAGCAGGTTACTGCACCGGTCATCAATAACGTTGATGTCGCCAGCAGCGTGATGCAGTCGGCTCAAGTTCTCTTCCCGCAAACCGAGATCGCCAACAATTCGTATCTCACCATGGGCGCGGAGGATATGGGCTACATGCAGGAAAAAGCCGACGGCTGCTATTTCTTCGTCGGGTCAGCGAACGCCGAACGCAACTTGAACTATAACCATCATCACCCCAAATTCGATTTCGACGAGCAGGCACTCATCAGCGGCGTTGCTTTAATGGCATCAGCCGCATCTGATATATTGAAATGAAACACCGACGGAACCTGATCATTGGCGCGGTTCTATCCGCGGTGACGGCTGTCATTGCCCTTCAAACTGTATCCGCCCCGCAGCAGGATTTACCCCTCACCTCGCCGACAGATCCGCCAGCAGCGGCTGCAGAGGTCTCGCCGACAGACACACCAACATTTCAGGGTTGCGCCTACTCATGGGCATATCGTGATGCACCGGATTTAACTCGAATACTCGACACAAAGATCAAAGAAACCAACCCAGCGGCCAGTGCCACCGCGACACAATTTGGCGAGGACTGCCTGAAAGCTGACGGCAGCGTGACCTTTGGCGTGATGCAAACCGATTTTTCCGTCCACCTGCCCGTAGACGACCTGACAAACAAAGAGGAATTCGGCAACTTGGTCGCACAGGTCATCCAATTGGTACTGGAGATCCCGCGTGAGAAAATTCCGGGTCCGAATTACGGGTTTGTGGAATTTTGGTTCGAGAAGAACGAAACCGAGCGCATCGCCTTCCGCGTACCGATCCAGGAATACTTGGCTACAGCGCAAGGCAAATCTGGCGCGGAGTTGTTCCAGATGTTTTACGCACCGCCGCCATGAACTGCCAGTTCCGCCGTAACAAAGTCACCTTGCGGGGATCACCCCCGCGCAATCTCTACGAAGCCCGCTAAAATGAACAAGTACATGCTGTTCCGACCAAAACCGCCTCTGGCGGTTTTTTGTACTTGACACCCAGGCTGTATTCTTATATACTACGTTTAGTATTTACTAAACGTAGTATATAAGAGGCAACTGTGACCATCAAACTTCCCCAACTCAAAAAGGACTTTACTGAGAGCCTGAGTCAGATCAGCCGTTTTTGGGGTTTCCCCAAAGGCATGGGCGCGATCTTCGCCGTATTGTATCTCTCACCCACCCCAATCCCCCTTGATGAAATTGTCGAGCAGACCGGCTTGACGAAAGGCGCGATCAGCACTGAGGTCAGGACTCTGGCGCGCATGGGGCTGGTGCATCGTTCCGCCAGGCTCGGCGACCGCAAGGATTACTACGAAGCTGAGACAGATTTCTACGCCGCCATCCGGTCGATCCTCAAGGAACGGCAGAACAACGAGTTCGACCGCGCCTTGCGCTCGGTGAAGGATACGCTCACCCAACTCGAATCAGGTGCGGTATCCGGTGATTCAGAGGAAGCGGCTTTCATCCGCAAACGCGTAAAAGCCTTGCAGGAATTCTTCGACGCGATCGACAGCCTGTCCAGCGCCGTCATCAAGCTGGAGAAGCTGGGAATATCCAACGTTGCCAAAATTCTTAGTGTATTGAAATAGGAGTAAACCCATGAATACAATTTTATTTTTCGCTTTACAGATCTTTCTAACCCTGATCGTGGTCGGTCTCATCGTCGGGTACCTGCGTCCATTCCTGAAAAGAATCCTGGTGGACTTGTGTGGCACGGAAGACCGGGCGCAATTCTGGACGGCATTTTCCAACATTTTGCTTTTCGGACTTCCGCTTTTATTCTCGTTGAATTTCCACCCACTGGCGGCAAACAATGAGGAGTTATTCTTTGAGGTTGTGAGCAAAATCAGCGGCAACCTCGGCGCGATGCTGTTTGCGCTGGTCGGCATTGGGATGTTCGTCTCCTTCTTTGCTTTATTCGCGCCCAGAACACCGAAAGCGGAGGCAAAATGAGGATCGCAGTCACAGGAGCGTTTAGTTATTCGGGCAAATACATCACGAAACGCTTGCTCGAACGGGGGGAGGAAGTCGTCACACTGACGAACCACCCGAATCGACCCGATCCATTCGGTGGAAAAGTAAAAGCCTTCCCGATGGGTTTTGACAATGAAACGCAATTAATAACCAGCCTGCAAGGTGTCGACGTATTGGTCAACACCTATTGGGTGCGCTTCGACAAGGGTGACAACACCCAGCCCAAAGCAGTGGAGAACACCGGTAAACTGGTAAATGCCGCCGTCAAAGCCGGGGTGAAGCGCATCGTTCACATCAGCATTACCAATCCATCCGCGGATTCACACCTGCCGTATTTCTGGGGCAAAGCCGCCAACGAGAAATTCGTGACCGGATCAGGCATGAGCTACACAATACTGCGTCCGACTGTGTTATTCGGCAAGGAGGACATTCTCATCAACAACATCGCATGGCTGTTACGGCGCTTCCCGGCCTTCGGCTTGCCCGGGGACGGATCGTACAAACTCTCCCCTGTCTATGTAGACGACCTTGCCGCACTCGCAGTTGAGGCGGTGTACAGCAGAGAAAATTACATCTGGGATGCGGTCGGACCCGACGAGTTCACATTCAAAGAAATGGTCAAATTGATCGGGGGGACTGTGGGCAGGACACCACTGTTGATTCCCCTCCCGCCGCGTCTTGCATTACTTGCCGCACAATTCCTCAGTCTCTTCGTCAAAGATGTAATGCTGACCCCGGAAGAGGTCGATGGATTGATGGCAAACCTGCTGATCTCAAAAGAATCTCCGCGTTGCAAAACCAGCCTGCGTACCTGGCTGGCAGAACATCGCACAACAGTTGGAATGAAGTACGCCTCTGAGCTTGCAAGACATTTTTAGAAGTTAAATCTGTAGTGGGCGTTAACTTCTTAGTTAACGCCCACTCTGGGGATTATTGACGAATTAATTCAACCATTTGGCAAGCAACGCCCTGATATCTGCAAGGGACACTGGTTTCGATAGGAAGTCGTCCATGCCTGAATTAAGGCAAGCCTCGCGAGTTCCCGTCATAGCGTTGGCAGTAACTGCCACGATCAGTACATGGCGTTTTGTGATCTCTTCATTCTTACGGATGAAACGAGTGGCGGTTATCCCATCCATGTCCGGCATATTCAAATCCATTAGCACAATCGAATACGCGTCAGGATTCACTTCCAGCAGTTCCAAAGCTTCCAGCCCGTTCCCGGCGTGACGCGCAGACAGACCAAATTCCCTCAACTGCATGGAAAGAAGGTCGCGGTTGATCAGGTTATCTTCCACGATCAGGGCAGGGGGAAATCCGGAATAATCGCTGCGCCGATGGTTATTTTCAGAGTCCTGTGCTGCTGCAACATTCGGTTGATTCAAGTTCATCCCCAACGGCAGGCTGAACCAAAAGGTCGAACCGGTATCTTCGATGGAATCAAAACCGATCTCGCCATGCATCAAGTCCACAAGGCGTTTAGAGATGGCAAGTCCGAGACCGGTGCCGCCATGTTTGCGGGTATGGGTCGAATCTGCCTGGGTGAACGGCTCGAATAGTTTTTGTTTGGTCCCTTCTGGTATGCCCATCCCGCTATCTTGAACAGAAAATGTGACGACCATGGTCTCTTCGTTGATGCGCGTGCCGGAAAGATTGACAAAAATCGACCCGCCCGGCCGAGTGAACTTGACCGCATTGCTCACCAAATTGCTCAAGACCTGACGAATGCGCCCGGCATCTCCAACTAGATTTTCGGGGATCGCGGATGTGACCATGACCGCTATTGAAACATCCTTCTCGATTGCACGCGGGTGGAACAGGTTCGCCGTTTCATGGACCAGGGCGGCGGGTCTGAAAGGAGCCGGACGGATGGATATCTTTCCCGCTTCGATCTTGGAATAATCCAAAATGTCGTTCAGGATCGCGAGCAAACTCTGGGTGGCAGATTGAATCGTCTCGGCAAACTCGCGCTGTTCTCCATCCAGACCGGTATCTAGAAGCATTTCATTCATACCCAGGATCGCATTCATGGGTGTGCGGATCTCGTGGCTCATTGTGGCGAGAAAGGCGCTCTTCAGATAAGAGGCTTCCAGCGCCCGGTCGCGCGCCTCGGCCAATTGATCGTTCGCTTCGCGAATCTCTTCCGCGTATGCCCGAAGCTGCTCCTCCATCCTCAAGCGATCGGTCAGGTCGGTGATGACCGTAATGGCTCCCTTGTATTGTCCATTAAGAATGCGCGGGACGCCGGTGATCAAGGCATATACGGCCCTGCCATCCCGCCTGCGAAGACGCGATTCATAAGTCGTCACTTCGCCTTTTGCGCGGGTCGCCTGCGCCTGCAATAATTCATCGTGATCCTCAGGGAAGGTGACATCGAAAGGTGTCTTGCCAATTAGATCTGCCGGAAGATAGTCAGTCATCCGCGCATACGATGGGTTGACGTATTCGAAGCGCCCCTTCTCATCGGTCACGGTCAGCCCCTGCCCCATTTGGCGGGTCAGTGTTTGAGCAAAGTCGCGCTGACGTTCCAACTCTTCTTCCGCAAACTTTATCGATGTTATATCTGAACCGATGCCGATCAATAGATCGCGCGGTCCCTTTGTATCGGAGAGCATGAGCCAACGCCAAGTGCCGTCCTTATGGCGTACGCGATGCTCATATGGTTTACCGTCCGGTTCAAGAATGCCGGCCGCCGCTTTTCGCACGTACTCCTTCTCGGCTTGCACATCACCGCCCGAGATGCGTTCCATTTCCCACCAACCGTCCCCGAGGATATCTTCCCGCTCATAACCGATGATATTTTTGACCGACTGACTGACGTATACGATCTCGGCGTTTTTGTTTGCCACCAATACCAGGTTGCCAATGGAATTCAGGATGTTATCGGATATCTCGAGCCGGGATTTTTCCGCCTCACGTTCGGTGACATCGAGCGCGTAGATATTGATATAATCCATTTCTGCCACTGGAGCAAAAGCGCAGGAATAAGCCCTTTCACCATGTTTCATGATTTGGACGACTTGAGATCTCTGGCGGGTTGCAATGCGGATATACTCCATCCAAGCCGCGGGGATATATTGGTTATTATCCACTCCAATCTCGCACAACATTTTTTGCGCGCTTATATTGGCAAAGATGATCTTCCCTTCCAAATCAACACGAAAGACTGGGTTGGGGTTCTCTTGCGGTATCAGCGCTAGCGAATGGGTCAGCTGCTCCGCTCGTTTCTCTTCGGAAAGGTCGCGCAGGGAGGCAACTGCCACTAGCCTGCCATCCAACTCTCCCCTGCCAATCGAAGCCTCCACCAGGAATTCCTGCCCGTTTTTTCGCCGCGCTGCGATGGAACGGTATTCGCCCATTTTTCGGCTGGATTCTCCGCCTTCAAGAAATTGCTTGAAGAGTTTTGCATGACTGCGTACTTTCGAACGCGGCAGTAATGAGACAATTTTCTTATTCTGCAATTCCACGACTGCCCAGCCAAACATGTCTGCTGCCGCCGAATTGGCACGCAAAATTCTGCCGGACTCGTCAAAAATCAGCAAGGCATTCCGCGACATGGAAAGTAACAAATCAAGCATGGTGGACCACCCATGTGCGAAAAAGCGTCACTGCCTTTTCGTGTAAAAAGTTATGCCACATCAACGCAAGGAACAATGTTGCCATCACAATCACCTGCACGTACACCACCTGTGCCAATGATTGATGAAAGAAGATAATCCCCAACACTTGAGCTATTCCTGCCGCAATGGCAAAGCCTGTTTCGCGTCCCATCCCGAGCGAAAGCCGATAATTGATGACCACATTCCCCATTGCATACAGCGTTGTGGCAAGTGCGTAGAACCACAACAAGTTGGCAATGCTTAAATACTTATCGCCGAACAAGATCGAAACCACCCATTCCGGAACAAACAAGGTCAACAATACGATCGGCAGGGATACGCCCGCCACAATGCCAAGCGAAACCCATAATAAATGCGCGTGCGGTTCGCCCATCTTCTGCTTTTGCGCCACGATCGGAAACATGGTCGTCACCACCGACCAGGTGGCAAAGAAAACAATGCGCCCGATCAAGGCGAGAGCGGCGTATCTACCTGCGTCACTTGCCTCAAAAAATCGTTTTACTAAAATTACATCACTGTTATTGATAAGGATCTGCCCCAACTGAGAAACCAGGACCGGCGCGGCAAATGCCAACAGTTCGGCGCGCATTTCTTTGGAGATGTTTTCTCTTGACCTCAAGCCTGTGACAGCGGAACGCGCCACCAGCCAGGTGAAAACAAAGGACAGGCTGATGCCGATCACCGCCCCATTGACGGAAAGCCCCAGCGCCACCAGCAGGATGCTGACAAGCAAGCGGCTCCACATCTCGACCTGATAGCTGACCGCCAAAATCTTGAAGTTGGTGCGCCCCTGCAGCATTCCACGTTCCACAGATTGCAGCATGGCAAATGGTAAAGCGGCGCCAAAAATGATAAAGGGAAGGAAGGATTTCGTATGGAAGAAGTTCTTCAATGCAGGCGCGAGGATGGCGAAGAAAACTGTCAGCATAAGACCAAGCCCCAGGGCGACGAACCAGATAAAACGCCGGAGAGAGGCGAGGGTTTTTTCATCCCCATCCGCGGTATGAATGGCGGAATATCGCGCAGCCGTCATCTGAATGGGCGCGGTAAGAAATGTCACGACCAATAACAGAGTGACGATGAGTGAGAGGTCGGCAAATAGTGAGGGACCCAGCCACCTGCCCATGATGAGGTTGTAGATGTAATTGCCCGCGTTGACGACGGTCATGCTGAGCATCAGCAGAGCACTGGCTGAGGCAAGTTTGGAACGAAGCAGGTCTTTTAGTTTGGTCATTTTTTCAAAAGGTTCGAAACCGTCTCCAGCACGGTCTTTGAACTGGCAGGTTTTGTTAGAAAGCCCTGAATACCAAAAGATTCTGCGCGGACCCGTTCATCATCGTCGCCGCTGCCGGTGAGGATGACGACAGGCAAACTTGAAAATTTTGGCATGGCGCGGATATGCTGCAACAAGGTAATGCCATCCATGCCGGGCATGGAAACGTCGAGAATGGCAAGGTCGGGGGTATTGGCTTGCAGCCAGTTCAGGGTGTTATCTCCGTCACCAATGGCGGTGCTTTCATAGCCGGCCTTGTTCAAGGTATAAGTGAGGATGCGCTGGTTATTGAGCTCGTCATCCACGACAAGGATTTTGGTTTTGCTCATATCAGAAACCCCTTGGCACGATCTCGGATCTATCGATGGACGCAAAGACCTGGTCGAATTTGGTCAGCTTAAGAATGCGCGAGGCAGCTTCTTCGCGCGGCCAGACCAACCGCACATCGCCGTTCTTGAGGCGGGTGCGTTTGAGCACACTGACCAACACCGCCAACCCGGCAGAGTCGAGCATGGCAACATCGGTCAGGTCGAAGACAAAATGGGTAAATTCATTGGCGATGTATTCGTCGCAGGTTTTACGTAGGGCGGGGGCTTCGAAAGCGTCCAATCTGCCTTTGAGGGTGATGGCGGCAATTCTAATGATTTGTTCGGAAGAGCTGATTTCAAGTGACATGCTGACCTCTTTCTGTGTAATCGGTTATTTCAAATTCTTAATGAGCGTCCAGACGTTCTTTCCCTGCGTTGAATCACAGCGGACATCGTCCATCAACGAACGGATGATCGCCATGCCGTAACCGCCTTCAGCAAGTTCATCGGGCTCGGGCATGTGAACGTCTTCCAGTTTCAAATCGGCGGGCAAGCCGGTATCTTCCGTTTGTAAAAAGATTTGTTCGCGGTTACAAGCCATGCGCACGAGAATCTGTCTGTTGGAGTCGCCCTTGTAAGCATGGTCAACCAAATTGGTAAGGAGTTCCTGCAATGCCAGTTCGCAATGGCCGGCAATCTCTTCTGATACCCCAGCTCTCCGAAGGTTTATCCGCAAAAGTTCACAGGGCTGGCGGATCTCTTCATAACTGGCGTTCACAGTCAGGTTTTCATTGAACATGATTTCTTTCTCATTTTGTTTCCCGAATTTAAGGACAATGATGGTACGGTCATCGTCCTGCGGACGGGTTCCGCAAAAGCAGTTCACATCTGACAGCAAAGCATCAGCGACCTCTCTGGCGGGTAAATTACGGGACCTGGACACCACCAACTTCATCCGTTCATACCCATACATTTCCCCCTCGGGGTTTCTTGATTCGGGAAACCCATCGGTTGCCGCAATGAAGATATCGCCGTCTTTCAAGTTCAGGCTTTGGGTGGAGTAATTGACCGAGTCCAATATCCCAACCGGAATATCCTGCGCTTCAAGCATCATTGGCTCCCCCCCCACAGGAACATAGTACACCGGGCTTTGACCCGCATTACTATAATACAGGACGCAATCGGCGCAATCCACCATGCCCAGCATAACCGTGGTGAACATCCCAACATTCGAAAAATCAGCCGACATGTCGTGATTGAGGCGATCCAATACCTGATGTGGACGATTGAAAGGCATATTACGTGAAGCTGATTTGATAATAGTGTGGGTCATACTCATCAACAAAGCAGCTGGCATGCCTTTCCCTGTCACATCGCCCAGAGCAAAAACCAGCGACTCTTCAGTACGGTCGGTCACATCAAAGAAATCACCACCCACCTCCAACGCCGGTGTGGACGCAGCATAGATATCCACGCCTTTCACTTGGGGAATGCTCTGCGGCAGAATGGCTGTCTGCACTTGGCGGGCGATATCCATTTCCGTTTCCAGGCGAACGCGTTCCACCGCTTCTTTATGAAGCATGGCATTTTCCAATTGCGCGCCAATGTGTCCGGCGATGGCTTTTGCCAATTTGATATCAGGCGTGGTGAAGTTGCCTGTTTTATTGAATAACCCCACCGCTGCCGAAATTTCATCGCGCACAGGCAGAGTGACCATCATCACATTTTTCAGATTGGCAGGCAGGGTTTCCGAGTCTTTGAAGATATGCCGGTTGGGATCACGCAGATACAAAGCTGCCGCCGCCTCGGCATGAGCCGGGTGCAGCGGATTCTCAGATACCTGGTGAATGATGGTTTGCTTGCCTTTTTCCTTCAACACCACAAAGCCGCCGTCCACATCCATCAAATGCCTGGACTGCTGGATCAGCAGGTCGAGAAGTTTGGGCATGTCCAGCGTGCGACGTGTGGCTTGGGTCAGTTCGTAGAGCGCAACCAGCCGGTCTTGCGTTTCGACCAAAGCCGCGGTGAGATTTTCCAGGTCCGCATCAGCCGAGAGCAGGCTGCCAAAAATATTCAGCATTGATTCAGCTGTGGGGATCCAGTGCTCATCGGCGACACCGAACACTTCCAGACTTAATCCGGAGGCTAGTGACGAAACCAAAAGCGAAGGTTCACTGCTGGCATTCGAATCTGGGCAACCCATCAATATCTCATCTCCCTTTCGCAGTTGCACGCATGTCGCGCCAACACGCATCCAGCCCGATGTCAGGGATTTGAAACTCTCGCGGTGCTTATCGGTGATCTCAGGAAGCACTTAAAACCCTTTCGCAGCTTCTTCCTCTGTTGGGAAAACGTCGAAGGCTTTATCGAGCCGGGTCAACTCAAAGATGACACGCACCGGTTGCTGCAGGGAGCAGACATGCAGATCCCCGTTCTTTTCTCGACAGAGTTTTAATCCGCGCACCAGGGTGGAGAGCGCTGTCGAGTCGATGAAGTTCACACCCTCCAAATTAACAACAATCTTCAGGTTTCCATTTTTCACCTGCTCACCCAACCAGGCATGGACAGGTTCAACTTCATGCGCATCAAAACGACCCTTGAGTTGCAGGACAGGTATATTGTTACGAGATGATCGGATAATTTCCATAAGTCTCCTCTTGAAGACCTGGCAGGTACTTGAAGCCTGTCAGGTCTGACGCACATTACTTCTTCTTCAACAATTCCTCAAAGTGGATCAGATACCAATCCACCACTTCTGTAATGGGCAGTCCATTGGCGGCGGTGTAGTTACGCAAACCGATCTCTTTTTGCCGCTCAGGGTTTTCGATCACATTGGCAATGGACTCAGCCAAACTATCTGCACTTGCAGGTTCAAAGAATTCAGCGTCATAACCTTCCTCCAAAACCAGTTCAGCAAAGTCACCCAAATTCGGCAGCACCACAGCCTTGCCATACCCACCAGCCTGATGCAGCACCCCCGAACTTCCCGTCGTGGAGGTATACGGAAACGCCACCACCCACGCCTCGCCGAAAATGCGCGGCACTTCTTCTTCAGCGACATAGCCCGTATATTCAACGTTCGGCACATGTGAGTACTTCTCGCGCATACCCTGCAAATATCCCGCCGCATTGGGGCTATCCGTCCCTGCAATGACCAAACGCATATCAGGATGTTTCTTTAATAATACAGCGTGGGCTTCCACCAACAAATCTACAGTTTTGTAGGTTCCGAATTTTCCGAAAGTCATCACCGTTGGGCAGCCGCCAGGCATGGGATTCGGTTCAGATTTGGTTGGCTCCTCAAATGAGCCATGCGGCGCAAGCAACACATTCTTCGCGCCATATTTGCCTTCCAAAATCTCCACATACTTCGGGATGGTCACTGCCACCCAATCCGCTTTCAAAATAAAGCGTGTGACGATGTTGCCGAACATACGAATGACCGCTTCGAGAATTGGGTTACTGCCAAATCCCGCAGATTTCAAATTCACCGTTTCCATGATGTTGTGCAGCAATACCACCACCTGGCGCCCATCCAACTTCAACAGCCACGGTGTAAACAAGCCCAACGTAGCGGGCACTTTTTTATCGACAAACGAAGCAAATTGAATGTTGAACTACACGATATCGGGATTGGCTTCACGCACCGCCTTGCGGATACGGAAGGCGTTATCCATGGCATTGAACGTCCAACACGGCACGCTTCGAACCGGAACTTGAGCCGGACCCTGTCCTGAGGAATATTCCTGCCCCTCTGGCAGTTCATCCACCAGCAATACTATTTCCTGAACGTTTTCCACCTTCGTCTTCAAAAAGCGGACGAAGTGATAGGCATATTCGTTCAACGAACCTTTGGATGGTGGATGGGTGGTAACAATGGCAATTCGCATGGGTGACCTCCTAACGATATACACCTTTCAAATCATTCATCTTGACCAACATCAAGTCGCGCAAAAATCGCTGCACTTCCTTGCGTGTGTCCACTTTGGAACCAGGCGCATCGATCCACGAAACTGGGACTTCGGCGATCTTGAATCCGTACTTGGAAGCAAGGTATAAGATTTCCAAGTCGAACGAAAAGCCCATAATCGTCTGCTTGGCGTGCAGTTTTTGAGCAGCGGTGCGGGTGTACATTTTGAACCCACACTGTGTGTCTTTGACGGGAATGAAGAAAATATATTTCACCATCAAGCGCAGACCGCCGCTGAGTATTTTCCTCAAGAGCGACTTCTTGCCTTCTTCCGCGCCTTCCGCTGCCCGCGAACCAACCGCCACGTCGAAACTTTCCTTCTCCAACTTGTTCAGCAGTTTGCTCACTTCCTCGATCGGCGTGGAATTATCGGCATCCGCAAAAAGGACATACTGGCCGCGAGCCGCCAACATACCGCGCTGCACGGCACTGCCTTTGCCGCCGTTCTTCGGCGCCTTGAGTACCCGCATATTGACCAGGTGCAAGTCTTCGCATAACGCAACAGTGTCGTCCTTTGAACCGTCGTCAGCGATGAGCAACTCCCAGGGAAAGCCCAGGTCCGAGACATGCGAGGCAATCGCCCCGATGGTGGCAACGATCCGCTCGCGCTCGTTATAGGCAGGAATCACGATGGATAATTTCGGTGCTTCGGTGATGGATTCGGTCTTCCATTTGGCATAATTTTCGTAAGGCATAAAAACTCCTTCTTCCATCGCTCAGATGGGTGCCAAGCCCCATCTGAGCGATGGACTACGCAACAAAGATCCAATTGACAAAAACAACCACGAACACACCCAGCAGGGTGGCAAAGGTAAAGTTAAACGCCCTGTCCACGCGGTCATCGCGTCCCCACCAAGCCATCATCATGAAGGCGGGGAATTGCGTCAGCAAATAGCGGATGATGCTGCCAATGGCGCTGGCTGACGGCACAAACAGCATAATGAGCACAAAAACGGCGTATCCTTCACCCAGCTTGGACCAAATGAACGGAACGAGTGTAAGAAAAAACAAATAAAACGATACATTCCAAAAACGGGTCAGCCAGCCTTTGTTCACCTCACCCTCCAGTAATCCAAAAATACTTTTTTGCAATACCGCAATCGGACCCACGTTCTCACGTCCCCAAGCCGCTTGCACTTCAATGAACGCCAGCGGACGGTCAAAATTGACTTTGAGGAAGTAGATGAAGACCAGCATGCCCAGCGGAATGAGCGAGATAATGACCAGGTCGAACCAATGCTGCTTGAAACCATTCCACAGGTTGAGCCAGGTTTCTTTTTTATGCATAGTAAAGAACACCCAGCCTTGAGAACGCATCCATTCCCAGACACAGAGCGCCCACATCAATATGCCAAGGTTGCGCGTGGCAGCCGTAAGAATGCCAAAGACCGCCGCCCACATCCATTGATGTTTGCGGGCAAAATACATGGTGGCAATGGAAAGAAACACGAACATGCTCTCGGTGTAGACCGAGGAGAAAAAGAACGAGGTGGGGAAAAATGCCAGGTAGTACACCGCACGCTTGGCGGAGTCAGAGCCGAGCTCAAGTTCCGTCAAAAGGTAGAGAAAGATCAACGCGCCGAGAAAAGCCAAATTGCTGACGATGAAACCGGTCAGAATCAAATTGCCATTGAAGAATTTCGCGAGCACCTGCATCGTCATCGGGTAAAGCGGAAAGAAAGCAACATTGCTTTGCTGCCCCGGACGAAACCAGTAGCCATTGGAGGCGATGTCTACATAATATTGGCTGTCCCATTTTGCCCACATCGAAAGGAAGGGGCTGCTTTCATCCGCAATCCAATGACCTTCTTCAGTTGGCAGCATGGTATCACCGAGAACACCTGCGCCGAAGATGAGCAAGCGGCTGAGAGCGAACGCCAATAAGGGAACGCTGATCCACTCAGGCAGGCGCTTCATTTTTCCACCTCGAGAAGCACATCTTCAAAAGTGGCGGGGCCACCATATGCGAGGAGGCCGATCCAGCCTTCCTGTGAAGAGATGACAACATTCTTTGCGATCTCAACATCGTCCACATAAATACTGAGGGCATCAAGTTTGACCACTAACTTGAGTGTGAATGTTTTCTCTGTACCTTCGATAGGCGAAGAACCCTGCCCTTTAAACTGTCCCTCTGCATTGATACTGCCCCACCAAATACCCTTGCCGCCATCTTTGAGGCGAACAATGTATGAATTGTCTTTCGAGCCGCGCTCACTCATGTGGATGATAAAGCCACCGCCCGAGTCGGTTGTATTGGGCAACGTGATCTTCGCGCTGACAGTGTATTCTGAAGCCTGCACACCTGTGTTCCAAACGTAATCTGAAACATCCGTCACGGTTTGAATCGCTTTGTTATTTTCGATCGTCCACTTGCCGCTGACAATGCGCTGATCCGTGAAGCCGTCCATGCTTTCGTAAGTGCCTTTGAAAACTGCTCCAATACCATCCACTACCACTTCGTCGTAGATCACATGTGCACGTGAAGTAACCAATCCAAAATAACCTGACGCATATCCGGATTCATATGGTACAGCCTGTACGATCAAACGGTCATCAAGGTAGATGCTGTAAGATTTTTCAGCGCTCACGATCCGCAAAGTATGGCGGTCAGCGCCTGCATTTGGCACATCAGCATAACCCTGATTTTTATACACACCGTTCACGTCGAAGTAGCCCCATACAATGGCATTATCGCGTTTATCCGAGTAGCGCACCATTGAAGCGCCCGCAAGCCTGTCGGTGGCTGGCATGTTTAAGAGGACCCCGCCGCCACTGCCCTCCACATGCGAGAAGCCTGTTTGAATGCTGAAATTTTGGAAAGCAGTTTTTGTGTACACTGCCGCAAAATCGAAGCCGTCCACTTTGGTTTGCTCGAAGTTGCCGTTAGCGAATCGCCAGTCGCCATTGATGATTTTCCAACCGGCATCGGATAGCTTCCCTTCGAACACGCCATGATACGGAGAATCTCCACCGCTTACCGCATCGATCTTGACGGGAGTCGATTCAACGACTTTTGTCGGTTCTGTTTCAGTAGACTTCGTCTGAGTCGCCTGTATCTGGGGGGTTGTCGTCACTTTCGGCTGTGGTGTTGACGTTGATGTAATTTCCGTCAACGCCGCCACAGGGTCTGAGGTGGAGCCAAAAAGTGGGAAGACCTCTACGTGCGAGAACGCCGCAGAAGAACGCGAAGTGACCAATCCCACTGCACCTTGAATAGATTCAAGCGGTATATCACGTGCGATCATGTTTTCATCAAGGAAGACATCGTAACTGTCAGTGCCGGAAAAAACTTGAAGGGTATGAGCCTCTTTCCCTGAGGGGGAAGCATCCACAAATCCCTGGCGGGTGAAGACTCCCTTCGAGTCGTAGTAGCCCCAGATCACAGAATCCGTCTCATCAGAATATCGCACCAAATGAGCGCCATTCAGCGAATACGGCGAGGGCATATTGAAGAGTACACCCGCACCCTGCCCATCAATGTGATTGAAGGTGGCGCGTAACGTATAGTTTTCGAACGTACTGCTTTCGTAACCGATGGCTGCGTCGGGAAAGATCGCGTCGCTTTGCACCATTTGCTGCGAAGCGATCTGCCACGAACCGCTGATGGGAACCCAGCCCGCACCGCCCGGCTCTTTTTCAAAGTCGCTGGTGTAGACCATATCGCCCGGGTTGGGGTTATCAGCGGCGGTCAATTTGTAGTTATCGAAAACAGAAGACCCCAACGCATAAAAGCCGATCATGCCGTTGTGATAAAAGAGCGGGCGGTTCTCGATCAGACGCTGACCGTTGACCTGCACCAAATACGAATTGCTATATACGTACACATCCAGACGGAACTCAGTGGTGTTGACCGTAAGCGGAACACGCGCCTGCGTGACGAAAGCGCCGGTCTCATCCATATAACCTGCCACAAGTTCGAGCGTGTCAGGGTTGAGACGATCAATGTAGACACGGTGTTGTTTTGCAATCAGTTCCGGATATTGCGCGTTGAACGAAAGCCCGATCTGTCGGGTATCTTTTTTAAGGGTGATGAACACACTGGCATGATAAGGCACATCCTCCGGCACCTTGAGCGGGATGTGCATCTGCCCCGCTTCCTCGCCGCCGACAGTTTGCATCAGCGTTCCCGTGCGGATCGTCCACACGCCTGACTGCGAAAACCAGCGTTTGAGATTCACTTCATCGAAAGTTTGAGTATACGGAAGCGTATAGACCGTAACAGGTTGATCGGGAGCGACAAGCACTTGCAATGCAACAAAAATTCCACCTGCCACAATCACCAGCCCTGCAGCCGAAAGCAGGACACGGTTCGAGGGCAAGCCGGGAATCTTCATCCTTAGCCTGTCCACTACAGCTTGCAATCTGATAATAAATGGTTTCAATTTCTCGATGATGGGTTGGGTGATTTTTTGCATGGTGGTTCTTTCTTTATCTGTATTCTATGACCCAAGGATTATCAAAAGCGTTTCATTCTCATTCTCAATTTACTGACGAAAATGCAAATTCAGAAAATACAACAATCCCCAACTTCACCAAACACTCCCCAACAATCATTACGGTTCCTCGCCCTGAATGATGACCGAACCACAGCACAATTCATTAGGCTGAACCACAGTCACGCTCCCGGGCAGCGCCAACATCTGATAATCATCTTCGGAGATGACCAAAATCCCTTCCACCAACATGGGGGCATCGTTGAGCTTGGTAAAGTAGATCGGGTATTTTCCTTTTGTTGCCGTCACCACACCCAGGTCAAAAAATTGATATTGATAATTCACCACCACCACATCCGAAGGAATGAGTAGTCCCAATTCCCTGCGGGTGTATTGACTGATATCCAGCGGGGTGCGGCTCGAAGAAAAGACAAGGCGCTTATCGAAGAACGCCAAATTCGAAGGGTCGGAAGCAAGTGAAACCTGCTGAGGTTCGGCAAAGAGTTTAGACTCCACCTCCATATCCACCGCCGAGATCGCACCGCGCAATAACAGGCGATACTCGCCCTCTTCGGGCAGGGTCACGTCAATGCGGAAAGGCGCTTCACGCGGCACGCCGATGAACCCGCCTTCGAGCGTGCCCCACAAGCCGGGTGTGATCATGTCCAACCGGTTGTACTTACTATCAGAGAAGAATTGGAACAATCGGAACATCGGCGAGAGATAATACGAACTCGATATCTGTTCCGGATCGAAAGGCAGGATCACGCTGCTCGGGCGGAAAAACTGCGTCTTGTTTGCCTTCTCGTATAAATCCAATGCCGACTCGCGCTCATCGTCCGTCACAATCGTCAGCGAATCAAATTGCTCCAGATCACCTACCACCATTGTGTGGCGTAAATCGTAATAACGCGTCAACTCCAGATTGGAAGACAATATTCGGATGAACGAATTCCAGTCCACATCCAAGTACAGCGGCACGCGCTCGGCGGCGGGCAGGTCGGTAAATTCGTAAAGTGCATAACTTTCATTCTCCATCAACTTCTTCACATAGGCGTCGCGCGAATCCAACTCCGGGATCAAGATCCGCTCCACCTCGCGCAAATACTCCTGTCCGCCCACTGTGTTCGCCACCAACTCTTTGTTCACTACGATATATTTCAGATTCAGATCGCGCGCAATGTTGATCCACCACGGCTGCTGGTAATACAATGCCCGCAGCATCAGAAAAAATTCATGCTTGTTATCCGAGTCGCCGGTCAGTCCATAGTAATAGCTTGGCAGGTCGAGGTAATAAATATGGAACTTATCAATGAACTTATGCTCCACCCCGTTAATATCCACGATCACCTTGGCCGTCTCCGTCGGCGGCAGAACCACCACTTTCCCTGGCGGCAATTGCAGCAGTGCCTCCTTCACCTCCTTCAACGGACCCACCGGGTATGGCGTAAGGAAGTGATGAAAATCTCCCGAAGAAAAAACGACGCGATAGGATTCGTTCGAGAAGATGGGGATCATGAAAAGCAAAACCATCATCACAGGGATGGAATGCCCCGCCTCTCTCTTAGCCGATGCCTGCCTCTGCTTCCGTTGGGTTTTCGCCTCCCCGATCCTTTTTCCCGTCAGCACCCAGACGACCTCTCCGAACCCTTTCCGCATGAACGTATCATGTATCCATACCAGCGTAATGGAAATAAGAATGGTTGCCACCATAAAAGTGACCAACTCAAAGCGGTGCGGAAAGCGCAACACCTGCACGATTGTCCCCATCAAACGCACCACCAAATCGCCTATGCTTGATTGCATCCCATTTGCAGTGGTGCTGATGAATGCCATCGTGCGGTGAAAGGTTGGGAACCAACCCGGACCGGAATAACCCATTGTCGCCCACATGGTGAAGAACGTGACCACATACATCACGTTTCGGAAAGCTTTGAGTTCTTCAGTATTGAATACCCCCTCACGCACTCGCTTGAAAAACAACGGCACAAACAGCAACAAGCTATACACCATGTTCGAGTAACGCGGCACCTTGGCGAGGTAGTCGCCGGTGAACTCCTTGTCCATGATGCCCGCCATATCGAACGCCAGCACATGCCCAATTGAAATGGACGCGTCCTGGATGAAGTAATAATCCCCAGGCACGGTCTCCGAGAGATTCGGCACACCGCGCAAGGCATAGAGTTTGACGAACAAATAATAGGGCAGCAACGTCCCCAGGGCAAGCATCACAAAAGCCCCTACACATCGCCAAAAGCGGACCTCCACAAACAGCCTGCGCCAACCCCCCTTTAGCGTCTTCAAACCGTTCCACCACGCCAGCGGACGGTACAGATTGCGCCAAGAACCATCCTTGATCCATCCGATGCCATCCATCACAACGAGTGTCAGCACAGCAAATGCCATGTATAACGCAAACAGGATCAGGTAATGCACCGCCGGGTTAAAGAGCGTGATTACACATGCTGCAAGGATTGGCCTGTATGGGTTCTTCTGGGGAAAAATCAACCCGTAGGTCATCAATGTAATGGAAACAAGGCACAGCGAAAAACCGAGGATAAGCGTGTAAAAATGCGTGATCTTGGCGTACGCCATGATGACAAAGATCATCAAGACCGGCGCGGCAGTTAGTTGATAAATGGCTTCGGGCTTGTACTGGGGCAAAATCCGTTTAAGAAGCAGAGCAACGAAAAGATATGCAAGATACGTCACCCCCGGAATGACCAATGGAATGGCAAACGGCAGAACCTTGTAATAACGCATCCATGTGGTGAGAATGGAATATCGCACGCGGAATTCATACCCGTTTGTAAGTTGGTTGAATTTCCCTGCCGCCTGGTCAATGAGCTGGCTATTCGGATTGAAAAACGGCACCAACTCATCACCGTTGATAACCGCCTCTCCGCTCAAGACAAGAGGAATATTGGCAATGACATTCCTAAACGTGAAGAAGGAAAGCAGAAAATAGATCACCCCTACAGTGACAGCGATCTTTTCAACAGAGGTTAGCGCCCGCAACCGTAATTTGGGTCGGCGGATTGGCGTGGATTTTGGTACGGACTGGAGGATAGCAGCGTCAGGAGTGGGGATCGCAATGCCAGTGTACAAATCCTCCACTCGTTTAGTTAGAGAGCGCCTTGGTCTTGAGTTCATTGAAATAATTGGCGAGCTTTCTGCGAAGAAGGGCACTGCGTTCCACAAGGTGTGCGCTGATCTCTCTGCGCGCTGATAAGACAGAATTAATCCCCGCCGTCAGATCACCCGCAGAAAAAGGTTGATTAATATTTCGGGAATATTCCTCCATACCCAGATAATCCACCAGCTCCTGCACCTTTACATCATAGACCAGCCCATAAAATGGTTTGCCTAAGATGGAGGAAATGACCAACGTATGCAGGCGCTCGGCAAGGACAAGATCTACGCTGGAGATAATCTCCGCTGCCTCCTGGGCGGTCTGCGGGTCGTGCAAGATAAAAGGAATCTCCGGGATGCGGCGTGCAAATCCTTTAAGCACCGAGAAGTCATCGTTGGCTTTGAATTTACTCTGCATCGGCAGGGCATGAATTTCAAGCACTGTTTGAGCGTGGAGTTGTTTCAATGAAGCGGCAAGGTTTGCAAGGAAAGGTTCCCACGCGTTGGGGTCTTCAATATCGAAGTTGAGGTTGAGGGCAATGCGAGTTTTTTCAGATAACGGCAAGGGTTTGGGGTTAGGCAGAAAGACCTCGGGCGGGTTGGCAAAGACCGCGTCCGGGACGAGGTTCACTTTCAAGGGGGGAAGACCAAGCCTGAGTACGGTACGATGCGATTTTTCGTCGCGGACGGAGAGAAAATCCACCTGGTTCAGGATCCAACGGGCGAGCATTTCTCCGCGAGGGGTCATCAACGGGCCGACACCGATATTGCTCATGACCACTTTTTTGCGTGCGATCTGTTTGGCAAAAGTGACGGTGGCGAGGATCATCAAAAGGGTCGAATAGGGGTTTCGCCCCACACTGGCATACAGTTCCTTGATAATGCTGCCGCCGCCAAAAAAAAGCAGATCGCTGGCGAGCAGGTGCTTGAGGAAACGCGGAAGTTCGCGGGTGGTGTGGAATGATTCAACATTGAACCTGGGTGTCATCATGCCCTGGGTGAAAGCAGGGTCGTAAGAGTTGACCGCGTAGCGATGCTCGCTGCCCAATTGGGAAAGAAAGGTCTCGAGCAATAGTTCATCACCGAGGTTGAATTGTCCGTGCGTGCCGAGGAAGAGGATTTTCATGCAGCCTGCCTTGTCGACTTGATATTACCCATTTGGACAGGAATAAAGCCTGACAGAAAGATTGCAAAGGGAAAAAACTTTCCTTTTTGTAATGAGTGTTTTCCCCCCGGCTTGCCCCTTTATTCGATTTCTAGTAAACCGGAGCAATGCGGGTTATCGACGCAGCCGTAATACTTCCGCCCTTTTTGTGCACCATCGCGGTTCATACGCAAAACCATCATTTTGCCGCAGAGCGGGCAGTTCGGCACCGAGCCGATCGTATTGGAGGGTTTGCCCGCCTTCGTCAGTGCCAGCTGGAATAAGGTAATGACATGTGCCGGGTCGTAGTTTTCCGCCGAAGGGATATGCACAAGCGGAATTCCAGCATCAAAAAAAAGATTATCGATGAATTTGTCTGCTTCGCGCATGCCTTCTTTGGAAATCGGCTTGACGATCTCGACACCAAATGCGGGATTCATTGTCTTCAGGTCGCATAAAAGAAAATCGACATGCTTGCGGAAGATCTTATTGAAGAAATGCACGTTCTCATTCGGGCGGACGATCGTAAACAGGTCTGTCAACGCCACCTTCGGGCAGACAATATACCGCGCACTCATCATCTCCGTGAGGGAACGAAAAAGAGCCGCTTCCGTTTTGCTCAGGAAGGGCTCTCGCAATCTGTAGGGTAGTGGATTTCTTCGATCCTCGCTCATACGTCAATTATACGTTAGGATTGAATCCGCGTACAGAAATTTGACTCAAACTCCGCGGATCAATTTCATAACATCTGGCTTGAGCGCGGCGTTGCAAGCCAATCCCTCGCCGTGTGTGTGACCCTCCGACCCGTCCCACGAACCAAAAAATCCCCCTGCCTCTTGCATGATGACCGGATATGGACCGCAGTCATACACATCCATGCGCGGATCTAGCGCCACCTCGGCGCGACCGGTTGCGACAAGCAGGTAACCATAGGCATCGCCCCAAGTTCGCAGCAACGCGCCTTCTTTTTCGAAGTGTTTTACGATGCCCGATTGCCTCGCTTCGAGATGCTGGAAATCGGAAGTGACCACACAGGCTTCCGAAAGTTTATCCACGCCAGAAACACGCGCACGGCGTCCATTCCACCAACAGCCGAGACCGTCCGCCGCGGTGAGCATCTCATCCAATGGCGGGAAATAAGCCGCACCTACCTTCACAACACCTTCGATCTCCAATGCAATTAACACACCATACAATGGCACCCCCTGAACAAAGGAAATCGTCCCGTCTATTGGGTCTACGATCCAGCGAAAGGGATGCTGCTCTTCGTTTTCGCCATATTCCTCCCCCACAATGGCATGACCGGGATAATACTTCTCCACCTCGGCGCGGACATATGCCTCTGCTTCGCGGTCGGCAACGGTGACCGGGTCATTGTTCGCTTTTCGGTCGGGTTTGATGCCGGTATTGAAATACCGAAGTGTAATCTTACCCGCGTGATAAGCAAGAGAAGCGGCAAATTCGAGGTAGGGATGAAGGTTCATGGATTCTTCCAGGTTTCATTCCAATTCTAATTTCTTTAATCTAGGGGGGAACTGCGCAATCTGATCAATCCGGCCCGGCTATAAGTCTTTCCAGCAATTCATCTTCTTCTTGGGCACTGACTGCTTCCCCGTCCAGCCAGGCGGATCGAAGGCGCAGCAATATTTCGCCAAAACGCGGACCCGGGAGAACCCCCCGTTTTTTCAGGTCATCACCGGTCGTATGCGCCCGGACATGCCGCCAGATGGAGAGATAACTAAGCAAAGAATTTTCACGCGTAACAAGATACACAGCATAGATCGAAAGTGGCGGCAATTTCTCCATTGCATATGTCCACTCACTCGGCTTGGCGCCGAACAGATGCACCAGGCTGCGCTTTAACTGAGCTGCTGCCCAAACAGATAGGGTCAATTCATTCGTAAAATCCAAACGGTTGGCAAGCAGAATCACATCTTCTTCAGATAAATCCATAAACCAGAGCATGTAACCCATCGTTCTTCGGTCCGCGGGAAAATCAAGTTGAGCATCCATCTCAAGATAATCGGCGTAATCCTGATCGAACTCCGGTATCATCGGATGGATAGCCTCCAACACCCCTAGACTGGCTACACGCAGCATCATTCCCGCAGATCGATCCTCATCAAAGATAAGGTCAAGCTCATGGCGCAAACGTTCGCCGCTCAGAGAATGTAAAACTTTCAACGACTCTGGGTTGATCTGTTCGAGCGTGGCAGGCTCCAGTTGAAAAGAATACCGCCCTTCATACCGGATCGCACGGAAGATACGCGTCGGGTCGTCTACAAATGATCTGGGATGAAGAACCCGGATCACTCCCCGCTCGAGGTCTGTCTGCCCCTTCAGCGGGTCGAATATCTCGCCGAAGCCTTCGCCGTCTAAGCGCATTGCCATGGCATTGATGGTGAAATCACGACGGCTCAAGTCATCTGCCAGTGTGGACGGTGTGACAGAAGGCAAAGCACCCGGGCGGTCATAGGTCTCTTTGCGGGTTGTGATGAGATCGACAAAATCATCTGAGTCTGGCAAGTTCCAAATGGCAGTATGAAATTTAAAGTGCGGCGTGAGTTTGCCGCCATAGGATTCGACGAGTTTTTTGCCAAGCTCGATCGCATCACCTTCGACAACCACATCCAGGTCGTTGACCGGCTTGCCAAGCAAAAGATCACGGACAAAGCCACCGACAACATAACAAGGCATACCCAACGACGCAGCTAGGTTGGCAATGTTCGAGAGTAGAGTCTGCTTTTCGGGCGGGATCAGATTCGAGTCACGAAAGAGGCGGAGAACTTCATCCTTTTGCATGAAGGCAATTGTACCCTCATCCTTTTTTATTCCGGGCGAGTTCTACATCTGCCCGCTCGAGAATTGCATCCAGAGTTCCGATCACATCGTCAGGTAAGGGATCTTGCACTGGCTGGGCTAACAACTCTTCCACTTTTTTGCGGGCATTCGAATACATGGAGGGCTTGCCGAGTTGAACCCATTGGTCGAGGGTGTGACGGTCGAGCAGATCAGAAAAATATACTTCACGGCTTTTCGCAAATTGCAGGGTAGATTTGCGAGAAAGGAAATTGCCACCGGGTCCAATGTCAGATATATCCTGGGTCAATACACGGTTTGGCACTGAACTGATCCCTTGAAAAATGCGCTCGCAGATATGAGCAATTTCGTTATCGACAACGATCTGTTCAAGCACGAGCAATTGGTCACTTTCGATCACACCAATGCCAAGGATGATATCGGAGCCTGCCAGCAAGGGCGGGATGGTCGTGACAACTTTTTCCATTACGGCATCCGCGCCGGGTTCGCGGGCATCAGCAGTGCAACCTGCAGAGCAGGCAGGCAAGTTGTAATAACGCCCCATCTCCACCATTGCGGCAGACATCAAGCCCATTTCAGGCGTGCCGCCGAGGAATGCGCCGTTACGCATGTCCATGGTGCCGGTGGCGCTGCTGAAGATGATCGGTCTGCCGGGGTGAGCAAGTTGATAAACAGTAATGGACGATAACGCTTCGGCATTGGCAAGGCAAAGGTTACTGAACAAACTTGCAGGCCCGGTCATGCCGGGTGCGGGCATGGGCAGGACCATGACGGGAACATCGAGGCTTCCCATTTCGATGTAAGCCTCCAGCATATGTCCATCATGAATGAGGGGTGAAACAGGACAATATGTAAGCGAATAGGCATGGCGGGCACGCACTTCGTCTTCACTGCCCATAACGGTGGTCAACATCTCTGCATAATACGGAGCCTGCCAGGGGAAATGTATCTCATGTTCACCATGCTTGGAGGTGAATTTCATCATTGCCCCCCACTCATGCAAGGGACGTGAGTAATCCGGTTTATCTTCTGCAGTGACGGGGGGCCACGCCATCACACCCATATCCATGGATTGGAAAACGCGCAGACCATATTCATTATCTTTCAAAGTCCCATAACGGTGTTCGCCAGTATAAAAATCCTGGGCAAATGAGCCGGTGCCATCGAGACAAAAGCGCGTGACGGGTGATGGAACGGAATAATCATATTTGGGGTTGCGTGCCCCCAACGTATAAGAAGAGGGCGAGGTCTTAAGTGCCTGTTCGACCAATTCACGCGGAAAACGGGCGATCTGTTTATCCCAATCGACCTTTACAGCATGAGACTCCAATAATTTCAAAACACTGCGGCTGTGAAATTTTGCCCCAGTTGATTCGAGAATGTTCAATGCCTCGTTATGGATCTGTTCTTTCTCGCTGTCAGTCAGGACCTGGCTTTGAAAATGCATAAAAGCACCTCGTTAGACCGAAGACGCCAGTCCGCGGTCATGATCAAAATATGAAATTTTGTTTTTGGTGTGGATCCGTCAGGTTTTCATTCGGTCGCGGGCGCGGGTTTGGATGTTTTCGAGTTCGCGTTCCATATCCGAAGTGAGGGGCAGAGGTTGGTGCGATTGCAGAATTTCTCGAACTTTCGGTTTAAGTTCATCCACCAAAGAAGGTTTGCCAGATGCCGACCATGCTTCATATGTTTTTCTGGCATCATAATCGGTCATATACACTTCGCCACTGCGCAGGGCATTCTTGGTGGTCTTGCGGCTAAGGAAGTTGCCGCCATGCCCCACCGAAGCAAGGTCCACTTCGAGCCATTCCTTTACGCGAGTGTCGATGCCCTCAGATAAACGAGAAGAACGACGAAAGACCTCAACATCGATCAATAATTGCTCAAGGCTAAGCAGAAGAGACCCACCCAGTTGCCCGGGACCCACGATCAGGTCGGGCCAAGATAATGTCGCCATGACCCAATTCAGCGCCCGTTCATAGCCCGCACGTACACCAGGTTTGTAATGACCTGTACTTCCGGCCGAGGTTTCAACAGGCAATCCATAGAAACGTGCGATCTCGGTCACTGCTGCGCCCATGAGACCGTGTTCCACTTCGCTGCCAGTGAAGCGCCCCGTGTATGGGTCCATGATGGCGGGTGATGCCGCGTAGATGATCGGCACCCCTGGTTCTGCCGCCTGAGCAAGACACAACATGGCAAGGGTTTCGCAGTTGGCGATCAACACCGTGGAGATTAAACTTGCTGGAGCCGTGCCACCCATCATCGGCATGGGCATGATGGCAAGCGGGATCCCTTTGCCTGCAAGTTCAAGGTAAGCATCAGTATGCTCAGCTTCTAGAACCATCGGCGAGATGGGAGTGACCAAATAGGAAAAAGGCTTGGTCTTTCGGATATTTTCTGAGCCGCCAAAGACCACATCCATCACTTCCCACAACCAGCGCGAATCTTCGACCGTATGGGTCACATCCTGCACATGCTTGGAGAAATTCCGAAAAGTCTGGGTGATATACCCGGTGTATCCGCCAATGGTGGATTGGAAAAATCCCGGGTCCACCATAGACCAGTAAACGCCGACTTCGTCGAGGGCATCGATCATACGGGTGGCTTGGAGCCAGTCTTCGTAGTTCGCCTCGCGTCTTTCACCAGTGGCATCATCGACCGCAAATGATGCGCCGCCATCGGCAACAAGCGAACAACGATTGGTATTGAGCGGGAATTCCCACCCGGGGCGGCGCCCACCCAACGAAAAACTACGAGGCGCAAGTTTCAGGCATTCCTCGACAACTTCACGCGGAAATCTGACCACATTCGTACCTGGGTCCACCTCCGCGCCGATCTTCTTTAATAGCTTTCGCCCCTTCGCCGTATCCACACGGACTCCCATGGTGGCAAGCACTGAGAGAGTCCGCTCGTGGATCTGGGTTATTTCATTATCAGAAAGTACGCGCAGGTTGGTTTCCATAGTTGATTGATTGTCCAATAGAGGCGACCCTTATTAGCTAAATAAGGTTATGTGAATGCCCTGGCGGGTCACCCCTACAATACTGATCAGGCGTAGATCACAGCCAGTTCTTTTTCGGCTGCGGCGAGGATCTTGTCAAATTCAGTTTGCTGGGCAGGTTCAAGCGGTTCGGGCTGATGGTTATCGAGAATCCATTTGACCTTTTCGCGCGCCACTTCGATGGGATCACGATATTTATTCTTATCATCGAGAGAATGGGTCACACTGCGCACAAGCGAAGTCCGCATGTGTTCGCGGGTATGTTTCTGCCCAAGGAAGTGACCACCAGGTCCGACGTTCTTGATCGCTTCAAATGCAAGTGAATGATCGTCCACTTCCATTTTTTGCAGGTAGGCACGGGCACGCTGGTAGATGTCATCATCGAGAATGATCTGTTCGGGGAAGAGGCGGGTGTAGGTGCGAGAAAGCCCCATCCCGGTGACAATCTCTGGGCTGGCGAGCCCGGCTAGGAACGGGTCAAGAGCCGTCTCTGCGGCTTGCTGCCAGGTTCCGGTGATCTTGGAATCCGTTCCGTAGCAAGCGCCTAAAGAAGGTAATCCCCAGTGATGTGCCATATCGACAACGCCATAGCGACCTCGCGCATCACGCGGATAACTGACATAACCGCCAGTACGCATGTCTGCCCAGGCTTGCATGATCGAATGACCGACGGGACAGCCAGGGAACATCAATTGCAGGAGAACGGTTGCACTGATATTTTCCGTATCTGCCATGGCAAGCGCTCCCGCCTGCGTGACCGGCGCAGTAGTGCCCATGGTTGGCATGGATAAGAAAACCACCGGGATGCCCACTTCTGCAAAGGTCATGGCGGCTTCGAGTCCGGGTTTATCTTGCATCAATGGTGAGATAGTACAGATCAAGGAGGAAAGCGGCGGGCGTTTGCGCAGGTTTTCTTTGCTGCCTGCAATTACTGTAGCCATCTCAACAGCATATTTTGCCTCTGCCCCGCCCATAATGGTTTCGGACTGAAAATGTTTGACGGTATTATTCCAACCGACTTCGAGTTCATGAAGCGGTGAAGACCTTCCATAATCTTGCGCGCTGACCATGGGCCAGTAAAAGCCAACCGACGGCAAATAATCTGCAACCCGCGCCATCATGCCGACATCTGCCTTGGTGGACGGGCGCGGCTGATTCGTACCAAGGTCCACCACCTCCACGCCGCAGCCGTCGGTGGTGAAATAAGTGGTGTTCTCCTGGAGATGTAAGTCGTATTCGGGGATGCGCGCAGCCATCGTAAAGTAACGCGGCACAGTTTTCATGGCTTTGAAGACCAGGTCGGGCTTCATTTTTACGACGCCTGTCTTTCTATCCACACTGGCGCCGTAACTCGAAAGGACATCAAGTGCTCTATCGGTGGCGAATTTCACGCCGATATTTTCGAGAATATTGAGTGTGGCTTCCTGGAGTTTGTCCAACTCTTCATCAGTAAAATACTGAATGCGATAAGCAGGGCGGAGCGGTTCGAGCGGCGGACGATTACCATTACCAGTCATACGATATTCTCCTTTTGTGTATTTAATTTAAGAGCAAATTTCGTTTCGGTAGTTTTATGGGCAATTATCTTTCGAATTAATTTTACCCCCTATCAGACTTCGCCGACCTTGCTCAAAACTTTGTTGGGGTCAAAAGCATCACGCAAACCATCACCGATGTAGTTGATCGAAATAATGCTAAAGAAGATCATCAAACCAGGAAAAATCGCCAACCAGGGATATTTGACGAAGTATTCCTGTGCATTGCTGAGCAGGTTACCCCACGAAGGCGTCGGGGGCTGGATGCCAAAGCCAAGAAAGCTCAGCCCGGATTCTTCGATGATGGCGTAACCGAATTCCAGGGTCGCCTCCACAATAATGGGACCGATCGCATTGGGGAGGATATGCCGCACCATGATCCGCGCATCGGAGCCGCCCAGAGCGCGGGATGCCGCAACAAATTCCGTTTCTCGAATCCCAAGGAACGCGGCCCGCACCAGACGGGCGAATGTCGTCCACGAGAAAACGCCGATGACAAAACTGATGGTAAAGACGCTGTTCCCCTGCAAAAAGGGAATCTCCACTTCGAGCAAGATCGCGCTAAGCAAAATTAAGACAAGAAAAGATGGCAGGGAAAGAAAAGCATCTGTGACACGCATAAGGATGGCATCCACCATGCCGCCGTAATACCCAGCCAACGCACCGATGGGAACGCCGATCAAAATCGAGAGAATAACGACCAACACGCCCACCGTAAGCGAGACCTGCCCGCCATATAGGACGCGCGTGAAAAGATCGCGCCCCAATGCATCTGTGCCCATGATGTGAGTGGCTGATGGCGGCTCATACCGCGCAGTGATCTCTGACGCTTCCGGATCATAAGGTGAGAGCGGAGCAGCCATTGCCATAACCACCAGAATGACGAGCACAATCATGCCAAATATCGCACCAGGGTGGCGTCTGAAGCGTTTCCAAACCCCCATCCCCATCGTGGATGTTTCGGAGACTTTATCGAACAGGTCTTCGCTAATGGATGAAACCTGATTCATCGTCATTCATACCGAATCCGTGGATCAAGATAGGCATAAAGCAGATCTGCCAAAAGGTTGGAGAGGATGATGGATGCCGCACCAATGATCAACACCGCCATCAAGACCGGGTAATCACGCTCCAATGCAGCTTGGTAATACAACCGTGCCATACCGGGCCATGCGAACAAGGTTTCAACGAATATCGCACCGCCGAACAAGTACGGCAGGTCGAGCGCCAACAAGGTAACAAGAGGAATCAAGGCATTTCGCAAACCATGTCTGGTCAAAACATTCCAATTCGACAAACCTTTTGCCCGTGCCGTGCGGATGTAATCTTGATGGATGACATCCAACATGCTCGAGCGTAGGAAACGTGAATACCAGGCGATCCAGCCCAGGGCACCGGTAAGAACCGGCAGGATCAAATGCACGATCCGGTCTCCGAGGTCGAATCCTGATATATCGATGGAGGTCATGCCACCGGAAGGCAATAACGGTCCGCCGGTGAATGGATTCTTGAGCCAGGCATAGAAGACGAGGATCAGAATCAGTCCCAGCCAGAATTCAGGAATTGCCTGCCCCGCAAACGAAAACGTGGTGACGGAAATATCGAAGACCGAGTATTGACGAATGGCGGAAATGATCCCGATGGGAATTGCCACAAGCACCGCCACAAGAATCGTGATCGCTGTCAGGTAGATCGTGTTCGGCAATCTCTGCCCGATCTCGGTCAGAACCGGTTGGCGTGTACGGAATGAAAAACCGAAATCACCGCGCAGGATCCCGAGACGGGTTCCGTTTCCATCCATCACCCCATCGCCGTCTTTATCCACCTGCATCCAATCGTTTCCGACCAACCAGATGAGATACTGCGTCGGCAGAGGTTTATCCAACCCAAATTGACGTTTCAACAGTTCGACCTTGTCCGGGTCGATGTGGCGGCTCTGCCCCTGACCGGAAAGCGGTCCGCCGGGAGCAAGGTTAACCAATGCGAACAGCAGGATGCTCAGAAAGAAGAGCAGTCCTGCTGTTTGAATCAATCTTCGAAGAATATAGGTAGTCAACCTATTTTAGGGTCCAATCTGCCGAATTCCAAGTCACCAGATCATTGGCAGATGATTGCACGTTTTGCAAGCGGGCGGAATGCGCATCGGCATTGACGGCGGTAAAGAGCGGCAGGATGGGCAGTTCTTCTTCGAGGATGGCAGCCATCTTGCAGAAGTCCTGTTTGCGCTGGGTTTCGTCGAGTGTGTAAACACCTTCGAGCAGAGTCTCGAATTCATCGTTCGACCAACGCATAAAGTTATAGCCAAAATCCGGCTCGGCAGAAGCAACGGCGTAATACTGGTACAGGAAATCCGTGGGGTCCACACCCGCGTACCCGTCGTCCCAAATATCCATATCGAAGTTGCCCGATTGTTCGATACCGCCATCAGTGGAGGCTGCCCACAAAATACTTCCTTCAACAACTTTCAGGTTCAACTTTATTCCCAGCTTGCCCAACTGTTCAGCAATGTACTGCTGGGTCAACTCCAGGGGCTCACCAAATTCGGAGTAGGTATTGAAATCCATCTCCATAACATAGCCTTCTTCAGCCGTTGCACAACCGCGGCATTCACGCACACCATCACCATCGGTATCCTTCCAACCGGCTTCATCCAGCAGTGCAGCAGCCTTTTCAGGATCGAATTCCGGGCGCGGGATATTGCAAACATACGGTTCACGGAAAAACTCCGTCCAAGCCGGTTTTGCATACCCAAGGAAGAATTCCTTTGAGATCGTATCCACATCAATAGCAGCGCGGATCGCCTGCCTGACCCGCAGATCAGACAAGATCGGGTGCGGCGTGGCAACCGAGTCAGTCGTTCCCTTTGCCGCAAGATTGAAGAAGATACGCATCACCCAACGGTTTTCAGGGCTCTGGCTGACCAGTACATTTGGCTGCCCCTCCAGTTCGGCGATCATCGGCTCGGTCGTCCACATGTCGAGATCGGCATCACCGTTCAACAGCATCGTCTTGCGCACCGACGTATCGGGGATGATACGCACAGTGATCTTGTCGATGGCAGGTTTGCCCTCTTCGAAAAACTTTTCATTCTTCGTAAAGGTCATGTGGTCGCCGTTCACCCATTCGCTTAACACGAACGGACCGTTGCTCAAAGGCTGGCGGGCGCAATCCCAAGCCGCAAAGCCTTGCGAGGCATCACAATAATGCGTGGGCCAGATCACCACTTGCTCGCCGCCAAATTGAGTCAGATATCCTGTATAGATCGAAGCGTAATTGACCGTCAATGAATAGTCGTCGATCTTCTCCACACTTTCGATGTAATCGATGCCGGGGATCCAGCCGCCCAGCTCCGGGTCCACGATGGATTCGTAGGTGAAGATCACATCGTCAGCGGTCACGGGAGTCCCATCCGCCCATTGCACATCCTCACGCATTTTCCAGGTCACGGCCATCGTCCCGGCGTCTTCGTCCAAAACAACGCCGCCGTTCTCCACCGTTGGCAGTTCCGCAGCAAGTTCAGGGAATACATTTCCATTGGCGTCAACGTCGCTCAAGCCCAGCATGACCAATTCCATGACAAGCGCGTCATAACCGGTATCTGTAACAATAGGGTTGAAAGAGGGCGGGTCTTCGGGAATGACGATAACAATGCTACTCGACCCCAAAGCAGGTGTTGTGCCGCTCTTAGGCTGACAGCCAGATAATGCCAGCAGTGCGATCAGGATCAAAAGAAAAATAGGCTTGCCCGGAACACGGTTCATCTTTTCCTCCAGAGAAGGTCTATTGAATTGGAGCAACACGCGCAAATTTCGGGAAATTATTGCATACTTTTTCGGATGTGTCACGTGATTTTTATCCTTCGGAATGGGATCGCCTCGCTCTCCGCCTGAAGCGGATTGCCCAACCAGGCAGAATACCCCGCCGAAAGTTTCACATCTTCACCCGTTCACCCTTCGGGTCATACAGCGGACGAAGGGAAGCCTTCGCCGAATAAAGCACATTATTCACTTCGATTTCGAATTTGCCACTTTTGAGGTATTCCTCTGTGATCGGCTCATCATCTTCGATAATAGACAAAGCCACAGCACCGCCCACTGTGAACCCATACGCCCCCGAGCGGACGTAGCCAACGATCTTCCCGTTTCGATAGATCATCTCTCCGTAATACAAAAGCGGCTCCGGGTCATCAAGAAGTAGTTGCACAAAACGCTTCTTGAGCGGACCTTCTGCTTTTTGTCTCGCCAGCGCATCTTTACCGATGAAATCCGGCTTGGTGAAATCGACCATGAAACTTAACCCAGCCTCCAATGGTGTATCGGTAGCGTCAATGTCATGACCGTAGTCTCGATAGCCTTTTTCAATTCGCAGTGTATTGAGAGTTTGCATGCCCGCGAGCTTAACTCCCAGTTCCTTCCCAGCTTCAA
>ERZ761602.2135-NODE-2135-length-32350-cov-6.315219_pt1 | contig 32350 bp, 30 predicted proteins | sample MGYA00512165_ERZ761602 | MGnify/ENA primary metagenome ERZ761602 (study PRJEB28899, sample SAMN02445085) | bioreactor sludge metagenome | biome: EBPR sludge; isolation source: Thorneside wastewater treatment plant | place: Australia: Brisbane, Thorneside...
TATCAATGCCGTCTTCATTATTGATCTTTAGCCTTGTAATAAGAATACACGCGACGAATGCCCTCGGCTAAGTCGGTGAACTGGAAATCAGGAAAGACCTCCATCATCTTCGCGTTCGAAACGTCCTTTCTAAACTGGCCATCGGGACCGTCTGCATCAAATTCTATCGAGAGACCCTCATTACCCGTGGCCGCAAGTGCGACCTCAGCGATCTCGCGGATCGACAGATTTTCCGGTACGGCTACGTTAAAACTTTGCGTCACATCACGTTCCGTGCATTGGCCGATAACACGAGCCAGGTCATCCGCGTGCATGAATTGGCGGAGCGGCTTGCCGGTTCCAAGCAATGTAATGTGGTCCGATCCGTCCCGTTCCGCTTTAATGATCTTTGTTATCAGTGCGGTCACAAAATGGCTCTTGGCCGGATCGGTCTTATCAAACTCGCCGTAAAGGTTACATGGGATCAAATAGTTGTACGAAGTGCCGTATTGTGTATTGCTTGCGTCGATGTGAGCTGCCAGGGCGCGTTTGCTGATAGCATAACCGAAGTTTGTTGCCTGCGGCGGGCCATCGTGCATCATCTCTTCTGTCATCGGATAACTCGACGCCACATCGGGGAAAATGCATGTTGAGAGCACCGCCGTAAACCTCGGAACGCCGCTTTCCCTTGCATATTTGAGCACCAGAGTGTTCATCAGCAGATTATCCTCCAGGAACTCAGCCGGGCGCGTTCGGTTATCCAGAATTCCGGCTACACGAGCCGCGAGATGAATCACGCGGTCCCATTTGGTCGAGAACAGCCTGCGAACCTCATCTTCGCGTCGGAGGTCGGCGTCCTTCGACGACAGGTACACCGCGTCCGGTAGGTACTTACTAAGATGGCGGCCCACGAGTCCCGAGCCGCCGGTCACTAGGATTTTTCCCATGCTGACCTTAAAATACACATTTTGCCCTTATGCGACAAGCGATCTATGCTTGGGACTACCTCGAATGGGGTGGAGCTCAAATTCACCTCTTTGCCATTATTCGTGAGGTAAAAAAGCATTTCCGTGTTTCGGTCGTTCTGCCGACCGGTTCTGACCCAAAGGTTCTCAAGTTCATCGATGATCTCGGCGTCGAGCGTCATTTTTTCGATGGAGCTATCGAAACTAAACCGCAGGTCGGGATCAGGGGGATCATTCGATCCAGAGTCAAAAAACTTCGCACGGAATACAGGATGATGCGAAAGATCGCCGAGCTTCGGCCCGATGGCGTCATTCACCTCGACCTTTTGCCTCATTACTCGTTGCTGCCTTTGATGTGGGCGTGTTTGTATGCAGAGGTCTTTATTACGTCGCATAACCGAATGCCGGAGGTCGGATGGCTGCGTGAGGCTGTCTGGAAATTCAAATGTTCGGTCATCTCACGGTTCCGAAACTTCCACGTTTTTTGTTCGAACGAGGACGCTAGAAGCTACTTCGCACGTCAATACTCGAAAAGAACCGCTGATGATATACAGGTCACCTACACGAGCATGAATCCGGACGAGATCGCTCCGATAGCAGAGGACAGATCGATCCGACAGCGGTATCGGAACCTTGTCGGACTCAGGGCAGAGGAAAAGGCATTCCTGTGCGTCGGTAATTTCATAGATCGGAAGGGAAGATGGGTTTTCCTTGAGGCGGCCCGTCTCGCGGCCAGGGAAAATGTTTCTCTGAGATTCGTTTGGCTCTCGCCGCTCGCTGCCGATGAAGCCGCGGCCGAGCGGATCGCGAGTTATAGGCTCGGGGACCGATTTCGTCTCGTTCTTTCGGATGAGATCGGTAAGGAACGCAAAGACGTGCTCGGGTTCTTCACGCTCGCCGATGTATTTGTACTGCCGAGCTTTATCGAGGGGCTTCCGGTTGCACTGCTTGAGGCAATGGCATTAGGCCTTCCGGCGATCTCGACCAACGTGAATGCTATTCCCGAAGCGGTGATGCACGAAGAGACCGGCCTGTTGGTCCAACCGGGCGACGCAGATGCTCTCGCTAAGGCAATGCTTCGGCTCGCCGATGACAAGAAGCTGGCAAGTCAGCTTGCCCAGGCAGGCAAACTTCACGTCATTGAACACTTCGACGAGCGTGTTGTGGCATGCAAGGTCCTTGCATCATACCTGGCCGCTCTCGGCAACACAACCGGCTGAACGCCGACTGCGAATTAATGCAAACTGGAACGAATGTGATCAGAAATATAGCCTTCGGCGCGCTGACGTGGGTCGGCCCGATGGTGCTCAGCCTGATCGCAACCCCGTTCATCGTCAGAGCTCTCGGACTTGAAGGATACGGCATCTACGCTTTGGTTCTAGGGATCATTAGCTATTCATTCAATTTTGGGGTCGGTCGGGCCGCGACCAAATATGTTGCGGAATATCAGGGAACGGAAGACAGAGCGAAGATCGGTCCGATCATTTCAAGCAGCCTTGTCGTGAGCCTCGGATTGGGCGTTTTCGCGATCCTGGTGATCGGCCTGCTTGCACCCTGGCTTGTGATCAGCGTTCTCGGGATCGGACCGAAGTTTCAGGAAACGGCAACAACGGCTCTTTACATTGCGGCGGGCGTTATCGTCGTTACGCTTCTGAATCAGCTATTCGGCTCAATCTTGCAGGGCCTTCACCGGTTCGATGTTTACTCGAAGTTATTTAATCTTACGAATTTCGCGGTAGTCATCGGTAGTCTGGCTCTCGCACTTGCAGGGTTTGGACTTACCGCACTGCTTGCCTGGAATCTAGGCGTTCTGGCGGTTTCGGTTGTTTTGAACGGGATCGCATCCAAGCGGCTGCTTTCGGACGTTTCCATGTTCTCGGGGCTCGACCGGTTCTCGCTCAAAAAGGTGCTTTACTATACGAGCGGCGTTGTCGGTTATCAGCTTCTTGGCAATGTCCTGCTTCTATTCGAACGCGGCTATATTACACGAGCACTCGGCAGCGACCAGTTGACGTACTACGTGGTAGCAATGGCGATCGGACTCTATCTGCACGGATTTTCAACAAGTCTTCTGCTCGCGATCGCCCCGGTTGCAAGCGAGCAAACACGCGATACCGAACGTCTGAAAAAGCTATACGTTCGGTCAACAAAGCTCATCGGACTCATCGTGGTTTTCGTCACCGCGGTTCTTCTCGTTTCCGGCGGCAAGTTCCTGACCCTTTGGATGGGACCGGAGTTCGCTCAAGAAGCGACTTTGATCTTAAAGTTCCACACCATTACTTTCTCGCTGCTGTCGGTCGCTGGCGTTGCCTGGTTCATGCGAGAAGGACTCGGTGTCCCAAAGCACAATTTGATCGTTTCCGCGATCTGTTTTGTCGTCACGATGAGCTTAATGCTTTCAACAACTCAGTTTGGAAACCTCGGAATGGCCATTTCGCGCCTTGTGGGCTTTTCCGTGATGTTCCTTTCGATCTTTGAATTTGAACGCTGGCTGTTTGGGAGGGTCGATCTCACCTTTTGGCTGCATAATTCGCTCCGGCTTCTGGGGGCGGCGGTTCCGGCGTCTTTGCTTATTTTCATTCTGTTGCAAGTCCTTCCGTTGGGCTGGCCTGCCTATATTGTTGCGGTTGCCTGCAGCGGAATTGTCTATTGTGGTATCCTCTGGTTTTCAGGATACGCTGATCCTTCCGAACGGAACGCGATCTTTACAGCGATCCGTGCTCGAACCGCCTGACCGTGGGATTCAAAGCCGTTCAAAGAGTGGAGTTTCTCAAGAATATCGCCCGGGGGAAGCGCGTTCTTCACCTCGGTTGTACCAATTTTCCCTACACTCTCGATTCTATCAGTTCAGGATCCCTCCTCCATGCGGATCTCTCTGAGATCGCTGCCGAACTTACCGGATTTGACTTTGACCAGGAGGGAATTGACCTGCTGGAAAAACAGGGCTTCAGCGAAGTTTATCGTGCAGACCTTGAGAGGCTCGAAGAGGTACAGCTCAAACGCGAGTTTGACGTTATCATTGCCGGCGAGATGATCGAGCATTTGAATAATCAAGGGCTATTTCTTAATGGCATTCAGCGTTATATGGCTGAAGAGACGAAGCTCGTTATTACAACAGTAAACGCTTATTGTGCATTTCGTTTTGCTATCTATGCCCTTCGGGGACGCGGGGGCGAGATAGAACCGGTTCATCCTGATCACATTGCGTACTACTCCTATCGCACACTAAAGAAACTGGTCGAAAACAATGGACTAGAGGTTGAAGAGTTCTTCTTTTATGACCTCGGAGTCGAGCATCGCGGCACCTTGAGATGGTATTATCGAACAATTAACGATGTTGCGGTGACTCTCTTTCCGCAGTTGAGCGACGGCATCGTAGCGGTTTGCCGTAAGAGAACGTCGAAGACTTAAAATTACTTAGCAAATGGCATTTTCGGGAATCCAAAGACCACAGCGTATAGGACACGGCGGTAGTATGCTTGGGCCGGTACTCGTGCTATGGGGGATTGTATTTCTGACCGCCTTAGGTTTTATCTGGTATTCGAACGAGATCGGAACTAGTTACAGAAACTTTTATGTCTTGCCCTGGGTTTTACTGACGGCGATAGTAGTCCTTTTACCAAGCATTTATCTTTTTTGGAAAGGGAAGTTAGACCCGTTTCACCCGCTTGTTTTCGCAACCTGGTCCTATATTTTCCCAGCATTTGTCGTCGGGGGGATCATCGTCGCTTTCGATTGGGTCGAGTGGTTCTTCATTTCGTTCATCGAGGATCCTCAGTACAACATACCGCTCACACTTGTTTATATTTCGATCGGTTTCCTTGGCCTCACCGCCGGTTATTTTCTACCGGTCGGGCGTTGGTTTGCGGACCGGATCGAGCCTTTCATGCCAAAAAAAGAATGGAATTCTGATCAAGTATGGATCGCCGGATATGCGCTTATCATAATCGGTTCCGGCCTTAACATTTTTGGTTTCCTGCAAGGTTTGATCGGTTTTCAGAGAAATATTCAGATCGAAGCATTTGACGGCCTGATATCGTTCTTAGTCATCGTCCTGACCGTCGGCGGCCTGATACTTTGGCTAGCCGTTTTCACAACGAAACAACGTTCGGGCATCTTCTATTTGACCATCGGGATACTCCTTGCCCTAATCCCTCTTCGAATGGCATTACTGGGGAGCCGGAGCAGCATGATCATCGGGCTTTTGCCGATCGCATTCGCCTTTTATCATTCCGGCAGAAAGCTGAAATGGCAACACACTACCGTCTTCGGCATCGTTGCTGCCCTCGCCTTGTTCATCGGTGTTGCTTATGGAACCACATTCCGCAATATAAAAGGTTCCGAAGCTCGAGTTACTGCCGGCGATTACATGGGCCAGGCGGCAGCCACAATCGATTACCTGCTTGACGAAGACCCGACGATCGTGTTTGGCGATACCATTCAGGCACTAGCAAATCGTATCGAAAACCTCACATCGGTCGCGATCGTCGTATCAAATTACGAAAAGCTGGCGCCTTACGAAGCGGCGTATGGACTTGAAAATAACATCCTCAACGATCTTTATACATCGTTCGTACCCCGGTTCCTTTGGCCGGAGAAACCGAAAACATCTGACCCGCGGGCTTACAGCGACCTCTACTTTAGTTATGGCGACAATTCATTCGCAATTTCACCGTTTGCCGATCTGCTGCGCAACTTTGGTCCGATCGGAATACCTATAGGTATGATGTTCCTCGGATTCTATTTGCGATTCATCTACGCCGCTCTGATCGAGACACCATATTCGACGATGTGGCGCAAGGTTGCATATTTCATGCTGCTTACGGTCGTCTCTTACGAGGCCTTTTTTGCGATCATATTTCCTTCAGTGATAAGGACAGTGTTCATCGTCGCTTTGGCACTCATACTTGCCAATTTCCTGTTGATGCGAAGAAATGTCACGAACGTTTGACCTGCTTAAATGGACCCTTGCTGTCGGCAGCGGCGACCAGAACTTTCTTGGGGCGAAGTGGGTCCCTGGATTTCTTGGCCGGCTTAAAGGAGAGAACCAGAAAAAGTGGGCCTTACGGCTTCTTTCGATGAGCCCGCATTATTTTATCGACGGAACCTCGACGAAGCTCCCGAACGAAACTACGGACGAATTTCTACTGAGGGTCTTCAACGTGATCGTTGGAACCCGAGATGAGATCTACGAAAAAGCACTATCGCCATATTTGAATGAAAGCGATACTGTTATCGATTACGGTTGCGGCCCCGGATTTGTTGCCGCGGCGGTTTCACCGTTTGTCAAGAAGATATTTGCTCTGGATATCTCCGACGGAGCCCTAGCTTGCGGTAAAATATTGAATGACAGAGACAACGTCGAGTTTGTGAACGCCCGCGACGCCGATGACTCGATCCCCACCGGCGGTATAGATGCGGTCTATAGCTATGCTGTCGTACAGCATATGACCGACAATGTGTTTCGGTCGATGCTGCAAAACTGTGGGAAATATCTGGCTCCCGGCGGCAGATTGATCCTGCATGTGCAACTTCCGGACGAAACATGGAAGACCGAAACTGAATGGCGTAGAGACAATTCTGCAAAAGGTAAACTCAAGTTCAAGTACGGCCTGCATTGCTTTGGCAGAACGGAAGAGACATTTCGTGAAATGCTCTCGGAGAAGGGCTTCGATATCATCGAGATCAAAGAAATGGAGGTACTATTCGGAAGAAGCGATGGAGAATTAGCCTCGCAGCGACTCATCGCGGCAATCAAACGATAGACCACTAATGACAACGACCGTATTTACAAATGGCTGTTTCGACATCCTCCATCCGGGGCATGTGAGTCTTTTAGAAAGGGCTCGAGCCCTGGGCGATCGGCTCGTTGTCGGGATCAATAGCGATGAATCTGTCCGAAAGATAAAAGGCCCGGGGCGTCCGGTCGTCGATCAGGAGTCACGGAAATCGGTTTTACTTGCTTTGAAGGCGGTAGATGAAGTCATTATTTTTGAGGAACTTACGCCCGAACGGTTAATCCATGACCTTAAGCCGGAAATTCTCGTCAAGGGCGGTGATTGGAAGGAAGACGAGATCATCGGGGCCGATTTCGTGAAAGGACGAGGGGGAAAGGTATATTCACTTCCTATCGTTCCCGGATTTTCTTCCACTGCTTTGATCGACTCGATGAACAAAGAAGCGGGCGGGCGTCTCGAAACGTGTGAGATGACCGGTCGCAGAATTGTCGAAGCGTCGTTCGAGGAACACCGGAATGTCTTTGGCCAGGCTGACAAGATACTTTTCGATACGATCGAAAACTCAGCAAGACTTTTCGTTTCGACACTCGAGAATGGAGGGAAGATTCTCATTTGTGGGAACGGCGGTAGTGCCGCGGATGCACAACATCTCGCAGCAGAGTTCAGCGGCCGGTACGAAAAGGAACGCCGGGCACTGCCTGCAGTTGCCTTGACGACCGACACATCGGCCCTGACCGCGATCGCGAATGATTACGGCTTCGAGCGCGTATTTGCAAGACAAGTTGAGGCACTTGCTCGACCCGGAGATTGTCTCATCGCGATCTCGACAAGCGGTAATTCGCCTAATGTGATAGCCGCGGTCATGGCGGCGCGCGAGATCGGCTGCACGGTCGTCGGATTAACGGGCGAAAGCGGTAAAAAGCTGGCATCGCTCTGCGATGAATGCGTTCTTGTTCCATCCTCACGAACCGCCCGGATACAGGAAGTCCACATCACCATCGCCCATATTTGGTGCGAATATGTTGATGCTTTTGCCGCATCTGAACAATGATCTCACTCGCGAAAAAGTTTGCTGAAACCAGTGTATTGGTCGTCGGTGACCTGATGCTCGACCGTTTTTGGTGGGGAGATGTGACGCGCATTTCACCCGAAGCCCCGGTCCCGGTCGTACGTCTGAAGAGAGATACTTATGCCCCGGGCGGCGCGGCGAATGTCGCGGCAAATGTTGTCGGACTCGGAGCAAAGGCTTTTATAGTCGGATATGTCGGCGAAGATGCGGAATCGGAACTGCTTCGAGAGGCCTTCATCGGTTCTGGCATCCCGATCGATAACCTGATATCCGGGCCGGAGTATCCGACCGCAGTAAAGACCCGGATCATCGCTCATTCTCAGCAAGTGGTCAGGGTAGATAAAGAGCCTTTCGAGGGGCTTGGGACGGGCCATGAGGACAGGAGTATTGCGGCACTCGAAGCCCTCTTGCCTAAGGCTGGTTCGGTCGTCATCTCTGATTACGGGAAGGGGTTTCTAACGGAGGGCATTATTCGGTTTCTGATCGAGCGAGGCGAGGAAACGGGCCTGCCGGTTCTTGTTGATCCGAAGGGTAAAGACTATAGAAAATACAAGGGAGCGACGCTGATAACACCCAATCGTAAGGAAGCTGCCGAAGCGACAGCGATGGGTGAAGAGGATCCGGAGCTGATCAACAAGGCAGGATCGATACTTCGCGACCGCGTCGGCATCCGAAATGTTCTGATAACGCAAGGCGACCGCGGCATGACGTTGTTTTCAGAGGATGGCTCCCGAGTGCACATCGAAGCTGTGCCTGTGCAGACCTATGACGTAACGGGCGCCGGCGACACTGTAGTGGCAACGGCTGCGGTCGGTGTTGGTGCGGGGCTTCCTCTAACGGAAGCAGCAAAGCTTGCAAATATTGCGGGCGGAATAGTTGTCCAGAAGGTCGGCACCTCTGCAATAACGATAGACCGTTTACTGGCAGCCGCAGATGCTCGGCACGACGGTTAGCCCTACAATGAAGATCTGTTTTATCGAACGCCGTGATGCCGATACGCCCAGTATCGAACGTGTGTTCGATACGCTTATAGGCGAACTCCGGTCGCGAGGTGTTGAGTGCTCAAGGCAGAAACTTCCATATGGGAACCGGGTAGCCGATGTCTTTCGCAATTTGCTATTTTTCAAGCCGGAGCCGGCAGACGTCTATCATATTGCGGGGCACATCAACTACGTTGCTCTTAGGTTACCTGCCGAAAGGACAATTCAAACCGTACACGACCTCGGCATTCTCGATAGTCGGACAGGGCTTCGCAGATCGGTCCTCGCCCAGCTTTTCTTCCGAGCACCGACCCGCCGGGTCAAAGCGACGATCGCGATCTCGAAAGCTACCCAAGAGGCTCTTATTGCGATCTCAGGAGTTGATCCGGATAGGATCGCAATGATCCCTAATCCGGTTCCGCCCGGGTATGTTGAGCAGCCCAAACCGTTCGCGGAAGTGCCCCGAGTACTGCAAATCGGCACCGCACCGCACAAGAACCTTGAAAGAACAGCGGAAGCATTATGCGGATTTAATGTTCATTTTCGGATCATCGGGAAACTCAACGAAACTCAACGGTCGCTCTTAGAACAGCTTAAACTGGACTTTTCTAGTGTTGGTCTCGTTGACGACCAGACAATGATCGCCGAATACCAGGCTGCAGATCTTGTCGTCTTTTGCTCGCTTTTCGAGGGCTTCGGAATGCCGATCATCGAGGCCCAGGCAATCGGGCGACCGGTCATTACAAGCGACCGCAGCCCAATGCGAGATGTTGCCGGCGACGGCGCGATATTGGTCGATCCGGAGAATGTTGAAGCTATCCGAAAAGGAATCGAAGATCTTCTTTCGGATCCGAAACGGGCCGACGAACTCCGACGGATCGGGACAAAGAATGCCGCCGGATACAGAGTCGAGAGCATTGCCGACGAATACCTAAAGATTTATGAAGGGATTTTTTCCAGATCGGAAAGTTGAAGTAGTTTGTCAGGTGTTGTTTTCCGACAGCTAAAGTTTCTTATGAAGATACTTATATTTGGCGGGGCGGGTATGCTCGGCCACAAGCTGGTTCAAGTGTTAGGTGAGCATTTCGATGTTCACTACACATTACGGGGCCTTTTTGGCCCAGTCGAGCGCTTTGGAATCCTGCCGAAGGAAAAATGTATCGAGAATGTCGATGTAACATCTTATAACGTGATTCGGGTAGTTATTGAAGACCTCCGGCCCGATGTAGTCATCAATGCCGTCGGTGTGATCAAGCAGAAACCTTCTGCGAATGATGTTATTACTACGCTTGAGACAAACTCGATCTTTCCGCAGCGTCTCGCTTCACTTACCTCCGAATTCGGGTTCCGTTTGCTCACGATCTCAACGGATTGTGTGTTCTCCGGATCAAGAGGAATGTACAGCGAGCATGACGTTCCGGACGCCCTCGACCTTTATGGGCAAAGCAAGCATTGGGGCGAGGTTGCAGGAGAGAATTGCCTGACCATCCGGACTTCGATCATCGGCCGCGAACTTACATCAGGCCATAGTTTGATCGAATGGTTTCTTGGGAACGAGAACGGAAGCGTAAAGGGATTCCGAAGGGCGATCTACTCTGGCTTTCCAACTATAGTGTTTGCCGATATAATTAGGCGTTTGATCGTAGATTTTCCGGATCTTACAGGCCTTTTTCACGTTTCGAGCGAGCCGATCAACAAGTTCGATCTGCTTGAACTTGTTCGCGAGGCTTATTCGAGCAACATTACGCTCGAGCCGGATGACGATTTAGCGATAGATCGTAGCCTGGATTCCGCAAGGTTTCGATCATTAACAGGATTTTCGCCGCCGACCTGGCCCGAAATGATCCGAACGATGGCCAACGATCCAACGCCTTATAAATCATGGAAGTAGCAAAGCCCTTGAAGGGCAAAAAGATACTTGTGACCGGCGGCACCGGCTCGCTTGGCAAGACCCTGGTCCGCCGGATCCTTTTGGGCGAAATGGGCATGCCCGAGCGCATTACCGTCTTCTCTCGCGACGAGGCCAAGCAGCACTTCATGAGGCTGGAGTATCTGCACCGCACGGCTGCGACCGATGAGGTGATCTACCAGAATTCGCGAAATGTGCTCCAATTTCGGATCGGCGACGTTCGCGACTCGGCAGCGGTCGCCGGGGCTCTGGCGGATACGGATGTCGTCTTTCACGCAGCGGCCCTAAAACAGGTTCCTAGCTGCGAATATTTTCCTTACGAAGCCGTCCTGACCAACATCAATGGTGCAGCGAATATCGTCCGGGCAATAAGGGAACTTCGGCTGCCGGTCGAGACCGTTGTCGGTATTTCTACCGACAAGGCATGCAAACCCATTAACGTGATGGGAATGACGAAGGCCTTACAGGAACGTGTTCTTCTCGAAGCGAACCGTGATCTTCCGGGGTGTAGAATAATGTGTGTCCGTTATGGAAACGTGATCGCATCGCGGGGCTCGATCGTCCCGCTCTTCGTCGAACAGGTCAGGAACAAACAACCGCTAACAGTTACACTTCCCGAAATGACCAGATTCTTGCTGAGTCTCGACCGTGCTGTCGATACCGTCTTTGCCGCGTTGAGGACCGGACGACCGGGTGAGACCTATGTGCCGAAAGTGGCGGCTGCGAAGATAGTAGATGTCGCTAAGGCACTCATGAATGACGAAGAGTTGCCGATAGTTTTCACGGGGATCAGGCCGGGAGAGAAGATCCACGAGATCATGGTCTCTGAGGAGGAATGCTATCGAACGGTCGAGCGAGGAGATTACTATGCGATACTCCCGGTTCTGCCGGAAGTTCGCGGAACGGACGAACTCATGCCCGCTCTCGATGCTGAGTATTCATCGAAGGACAACAACATTTCAGGCGGTGAACTAAGAGAGCTTTTGAGGAGTGCTGGTGGCGAGATCGAACGCTTTCTCTCAGCCGCAGGATAAAGTGATATGCGAGTAATGACGATCTTTGGAACAAGGCCGGAGATTATCCGGCTTTCGCTTGTGATGAAGGTACTAGACCAGCATTGCGAGCATATCACGGTTCACACGGGCCAGAATTATGACGAGAGCCTGAGCGATATCTTTATCCGTGACCTTGAGGTACGACAACCGGACGTCCATCTCGGTATTCGTTCGGCGAGTTTCGGTGAACAGGTTTCGCAGATTCTCGCAGGAATCGATCAGGTACTAGAAGAAAAGCGGCCGGAAAAGATCCTTATCCTTGGCGATACGAACAGTGCTCTGAGTGCAATCGTGGCCGCCCGCCGGCGTATTCCGGTGTTTCATATGGAGGCCGGAAATCGCTGTTACGATGATCGTGTTCCCGAAGAGATAAACCGGCGATTGATAGACCATTCAAGCACCATACTGATGCCTTATACGGGCCGGAGCAAGGATAATTTGGTGCGAGAGGGAATCGAACGAGAGCGGATCTATGTTACCGGCAACCCGATCAATGAAGTGCTTGAATCGTATTCAACAAAGATAGAAGAGAGCGATGCCCTTGCCCGGCTCGGCACTGAACGCTTTGAATACTTCCTTGTCACGCTTCACCGCTCCGAGAACGTTGACCTTCCCGAAAGAATGCAAGGGATCTTCAAGGGACTTTCTGCTGTCGGCTCGAAATACGGAAAACCGATCTTCGTTAGTGTTCATCCGCGAACCGCAAGCAAGATCAGAGAGTTTGGTACTGATATCGATACCTCCCAGATCCGCCTCGTCGATGCAATGGGTTTCTTTGACTTTGTAAAGCTCGAAAAGAATGCACTTGCTGTTCTTACTGACAGCGGCACCGTGCAGGAAGAGTGCTGTATCTTCGGCATTCCCAACGTGACGGTTCGTGATGTGACCGAGCGCCCGGAAACGATCGAGTGCGGGAGCAATATTCTCAGCGGCGGAGCCCCCGAAGCAATACTCCGTTGTGTCGATCTTGCTCTCTCCCAACCGGCCAATTGGACGCCGCCTAAAGAATATCTCGCCACCAACGTTGCAAATGTTGTTAGCAAGATCGTGCTCGGCTACACCAGCGTCAGGGCCTATTCCTCATAGAATCCCCGATGTCGAAACCGCGTGTCCTCGTGATCTGCCAGTATTATCTGCCGGGCTTCGGTGGCGGAGGCGGAATGTGGACGATACGAAACATGATCGAACGTCTTTCAGATCGCTTTGATTTTTTTGTGCTTACCTCTGATCTGGACGGGCCGGCGAGAAGACTGCCCAAATCTGTCGTCCGCGATTCGTGGACGACGCTCGGGCCGGCGCGGGTCTATTACGCGAGCCGCGGCTTTATCTCGACCAGAACGCTCCATACTTTGATCGAAGAGGCCGATCCGGACGCTGTTTATCTGAATAGCGTTTTTGCGGGTCTCACTCGAAAATATCTGACGGCTCGGCGGCGACGATCGATCAGGTCAGTCCCGACATTGCTTTCGCCGTGCGGAGAGCTTTCAGCGGGTGCTTTGAGCCACAAGACCGGAAAGAAGCGATCATACTTGGCAATGGCACGAGTTTTCGGCCTATTCGATGGTGTTGTCTGGCGGGCAACGACTGAGACTGAGGTTCCTGATATCAAGAATGCGATCGGGGGAAGTTCGGACATACAGGTCGCTCCTGACCTCCCACCTGCCCAGATCCTTCCCGATTTCGCGCTCAGTATTAAGCCGAAAAAGCCGGTTGGAAGTGTTCGATTGATTTTTGCTTCAAGGATAGCGCCGAAAAAGAATCTTAAGTTTCTGCTTGAACAACTCGGACATATTTCGTTGAACAGCATCACTTTATCGGTTGTTGGACCGGTTGAAGATCGGGACTATTGGCATGCTTGTAAGAATCTGATCGAGTCGCTTTCAGGAAAGGTTGATATTCAAGTACTTGGCGGCGTCTCAAATGACGAACTTTTGGAACTGATGAAACAGGCACATTTTTTCGTACTCCCAACACTCAATGAGAACTTTGGGTATGTATTTCTCGAGGCTCTTGCTGCGGGATGCCCATTGATCATTAGCGAAAATTCCATCTGGTCGGAGGTTGCAGACAGAATCGCAGGTTTTGTTGTCGCTCTAAAAGACGAAACCGGCTGGCGGGACACAATAGCCAAAGCCGCTGGAATGGACCAGGATACATACAATTCAATGTCTCGTTCGGCCCGGCTGTTAGCAGAGGAGTGGCTGGCAAAGCCCGAACATGAAGTTGCGATGTTGAATGCTCTCGACTATGTAATCGCGAAAAATGAACGGTGACTCGAACGACATTAAGGCATCCGACAAGGCGAAACAGCGGCTTTGGATCGTCTGTGAGCTTTACTATCCGGAAGAGAACGCAACTGGACATTATATGACCCAAACTGCCGAGGGCCTTGCTCCACACTTCGACGTGAAGTTCATTTGCGGGCAGCCCAATTACGCTTCCAAGGGGAAAAAGGGACCGAGCCATGAGATCAGGAACGGAGTCGAAATATTCCGCTGCTGGGGAACGCGCTTAGACAAGAATGTGCTCGCTTTTCGGCTGATCAATATGCTCACTCTGGGGATGACTATGTTCGTTAGGTCTTTCATCAAGTTTCGTCGGGGCGACAAGGTGCTTGCTGTCACCGCCCCGCCCAGCCTTCCTTACCAAACGGGCTTCGCCGCATTGATGAAAGGAGCAGGCTACTATCTACTTTTGCACGACCTTTATCCGGACATACTGGTAGCAGTTTCGGGGGCAAAGCGGAGTTCGCTTCTGGTCCGCGCGATTGAAGTTGCAAATCGTTGGTTGTACAAGCATACAGCGAAGATAATCGCGGTCGGCCGCGATATGAAGGAACTTCTTCAGGCTAAAACATCCGGTTTGGACGTTCCGATCGCGGTGATCCCGAACTGGGCCGACATGGCCAACATCGAACCGCGTCCGAGAGATGAGAACGAATTGCTCGACGAACTTGGGATAAAGGAAAAGCTCGTATTCCTTTACGCCGGAAATATTGGTCATCCGACCGATATCGAATCGATCGTTTCCGCAGCCAAAATGCTGAAAAAAGAACCGATCCATTTCATCTTCGTTGGTTCCGGTGCGAAATTGCCGTGGCTAAGGAATGAGGTCACGTCGCTGGGGCTTGAGAATATTTCGATACTCGGCCAGTTACCTCGCGAACAACAGCGGATATTCCTAAATGCAGGCGACGTTGCGATCATCTCTCTGGTCAAAGGAATGTGGGGCACCGCGATGCCGAGCCGAACCTACAACACGCTCGCCACCGGGATGCCTATACTTGCCTTGACCGAAAACGGCTCAGAGCTTGCACGTGTGATCGACGAAGAAGATGTCGGGTGGCATATTCCTCCAGGGCAACCGGAAGCTCTGGTGGAAATCATTCGTGAGATCAGTGCCCGCCGTGGTGACCTTGACGAAATGCGAAAACGTGCACGTGCGGCGGCAATCGAGAAATATACCCCCGAAGTCGCGATCGGATCGTATTTGCGGGAGCTTTCCTAGGATGATGAAGGTCCTCGTAACAGGTGCCACAGGCTTTATTGGCGGGCGGATCTTTGAAGAACTCGAAGTCGCCGGACTGGATGTAGTCGGCACGTGCCGAAACTCATCAGAGCCAGGTCGAAACATGGTTGCTCTGGATGTATCGGATCATTATGCAGTGGACCGGCTTTTTGCCGATCAGCCTTTCGATGCAGTTATCCACTGTGCGGGAATCGCCCACCGATTTGGCAAAATACCCGATCGTGTTTACAGGGAGGTGAACGTTGAGGGAACAAAAAATATGGCGTTGGCCGCCCGCCGTGCTGGAGTTAAGAAGTTCGTGCTGATGAGTTCGGTCCTGGTTTACGGCGGGGGCGGAACCGCCGCAGAACCGCGGAAGGAAACGGATCGGAAGCTGCCGCGCGATGCCTATGCTCAAAGCAAGCTCGATTCCGAAACGGCTGCGATCGAGGCATTCGGTGCCAGCAAGGTGGCGCTCTGTATCTTCAGGCCGGCGCCCGTGATCGGCGAGGGTAGCAAAGGCAATTTCGCGAGGCTTGTGAAGGCGATTGACCGCGGGCGATTTGTTTGGCTCGGGCGCGGTGAGAACCGGAAAAGCCTGACCTATGTGGGCGATATTGCGGCGGCCTGCCGGTCGTTTTTGACGGAATCAGGCACGGATCGAGCACAGATCCTAAACATCGCTTCGCCGCCCGGGTCAATGGCCGAGATCGTAAGTGCGATATCCGGCGAACTCGGGCGCAAAATTCCGCGAATTCATATACCGGAATCGTTTGCCCGGTTTGTTTCAGTTGGAGGAAAGCTGCTCGGCGGCCCGTTTGGACGCATTGGTCGTTCGCTTGAGACCTGGTTCTCAGAGGATGTTTATTCTACTACTGCCCTGGCAAAGGCGTTTACGCATCTTGATCCAATGCCGCTTGTCGAGGCGATCAAACGCGATGTAAGGGCTCGGATCGATCAAAAATGACCGAGGTATTGATTCTCATTATCAGCGCGGCAGTCGGCTTTCTTTCCGTCGAACTGGTTCGGCGTTGGGGGCTTCGTCGGCAAGTTCTCGACATACCGAATGAAAGGAGCTCGCATACCTCCCCTGTCCCGCGGGCCGGCGGCATCGGAATAGTTGCGACCGTGATGATCGGATACATCGTCGGTTCGGTAATTAGTGGGTACGCGATCTCATGGGGCTTTTTGCTCGGCGGGCTACTTGTGGCGGGCGTCAGTTTCGTTGACGACCTTCGTGGCCTTCCATTTTATATACGGCTTTTTGCTCACTCTATCGCTGCCGCACTTGTGATCTCTGATAGCGGACCAATAGTCGAGATTAGCTACCTGCTTGGGAAAGGATCGATCACTCTCGGCTTTTTCTCTATCCCGATTACGTTCGGCGCGATCCTTTGGGTGATCAATGCCTACAATTTCATGGACGGCATAGACGGCATCGCCGGACTTCAAGCCGTTGTTGCCGCCGTAGGGTGGTTTGTTTTTGCTCTTATTACCGGAACCGATGACGTCAAATGGCTGTCGATCGCTGTGGGCGGAGCATCGATCGGATTTCTCTTTCTTAACAGGAGTCCGGCGCGGATCTTTATGGGCGACGTCGGAAGCGCTTTCCTTGGCTTTGTATTCGCAGCTTTCCCATTGATCGCCTTAAAAAGCCCATCCACTCCGGCTGGGATCGTTCCCATGTTTGCAGCCCTTGTTGTTTTTCCATTTCTTTTCGATACGATCTTTACATTATTCCGGCGTCTGTTTAATCAGGAAAAGGTTTGGAAGGCGCATCGCAGCCACATCTATCAGCGAATGGTGATCAATGGAGCAACGCATACAAGTGTTACGCTCCTTTATGGATTCCTGGCCGCGATCACGACGGTCGCGGCGATTACCTTGATAGTGCGATCAGAGATAGCAGAGGTATTGGCTGTTTCGTCTGTTTCAATGGTTTCGGCATTCCTGCTTTGGATGGCAACGAAAAAACATTGACGTAACTATCCAAAAATGCTAGGTTTACGAATTATTTGATGTTGGAACTCGGAAGCAACGAATCTCAACCCTTTGGTGAATTCTATTTTGTCGAGGGAGATCACATCAAATTTGCAATTGAGGTATATGGCGTTTCGGTCTCGGTGGCCGCTGACAGCCTCGAACTGAGCGAAAGGCTCTTTGAAGTTGCCGACAGAGCGATGCTCGGGCAGTGCCGGTTATTGGACGCCGGTTCGGCAATAGCTGAACACGAGTTCGTCATTACAGAGAGTGGCAGTGGCAACTATGAGTTATCGTCTGTTGGCGAATACACGACCGCTTCGGGCGATCTTCGCCAGACGCTTGAGCTTTTTGTTCGGATTCTGCGGATAAAGATATCGCAGTTTGCAAAGGGTCGGGTTTTTGTACATTCCGGCGTCATTTCCTGGGGTGGCAAGGCGATAATGATCCCGGGGAATAGCGGTTCGGGAAAGACAACACTGGTCGCCGAGTGCGTCAAACGAGGTGCACTCTATTTTTCCGATGAGTACGCCGTGCTTGCTCCGGATGGCCTTGTTCATCCCTTTGCAAGGGCACTTTCGATCACGAACGGCGGCAGGAAATGGAGCGAGGACGGTATCCCGGTCGAAAAGCTCGGCGGCAGGGCAGCGACAGAGCCGGTGGAGGTAGGTGCCGTCGTTTTGACAAGTTACGAGCCTGGGGCCGAATGGCAGCCCGAAAGGCTAACGCCGGGAAATGGTATCATCGAGGTGATAAGCCATACTATCCCGATGACGATCGATGCAGAATTTTCGCTTAAGGTATTGAAATCGGCACTTAGCCGTGCAATAATCCTTAGAGGTGTGCGAGGCGAGGCCTCGGACTTTGCCGAATTACTTTTCTCATTTTGTAATAGAGAATTTTAAAGAACCTGAACTAATCTATTTGCCGATTTGTTCGGATTAAATCTTGGAGGAGATAATGAACAACCCGCAATATCCCACTGCTCGGAAGGCAGGCCTGGTGGTACAGGAAGTGCCCGATGAGGTTTTGGTCTATGACCTTGATACAAATAAGGCCCACTGTCTTAACAAGACGGCTGCAGCCGTTTGGCGTTTCTGCGACGGAAAGACGTCCGTTCCGGAGATCGCACAGTTTCTTTCCTCCGAATCGGGGACAAATGTCGATTCCGACCTTGTTTGGCTCGCGATCGACCAGCTTAACGAAAGTTCGCTTTTAGAGGTTCAGGTAGAACCAAAGTTTCAGGGCCAGAGCCGCCGCGATGCCATCCGCAAGATCGGTATCGCCTCGATGATCGCTCTGCCGATCGTCGCATCGCTCGTCGCACCGAAGAGCGCAATGGCGAGTACTTCGTGTCGATGCGATAATGGAACGAACACTGACTGCCTTTTACAGGGCTCTTGTCCGACGACCTGTAACATTGGTCCGAACGTGTGTATCTGATCGGTATCTCATACCTGGGTTTTTCGGAGAAGATGGGTTAGCCCATCTTTTTCCTTTTCTAGGATTCGAATGCTGAACAGCAGCGACAAATGGAGGCTTGTTTCTCGTGCCGCGGGACAGAAGCGACTCGCGATCGCCGCAGAGTCAATGAGAGCTATTTTCGATTCGGATTTTGTTCTTATCAAAGGCGAGTCGGCTGCCCGCTTCTTTCCGGACCAACACCTGCGCGAGTATGCGGATCTCGATTTTGTTGTTGATGAACAGCTTTCGAGCCGTCTTTCGGCAGACGATTTGTTGACCATCCGCAACCTAAATATCGATCTTCATTATGGGCTTCGGCATCTTGATACTCTGACATGGGAGGAGTTCATTAGAAGAAGTGACGATATTCTTGTAAAGGGCTCTAACATTAAGGTTCCATGTCCCGAGGATCATCTTCGTATCATGGCCGTTCATTGGCTTACGGATGGTGGGGAGTATAAGGAGCGGCTTTGGGATATATATTACGCGGTGGCGAATCGGCCGGCGGATTTCGATTGGAACAAGTGTCTTGACGTTGTCAGCCCGACCCGCCGCAAATGGGTGATAACGACCATCGGGCTTGCCCATAAATATCTCGGGCTTGAGATCGACGACCTTCCTTTCGCTGAAGAGGCAAAACAGATCCCAAAATGGATTACTGACACACTTGAGCTGGAATGGGCGCGTGAGGTTCGCCTCATCCCGCTTCGTATTGCTTACCGCAAGCCGCGGATGCTCATCGAGCAGATCCGCAAGCGCTTGCCCCCAAACCCCATCACGGCGACAATCGATATGGAAGGCGAGTTTGACGACAGCCCGCGCATCCGGTATCAGCTTGGCAGCATTGCCAAGCGGATCCCGCCGAGCATTATGCGTTTCGTTGATCTTGCAAGGGCTCGCCTCCGCCGCTGAATGTCTAGTTCAAAAATACATTCGCTCACCCTGTGTCTTGAAACCGGCATTGCCGGCGGAAGTGTCGCTTTGTTCAGTGGTAATGGCTTTGTTGCGGGGGATATCGGCGAGGGAAGTACATCGCGTTCCGAGGACCTTTTATCCGCGGTCGAGGCTCTGCTGTCCGAAGCGAATACGACCGCATCCGATATCGGCCGAATTGCCGTATCGCTTGGCCCCGGCAGCTTTACCGGACTTCGTATCGGCATTGCAACTGCACTCGGGCTTTCGCGGGCAATTGGTTGTGAGATCGTTGGGATTCCGCTGCTTCCGGCGATGCTTTCTTTGAGCGAGATCGAAGGACGAGCGGCCGTTATCCCCATTGGCAGGGCAGACCGAGCGTTTCTTTTCGAGCATGAAGAATCTCCGGCCATCGTCGATGCAGAGAGGCTGACCGAGACCCTTTCAAACGCAAAGGCGGTCATCGGCCCGATTGAGCTTCTCCCCGAGCTTGCAGGCGCTTCAATCAAGAGAATCGATACGGGGCGAAATTTAGCTTTCATCATTGGGGAAAGCGTCAACTCGGATCTGGCAAAAAGCGATCTGACACCGATATACTTGCAGAATCCTGTTCGCTCCCGTGGACTTTATTAGATGCCTGAGATCGACAGAGCAACCGAGTCGGACCTTGATCAGATTGCCGATCTATCTGCACGTTCGGGACTGGCATTCTGGAGCCGCGAAGATTACGCCGGGGCCGCTGTTTCACAAAACCAACTTCTTCTCGTCGCAAGAAGTGCCTCCGAGGGTCTTTTGGGTTTTATTTTGGTCAGGCTTCTCGCTTCGGGAACGGGAACATGCGACATCGAAGTTTTGAACATTGCCGTCGAACCAGACCACAAACAACGCGGTATTGGAACTTCCTTGATCCGGTCGGCTCTTGAACAAGGAAACACCAATCCGGAATCTCAGGTACTACTTGAAGTCAGGGCATCCAATTATTCTGCAATTGGGTTTTATCGCCGGCTCGGGTTCAAAGAGCAATCGATTCGCCCGGCCTATTACCGAGAGCCGGTGGAGGACTCGATACTTTTCGGCGCGAGAGCTGGAGACCTGATCTTGAACATCAGTCTCGGGGCTAAGGAAGACGCCATCTAGGGGGGTAATAGACTCGCGGAAGATGGCGTCCGCCCTCGGTTCAAATAAGATCTGCCTTTCGATCTTCGTCTTGTAAATCTTGCCCTTTGTAGGTTAAGATTCTGTTTACACCGACGGTGAAAAATATTTCGAACACACCAGACGTGTAAATCTTTTGATAAGTGAGGAAAAGTGCCATGGACCTTTCAACACCTGATCCGGTGCGTGACGAACTTCTAAAATCGAACGCAACCTTCCGCGATCTTGTCCACCAACACCAGAACTACGAAAAACGCCTCAACGAGCTTGCAGCGATCACCTTTCCCAGCGACGATGAACAATTTGAAGAATCAACCCTGAAAAAGAAGAAGCTAATGATCAAGGATGAGATCCACGCGATCATGAACGAGTACGCGACCTCTCATTAAAACAGAATCTATGACCAGGGCGGGGAACTTCCTCGCCCTTCTTCTTTACCGCGTGCAGCCGCCGGAGGCCGCGTAAAGGCGGAGCCCGCGTGAGGTCAGCGCCGCAATTCCACCCTCCTCGGTTTCGATTATCCCGCCGGGTTGGACCTCTTCGTTCGCCTCAAGCTCGATCGTGTTTCGAGGTTTCCCGTTCGTGCTATCGAACAAGAGAAGCCTTTCTTCGCCAAGCACAGCTACGGCAATCGAGCCATCTTTCAGCAGTGCACCTGTCAGCGGCCTGCCGGGAAGCCGTCCACGCCAAACGACCTTCCCACTTTCTTCGCTCAGCAAATAGAGGAAATTGTCATTCGAAGCGGAAAGGATCTTCCCGTTAAGGCTCTTGAGGAATACTACAGTGCCCCCGGTCTTGAATGACCAATCTCGGCCGTTCGAATTGATCGCCTCCGCGCGTATCTCTCCGCCATTCTTTCCCTGAATTACGCGCCCTGCGGTGCTCAAGACCGCGCCCTCGATCTTTCCACTCGAGCCGGATATCTCAGAAATGGGTTCTCCGGTAAGTATAGAGGCGACCTTAAGGCGACCGTCAGCGGAGGCAAAAAGTGCCCGTTCGCCGTCGGTAAACAAAAACACATCGCCCGGTGTCCAGGCTGTGAAATTCCCGGAATAGGTCAACTGCGTCGTTCGCAGAACCGCCGGAGCCGAGCTTGAAGGGACTATCAAGATAGCGTCCCCAGCTCTTTTAAGCAGAAATGAACGGTCGAGAATTACCTCAAGAGAATTGCGTATCAATCCCGTTTCGATGTTGATTACCCGAAGCCTTGAGCTGGGCTCCTCGGAGGATGTATTTGTCACAACATATAGCGAATCGCCTGAAATCAATAAATTCGACACGATGTCCCCGCCAAGCTCCGCCGACCAAACGGTCTCCAGTGTTCCGTTGCCGAGCAGCCGGACACGACCTTTGTTTTCGGCAACGGCAATTCCTGTGGAACTGGCAGCTGCAGTGATGATCCCGCCGATTTCCGGTACGTACGTCGAACAAAGGGAATAAGGCGACGGACTGCTTGGCTGTTGACCCAAAACGCCGCCTGCAAGCAAAAGTAGTAGTGCCAATGAAATGAGAAGTCGGAACGAATGCAAAATGTGAGGATCCTGAAATGAGCTTTTATCTGACGACATGCGACCGCGGTTCTGCGAAAACGAGAATTTTAACACGTGCAGCTTGACCGCGATAGAATGATGAATGTAATATCCCGAAAGTTTCCAACAAATTTACGTAAGTTTCCCAAGGAGGAACCCTACAGCAAAATGTCTTTTAACAAAATAATCCTAGTCGGGTATCTGGGCCGCGACCCGGAACTTCGCTATACGCCGCAGGGCGACGCCGTCTGCGACTTTTCGATCGCAACCAATGACCGCAAACGCGATAAATCCGGCGAATGGCAGGATGTTCCGACCTGGTTCCGCGTTACGCTATGGCGAAATCAGGCCGAAAACGCGGCGAAATACCTGAAAAAGGGAAGCCAGGTTTATATCGAAGGCCGCTTGAGCCTCGAAGAATGGACGGATCGCGAAGGGGCAACGCGGCAAACGCTTCAGGTAAACGGCACCGATATGCGTTTCATCGGTTCGCGGGGCGATTCATCGGGCGATCGCAGCGGATCGGAGCCGGAATTCGCAGGGCCGTCCGAACCTGCTTCCTCCTCGTCATCTGCTGCACCAGCCCGGGCCGCGTCAACCGACGACGATATCCCTTTTTAATTTCGTGGGATGAGTGAGGAAAAAAGGATGTCTGAAAAGTAGATGGAAACCCTCTGCGATCTCTGCGAAACCCTCGGCGGCCTCTGCGTAGCGGTCCTCTAACCGCAGACTTCGCTGAGATTTATGCGGAGATCGTTGAACTGAGAGCGCTTGTAGTGGTCGAATACGCTCGCCGTCTTAATGCTTTTCAGACACCCTCGTTTTTTTTCCTAACCACACACCCATCTCTCTAAACTTCTGAAATCGCTTCAGGATAAGCTCATCGGGGCTGAGCGACCGAACTTCTTTGAGGTGCTTGCCGAGAACCTCTTTGAGCGAGCGGCCAACCTCGTCAAAATTCGGCTGCTCGGCGTCCACGCGGTCGATCTTCCATGCCGTTTTCTCCGCGACGATGTCATCAATCAAACCGAAGCCAAGCAGATCCTTTGCGGTCAGCTTAAGGCTCTCCGCGGCGCGGTCGGCCATTGCAGCATCTTTCCAAAGGATCGCGGCGCAGCCTTCTGGCGAAATGACCGAATAGACCGCATTTTCCATCATCAAAACACGGTCGCCTACGCCGATCGCCAAAGCACCGCCGGAACCACCCTCGCCGACCACGACCACGATGATCGGAACTCGAAGCCCGGCCATTTCGCGAAGGTTAAAGGCGATCGCTTCGGCTTGTCCGCGCTCCTCGGCGTCAATGCCGGGATAGGCACCGGGTGTGTCGATAAAGGTGATGATCGGCCGCCGAAACTTTTCAGCCAGCCTCATCACCCGCAATGCTTTTCGGTAGCCTTCTGGCTTTGGCATTCCGAAATTTCGCACCTGCCGCTGCTTGGTATCGCGTCCTTTCTGCTGCCCGATAACGGCCACCTCGGTGCCGTCAAGCCGAGCAAACCCGCAAACAAGAGCTTTATCATCCGCATACCGCCGGTCGCCGTGTATCTCAATAAAATCGGTGAATACACCGTTAAAGATGTCCAGAGCGTACGGCCGATCCGCATCTCTAGCGTTGAGCACGCGGACAAATGCAGTTGAAGAGTTGCTAACTTCGGTCATAGAGAATTCATCCTAATGGTCCCACCGAACCGAACAACCGAGCGATCGCAATTGTTCTTCTAGCCTTCTCGATCCCTGCACCTGAAGCGGCAGCGATTTTAGCGTCAGTTCGAATCCTTCAATGGGTACTATGAGCGTAACATCACACCTGCCGCGATCTGAAGCAAGGATCGCGTAAAGATCGTTCAATGTCTCTTCATCGAACGCACGCCGCGGCAGCGTGACGATGAGATTACGAGCCTGTCTCGAGATAACGTCCGGGAGGGAACGAGCATCAGAGGCAACGATGGTAATCTCTCCACCGTCATTGTTTTCGAGCTTGCCGTCAATAATGAGGAGTGCGTCATCAGCAAGCAGGTTCGTGATCTTTGTATAAGTTTCGCTCCAAACCAATACCTTGGCACTACCGGTACGATCTTCGAGCCTGAATTGTGCATAACGGTTCCCGGACTTGCTCCAGCGAACAAGTAAGCCCGAGACGATCCCTGCTGCGGAGACCATGCCGCCAATTCCGGCGGCGGATATCTCCTCCATCGAAGAAACACCAATGCCGCTAATTCGAGAGTCGTACGCATCCAGCGGGTGCACAGAGAGGTAAAATCCCAGAGCCGCCTTTTCCCGGGCAGACATTTCTTCGCGAGTCCATGGAGTTGCCTCGACGAGTTCGGTCACAAGCGCGTTTGAATCATCGGAAGCGGCAAAAAGCCCCGTCTGCCCCTGAACCTTATCGTTCCATGCGCTCTGTCCGTAAGCAAGAATGTCATTTATCGATGCAAACAAACGAGCCCTCCATTCGTTAGGTTCGATGCCGACAAGCATCATCGAGTCGAAGGCTCCGCCGGCGATCAGGCTTTCGAGCATTTTGCGGTTGACGCCGTTCTGCTCGACACGGCTTACGAAATCGAAGACGGATCTAAATTTGCCCTGACCACGCGCGGCAATTATAGCTTTCGCTGATGATGCTCCGAGTCCCTTGATCGCGCTTAGGCCAAATCTCACTGAATCGTCTGTCGGTGTAAACCCCTCGTCGCTTTCGTTCACGTCCGGCGGAAGGAGTTGAAGCCCCATCGATCTAAGTTCGCCGGAGTATTTATAGACCTTTGAGCTGTTGTCGGATTCGTGCGAGAGCACGGCAGCATAAAAATATGCCGGATAATGTGCTTTCAGATAGGCTGTTTGGAAAGCCAAGATCGCATAGGCGATACTGTGGCTGCGGTTAAATCCGTAGTCCGCAAACTTTGCCATCAGGTCAAAGATCTCACGAGCCGTTTTTTCCTTGATCCCTCGCTCAACGGCACCGCCGATGAATTTGACCTCATGTGGAGCCATCTCCTCAGGCTTCTTCTTACCCATCGCCCGACGCATCATGTCGGCTTCGCCAAGCGAATAGCCCGCAAGGCGTTGGGCGATCTGCATGATCTGTTCCTGGTAAACGAGAACACCAAAGGTATTCTTGAGGATGTCCTCCATTTCCGGCACGATGTATTCGACCGCTTTTTCGCCGCGATGCCTTTTGATGAAATCCTCGACCATGCCGCCGTCCAGCGGACCCGGCCGGTAGAGAGCATTAAGCGCAGCCAGATCTTCGAGCTCCTTTGGCTTGAGCCGGCGGCAGATCTCCTGCATTCCCGACGATTCGAACTGAAAGACGGCTTCGGTTTTTCCGTCGCCGAAGATCTTCATTGTCTTTTCGTCTTTCAGCGAGACTTTTCGCCAGTCGATCTCCTGCCCGGTCCGCTCACGAAGGCTGGCGAGGCAGTCGTCGATGATGGTCAAGGTCGTGAGGCCCAGAAAGTCCATCTTGAGCATCCCGAGCTTCTCGAGATCACCCATTGGGTATTGGCTGGTCAATTCGTTCTTTGCCGAAACGGCGATCGGCACCATTTCGTGCAATGGTTTTGGTGAAATGACAACGCCCGCCGCATGAACCGAAGTGTGCCGCGAACAACCTTCGATCTTAAGCGCGAGATCGAGCAGTTCCGCTACTTTCGGGTCTGACTGCTTTGCGGCCCTTAATTCAGGCACGTCCTCGAGCGCTTTGGAAATACTCGTTATGCGGCCCCTAAAAGGCGGCGGGATCATCTTCGCTACCCGTTCGACATCTCCTAAAGGCATACTAAGTGCTCGGCCTACATCTTTGATCGCTGCCTTCGAAGCCATCGTCCCGAACGTAATGATCTGGCAAACGGAATCACGGCCGTAAAGCTGAACCACATGGTCGATCACTTCGGCGCGTCCTCTAATGCAAAAATCGATGTCGATGTCGGGCATCGAAACGCGTTCCGGGTTAAGGAAGCGTTCGAAGAAAAGATCGTACTGAAGGGGATCAACATCAGTGATGTCCAGTGCGTAAGCTACCAGGGAACCAGCCGCAGAACCCCTTCCGGGCCCGACCGAGATCTTCCGTTCCTTTGCATATCGAATAAAATCCCAAACGATCAGGAAGTAACCCGGATATCCCATTCGCTCGATGGTCTCGATCTCCAACTGCAGCCGTTCGTCATAATTTTTCAGCGGATACTTCAATTCACCGGCTTCAAGTGCGGGAATTAGAAACTCGTTCTTTCTGCGCTCAAGCCCTTCGCGAACGACTTTTTCAAAATACTCGTCGAGCGTTGCACAACCGGAATCAGCCGGAATCGGGAACGTGGGCAGTGTCAATGATCCGCCTACGGGGAGCTTAATGTCGCACTGCTCAGCGATCTTGACCGTGTTCTCAAGTGCCTGCGGATAGTTCTCAGAAAAGAGATCCCGCATCTCTTCGGTGCTCTTGAGGTAGAAGCTGTCGTTTGGAAGCGAAGGATGGCTCGGATCGTTGAGTGTCGTTCCGGCGCCAATGCAGAGAAGAACCTCCTGGGCCTTTGAGTCTTCTTGTTCGAGATAGAAGACATTGTTCGTAGCGACCAGTTCAAGACCCGCGGTCGTCGCAGTGTCGATGACCAGTTGCGTTAGATCATTATCCTCGCTGATCCCGTGGTCCTCGATCTGAATGAAAATGTTCTCCGTTCCATAGATATCTACCAGAGCAGCAAGATGACGCTGTGCCTTTTCGCTGTTCCCGTTTGAAATGTAGTGCCAAAGTGCCGAACCGCGTGCTCCGGTTAGTACGAAAAGATCGCCGCTTCTTTCACTGAGTAGATCAAGATCGACCCTAGCCCCGCCTTCCCCGTCTCTGTCCGTGTAAGCTTTAGAAGCGATATACGAAAGATTCAAATAACCGTCGTAGTTCTTGGCCAAAAGCACCAATTCGTAGTAGGCAAGTTCGCCTGCCTCCACTGCTCGTGAACGGTCAAAGCGGCTTCCCGGAACTAATGAAGCCTCATACCCGAGTATCGGTTTGATACCCGCAGTACGCATTTCCCGATAGAACGACGCGGCCCCGAACATGTTTGCCTTGTCCGTGATCGCACACGCCTTCATCCCCAAAGCCTTAAGCCGTGCTGAGAGGCGTTTTAGTTGGATTGTACTCTGCAAAAGGCTATAATCCGTGTGCAGATGGAGGTGGACAAAATCGTTCTTTTCGAGGGGTTGGTATTCCATTTCTGCGGTAATGTATGAAGAAAGTCTACCTTGAAACTTTCGGCTGTCAAATGAATGTTTCGGATTCCGAGCGGGTCGCAACGTCGCTCGCCGCGGAAGGCCTTGAGCTGGTAGAAGATGAGCTTTCGGCCGACCTTGTTTTGATAAATACTTGCTCGGTTCGTGAGAAGGCGGAGCAGAAACTTTACACCCGAGTCGGTGAGGTCAAACTTCGTGAAGGTACTAAACCGGTGATCGGCGTGATGGGTTGTGTCGCGCAACTCGAAGGCGAGACGCTTTTCAAAAAGATCAACGGGATCGACTTCGTTCTCGGCACCCGTGCCGTCGGGCGTGTGAACGAGGCGATCAGAAAGGTACTTTCCGATGGGCCGGGATACGCAGACCTTGGTGAAAGGGAAGCGGACTATGATTGGTCGGTCGCCGACGCCCAGCGACACTCGCGCTCGGTCGCGTTCGTTCCGATAATTGAAGGCTGCAATAAATTTTGTACTTACTGTATCGTTCCTTTCTCGCGGGGAAGGGAAACGAGCCTTCCCGCCTCCGAGATCATCCGTCAGGTATTGGAGCTAAAGCGAAACGGAGTGAAGGAAGTTCATTTGATCGGGCAAAACGTGAACAGCTATCGCCCGTTAACGGAATCAGGCCTTGAGGGCTTTAAAGGAAGTTCGCCGTTCTCGCGTCTCTTACGGGCCGTGGCCGCTACCGGTATCGAACGGATCAAGTTCAACACCTCGTTCCCGCGTGATTTTAATGCCGACATTGTTGAAGCCATCGAAGAGAATGAGAATCTCTGCAATTGGGTGCATCTTCCCGTTCAATCGGGAAGCAACAAAGTACTAAAAGACATGCGGCGTTTGCACACCGTTGAAAGCTACAAGAAAAAGATCGACCGAATTAAAGCATCGCCGCGGAACATCGCGTTAACGACCGATATCATCGTTGGCTTTCCGGGCGAGACCATTGAAGATTTTGAGCAGACCATGGGGCTTTTCGAATACAGCGAATACGCCACGGCCTATATCTTTAAGTACTCGCCGAGGCCGGACACACCGGCATACGCAATGCGCGACGATGTCTCGCCGGAGGAAAAAACACGAAGATTCCTTGAGCTTGAACGCGTTCAGAAGCAACTTCAGGCAAAGCATCTCGAGGGTTATATTGGCCGTACGGTGTCCGTTCTTGCTGAAAAACGCTCGGCAAAATCCCCCTCCGATCTCTCAGGACATTCGACTTGCCATCGGGTTGTGAATTTTCCCGGTAGCGATGGTATGCTAGGGAGCATCGTCGATGTCCGAATCACCCAGGCAAAGGCAAATTCGCTCTACGGAGAAGTGGTTTAATCTATCGTGAACGAAAATTCCGAACTTATCGAAATGCGGATCGGGGCCCTGATAATGGACCCAAATACGAACTCGCCGATCGTAGTACTAAAAGGAATCGAAAGCGAGACCGTTTTGCCGATCTGGGTCGGAGCGTTCGAGGCCAACGCGATCGCTCTTGAAATAGAGAAGATCGTCCCACAGAGGCCCATGACCCACGATCTGCTCAAACATCTCGTCATCGCCTGCGGCTTGACCGCCGGCAAGGTAGTTGTGACCGACCTTGTTGACAACACGTTCTTTGCTCGGATAGAACTCGCGGATGAAGACGGACAGCCGGTCGTTTTTGATGCTCGCCCCTCGGACGCGATCGCTCTTGCTCTTCGGCTCGATTGTCCCATATTCGTAGAGAGCCGGGTCCTCGAACTCTCCGCTACTTCATCGAAGAGCGACGATGGCTCGATCGGAGACGAGGAAGGTGAACAGCCGATCGAGGAATGGCCTGAAGTTATCGGCTAGGAGTATTGTTCCACTCACATGATTATCGCGATCACCAACCAAAAAGGCGGTGTCGGAAAGACGACCACCGCAATAAATCTGGCAGCGGCCTGTGCTGAAAAGGGAAAACGTGTTCTTCTGATCGACCTCGACCCGCAAAGTAACACATCCCTTTCATTTATCGATCCCGCAAGGGTCTCTTCTGGTGCCTACGAGTTTTTTACTGAGACTGATAAGTCGCCTGATGACTTTATTTACGAAACATCGGTTAAAAGGCTATATTTAATTCCGGCCCGAATAAATTTAGCAAAGCTTGAGGCGAAGCTCATTGGTGATTTTGATGCTGCATTCAAGCTGCGGGATCGTCTCGCACCGTTGGCTTCTTCTTACGATATGATCCTCATAGATACGCCGCCAACACTTGGGATCATTACGGTCAACGCTTTGGTGGCTGCAAATTATGTTTTAGTTCCGATACAAGCGTCGTATTTCGCATTGGAGGGAACCGACGACCTGCTCGAGACGATCGAAAAGGTCCGCTCGCGGCCGAATCCGGAGTTAGATCTACTTGGTGTCCTCGTGACGATGTTCGACCGCCGAACAACGCTTTCCCGGGACGTCGAGGCCCATATTCGAAATGTTTTTGGGCCTAAGACGTTCAAAACGCTTATCGGGCGAAGCGTTAGGCTTGAGGAATCGCCGGCGCATAAGCTTTCGATCTTCGATTATGCTCCGCGTTCGTCCGGAGCGACGGAATACAAAGAACTGGCAAAGGAGGTGCTTAAACGTGTTGAAAAGAGGACTGCCAACCGGCGTGCAAATGCGGCATGACTCACATTATGTGGATTCGTTAGGTTCACCGGTATCTACCATCGGTCGAAAGATCGCTATCGACTTGATCGAACCAAATCCTGAGCAGCCGCGGACCGATATCGGCGACCTATCTGAGCTCTCCGCGTCGATCAGGGAAAAAGGCGTGTTAGAGCCGCTTCTCGTTAAGCCGATCACAAAAACCGGCCGCTGGATGATCATCGCCGGCGAGCGCCGCTGGCGTTCGGCCAAGATTGCCGGACTGACCGAAGTCCCTTGCATTGAGATGGATCTCGACGAACAAGGTGTTGCGGAGATCGCTCTTATCGAGAATCTCCAGAGAAAAGATCTAAACTTGTGGGAAGAAGCCGATGGACTCGCGGCCCTGCAGCAGCGATACGGCTACACTCAAGAAGAGATCTCCAGGAAGATCAGCAAGAGCCGCACGACCGTTACCGAGCTATTAACTATTGCCGGGCTACCCTCTGATATTCGCAAGCGTTGTAAAGCGCTTAACGTCACCACCAAGTCGGCGCTTCTTGAGGTCGCTCGCCAGTTCGATGAGGCCGCAATGGACTCTTACCTTGATTTAATTGCTGCTTACGAACGTTCAACTGCACCTTCCACCGAATCTAAGCGCTTAAAACGCGAAAAAGGCGTCCCGAGACCGATCGCGACTCCGTTGCCGAGCGATTCAGTTACTTCGGCAGTAAGGTTCGGAGACACCCCCGCGTACACATTTGCTGCCAAGGACGGATCATTCACGGTTTCGGTTTCGTTCTCGAATGGCGTAAAGATCAAACGAACCGAAGTGCTTAAGGCGCTCAAGGCCGCTTTCGACGCAGTAAAGGCCTCAGAGATCTAGCCTACAAAGCGAATGGTCGCATTTTACATAATCCTTATTATCAGACGCAATATTTGCCGTTGGCCCTGATAACCTTGCGTCCTGCCTGTCACCCGAAAGCCCCGAACTCGCCTCTTCCCTGACTGCATCCTTGTTAGCCGGTCTCTCTGGAAGTTCCTGGCGCGATCCGCAAAAGCGAATGCCATTTAAGCTCCATTAACTTTTTCGCTGACACTGACCGAATCTTTCTTTGACACTTTTGTGGAGAAAGACTACACTTTTTAGTTTGTTGTAACGACAGATAAACACATCGCTAAGCGTTAAGGAGCTTAAATTTTGAGGAACGGAAACTTTTTATTTACTTCGGAATCAGTTACCGAGGGTCACCCGGATAAGATAGCAGACAATATATCGGATGCCATTCTAGATTCGATCCTGGAACAGGATCCGACGGCCCGCGTGGCTTGTGAGACGTTGGTCACGACCGGCATGGCAGTCGTTGCCGGAGAAATTACGACATCTGCTGAAGTTGATTACAAGAAGATCATTCGCGATACGGTCCATGAGATCGGATATAACGATGCCGAGTTTGGCTTCGACTCGAACACTTGCGCGGTTATCGACGCGATCGGCAAGCAATCACCTGACATCGCTCAGGGCGTTGACACAGGCGGTGCCGGCGATCAGGGTTTGATGTTCGGCTTTGCCTGCGACGAAACACCAGAACTGATGCCGATGCCGATCCAGATGGCACACAACCTCACCCGCAGACTTTCGCAGGTCAGGCGCGACGGTACGATTCCCTACCTTCGGCCGGATGGAAAATCGCAGGTCTCTATCGAGTATCGCGACGGCCGGCCGTTCCGGGTAGAGGCTGTCGTCATCTCGACCCAAACTGCCGACCTCGATATCGAAGACATTCGTCGAGATATCATGGAGCACGTGATCAAGCCGGTTATCCCGGCCGAGCTTCTTGACGACAACACCAAGTACCACATCAACCCGACGGGCAAGTTCGTCATCGGCGGCCCGATGGGCGATGCCGGTTTGACCGGCCGTAAGATCATAGTTGACACTTACGGCGGTTATGCACCGCACGGCGGCGGGGCATTCTCGGGCAAGGATCCGACGAAGGTTGACCGCTCGGCTGCTTATATGGCCCGCTACATCGCGAAGAACGTCGTCGCCGCCGGCCTCGCGAGCCGCTGCACGGTTCAGCTTGCCTATGCGATCGGCGTTGCCGAACCGGTTTCCGTCCTGATCGACACACACGGCACCGGCACCATTGATGACGAGCGGATCGCCGATGTCGTCCGTGAGAATTTCACGCTGACGCCGAAAGCTATCATCGAAACGCTCGATCTTCGCCGGCCTATTTATAAGGCAACTGCTCGCTTCGGCCACTTCGGGCGTGCGAACGACGAATTCACCTGGG